>Ga0316191_10003936_pt1 | contig 11035 bp, 10 predicted proteins | sample Eddworburr2cm_MG_FD_204928 | JGI IMG/M metagenome (GOLD analysis project Ga0316191, IMG submission 204928) | Coastal sediment microbial communities from Maine, United States - Eddy worm burrow 2 cm | ecosystem: Environmental > Aquatic > Marine > Coastal > Sediment | place: USA: Maine... | reverse complement strand
CTGATCGTCTTTCATTACACCGGTGACGGATTCGTCCCGGCGACGATTCAGCCCGAACCGCTGGACGATGTAGGTGCTGTTGTATTCCTGGGCACCAGGACTATTGCGAAGCACCCCGAACTGGCCGAATGGGAGGCGGGCTCCCCGTCCGATATCGACATCGAGGACATCACGACGGCTGAAGGAAGCTACGTGCCGGCCAGGAACCTCGGTTTCGAATCCTGGTATCCATTCATAGGGGGCTATAAGGATTCAGTTTCGGCGGGCGTGGAATTCAACTTCTCCGACCCCATGCGCCTCGACGCGCTCTCGATCAGTGCAGGCTACACGCCGGATTCCGACCTGCCATCCGAAGAGCGGCCCAACTTCAGCGCGGTCTACCACCACAACGTTATCAGCGCGAGCCCGCTGGCGGGCGCCTGGACGTTTAGTTACAAGCACAACAGCCCGGACTTCTACGATTTGTTCGGCCCAACCAAGCGTAGCCGCAAGGGCAACCAGTTCGCGATCGAGTACGGCAAGCGACTGATCTCGGACGAGCCTCGCCATCTTGACCTGACACTGAACGCGAGCCACTTCACGGACATGGATGCCTTGCCGCGATACCAGAATATTCCCGTGACATTCGACACACTCTCGTCGCTCTTCGCGGATCTTGAGTATTCTCACGTCAGGCGATCCCTTGGCGCCGTCGATGATGAGAAAGGCTTCACCTGGCGCCTGGGTACGGCGATTAACCATGTTGATTCCGACACGATCCCGAAGATTCTCGCGGGGTTCGACTTCGGGTTCGCGCTGCCGTGGGAACACTCATCAATCTGGCTGCGTAGTACGGCCGGCGGAGCGTTCGGTGAGCCGGACGATGAATTCGCCAATTTCTTCTTCGGCGGTTTCGGCAATAACTACGTAGACCGGCTTGATGTAAAACGCTACCGCAACTTCTATGCAATGCCCGGCTTCGAGCTGAATGCCGTTCCGGGTCGAAACTTCTACCGGGCCATGCTGGAGTGGAACCTGGCACCGGCGCGATTCACGCGTGTAGGTACTCCCGGCTTCTACCTGAGCTGGGCACGACCCGCACTGTTTGTCGCCGCGCTGAGTACGAACCTGGACAACAGCGCGATCCGCCAGGACGTCCAGAGCGCGGGACTACAGATCGACTTCCGCTTCACGATTTTGTCCCGCATGGATATGACCCTGTCGCTGGGCTATGCACAAGGCTTCGGCAATGAACTGATTCCCGATGACGAGGAGTTCATGCTGTCCCTCAAGATATTGTGACGAGTAATTTCCTGATCCATGCCCTGCTGGGCCTGCTGCCGGTTTGCTGTTTCCTGGCTGCCCTCGTCTATCTCGACAGCTACAAATTGATTCCCGTGCGCTGGATACTCGGCGCAATAGGTTTGGGCTGCGTTGCCGGGATTGCCAGCTATCCGCTGAATGTGGGCATCGGCGGGCTATTCGACATCAGTTTCGTGACCCTGACCCGCTACGTCGCGCCGGTTATTGAAGAGGCGCTCAAAGCGCTGATCATCGTCGTGCTGATTCGCAACAATCGAATCGGGTTTCTTGTCGACGCGGCGATATTCGGCTTTGCTGTCGGCACCGGCTTCGCGATTCTCGAGAACCTCTTCTACCTTCAGTATTCGCCGAACATGCTTCTCGGTACCTGGATAGTCCGCGGCTTCGGGACCGCCATCATGCACGGCGGCGCTACTGCAATCTTCGCGATCGTGGCGCATACGCTGATGGGGCAACACCCGACACAGGGGCGGTTTATGCTGCTACCGGGATTCGTTGTGGCCGTCATCGTGCATTCGCTGTTCAATCACTTCTTCTTCCCGCCGGTTATTAATACGCTGGTCGTGCTCGCCTCACTTCCGGTGCTCCTCGCCGCCGTATTCCAGTTGAGCGAGAAGTCAGTCAGCGACTGGCTCGGGATGGGGTTTGATGCTGATACGGAGTTACTGGAGTTGATTAACTCGGGCGACTTCTCGTCGTCCAAAGTCGGCATGTACCTGAATTCGCTCAAAGAGAAGTTCGAGGGGCCCGTGGTCGTCGACCTGCTCTGCTACCTGCGGCTGCACACGGAACTGTCCATTCGAGCCAAGGGGCTGCTCATGATGCGCGAGCAGGGATTCATGGACAAAGTCGGAGAAGAGACGCAGGCAAAACTCGAGGAGTTGAAGTTCCTCGAGTCGAGTATCGGGGCAACCGGGCTACTCGCTATGAAGCCCTTCATGGAAATGAGCCAGAAGGATCTCTGGAAGTTCTACATGCTATCGGGTTAATCCGGCAGAAAGCTGGCCGGCGCCGCCAGGGTCCGGAGAAACGCCTCAAGCTGTGCCAGTTCACGATCGCTGAGGTTCAGCGGTTTCGCCTCGTTATGGCCAATCATCGCATCGGGCGCTTCGTTGTAGTGAGCCAGTACGTCTGCCAGTGTCGCGAGTTGCCCTTTATGGCCGTACGGTGCCGTGTTTTCGAGATTGCGTAGTGACGGAGTGCGGAACGTCCCGATGAGCTCCGGGCCCGTGCGCGCGAAGGCAAGTTCGCTGCACTCTTTGCGAGCAGCATCGTTGTGCGGACCCTCGCAATTAAATGGATCCTCCAGTACTTCCCGGATGCCGAGAATACGCCCTTTGTCGGGCACCTCGCCGGCAAGATTGATCAGCCCGGTATTGTGAAATTCGTTGTTCGTCAGGAGCGGCCCGTTGTGACACTGCGTGCAATTCGCCTCGCCGATGAAGAGTCTCAGACCGCGAACTTCATCGTCTGAGAAAAGCGCGGCCTGTCGCTCGTGGTCATCCGCAACGACAGCGGCAACGTATTCATCGAAGCGTGACGTCGTCGGCATGACCGTGCGTTCAAACGCGGCGATCGCCTTGCCAATGTTGGCATACATCGTATCGACGCCGGCGGCCTCGCCGAACAGGGATTTGTACATGCGCCAGTACTTCTTGTCCTCTACCACGTTCGCGATAGTCATCAGTCGATTACTCGCGTGTTCATTCGGGTCTTCTAGCGGCGACAACGCCTGCGACCACTGACTGTCTCGACGCCCGTCCCAGTACAGCCACGGGCTGTAGGCCGTTCCAACGATGCTCGGCGTGTTGCGATTCGACATGCCGATGGCCACACCTTTCGGCAGGCCGTCGGTAAAGTGACGTTCCGGTTGGTGGCAGGTGGCACACGATATCCCGCCATTTGCGCTGAAGCGCGTATCGAAAAACAGCGCTCGACCAAACTCAACGGCTGTTGGATTATCTGCGACCTTGTTGGTGGGGTCCGGCGGCAGATCCGGCAGTGATTCGAGCCAGAGTGACTCGAGTAGGAGAATTTCTTCTTCTGACCAGGCGGCCGGCGGGCGATTTTCTGACCACCACCAGGCGGCGCTCGCAACCGCGAGCACGGCAATGACGATTATCGGCGCACGAGTATTCACAAGGTAATCGGGATCACCACGGTTTCTTCGGACTCATCGCTCCGAATGGTCACGAACATCTCCCAGTCGCCGCTCATATGAAAGCGCACGCCATCGAGCCGGTAGTAGCCATCGCCGAGGTCCTCGGTGACGCGGGGTTGCGTTGGCAAGCCATGATCGTGCGCGGGCATGCCCCCGTCGACTTCGATGTCAGCTCCTTCGACCGGGTCGCCGGAGTCCGATTCGACATACAGTATCCAGCTGTGCATGCGATTGAGCTCGGGCGGCCCGTCCGGCGTCGTATAGGTGACGATAAACTCGCCGGCGTGCGAGGGCTGCGACATCGGCAGGAGCATCGCCGCCAGCAGTATTGCCGCGGGCGAAGATTTCGCGAACCACCGCTTGAGGCGGCCGCTCATGGCTAGATATTGAATCTGGATCAACACAAGTATTCCTATAAACAAGGGCCAGTAACCCCAGCCCGTAAACCCGACTTCGAATGGAAATACGGCCGCATAGACTTCACCATTGTCCGCGTTCGTCGCGGACACAATACCAATGAAGTCGCCTTCGTTTTCAAATGTGTGGACCACGGAATAGACGTCTGGTTCAAGTGTGGCCGACTGGTAGAACACGGTCGCCGCATCGAGATCGTCGATTGCCTCAATATCCTCCATGCGCGCGAAGCGCCCCTTGCCCGTGACGTCCCGAATAATGCGAAAGTCGATCGGCATCGTCTGCAGGGCATCGTGCATGAACTCCATGACAAACACGCTCTCCGCGGCAGCGGGCAGATCCTCACAGAACTGCTCGTGCCCGCTGACACGCGGCTGATAGATCTTGAAGTGGGCCCGCAGGTAGTTGACTTTGATGACGCAGATGTCATCTTCCTCCACCACGCCACCGTGGGCAAAAGCCTGCGACTGCAACGTAAGCAGCAGAAATAAAAACGCCATGCCCCGACTGATCATGCGAGTATTCTATCCATGTATTTTCTGCTGAGCACAATTGCCCTGCTCGCCGGCCCGTTTGTGTACGCATTGGGCCGTCACAATAAGGTGACGGAACGCCTGCTGGACGTCATGATAATCGCGGCAATCGCATGGATTATTGGCGTCCACATCGTGCCCGACGCCGTCCAGGCCGCCGGCTGGCCGGCGCTGGTCGTCCTCGTGCTCGGCATGGCCTTTCCCTATGTGCTGCGCCGCATATTTCATCTCGCATCATCGGCGACACACGCGGCCCTGCTGTTTATCGCCGCGCTGGCCCTTGTTCTGCACGCTGTCATCGATGGTATCGCGTTGCTTCCGGGCAATGGTGAAGAACTCGGTATCGCTGTAATCCTGCATCGCTTGCCCGTTGGCATGGCCATCTGGTGGACGTTCCGACCAGCAATCGGAACCAGGGCTGCGGTCGCGGCCTTCGCGTTGATCATCAGCGCCACGGCTCTTGCGATCTACTTTGGGGGACCTGTTGTCGCGCTGGCCGAAAGCAGGATGCTGGCGTTGTTCCAGATGTTCGTCGCCGGCTCGCTGGCCGACATGGTCATTGTCGGAGTCCGCGATCTGTTCAGCCGCGATCGACAATCTGTCTAAGCGCTTCTGGGGTTTTTTTGGGTCCCGCTTGCTGAATCAATTTTTCCGCAGTGATTCAGTGGCGATCCTTGTCCAGTTGCCAGAACAGGAACGAATAGATATCGGCGACCTCCGACAGCAGCTGATCTCGGGTAGAGCCAATACCATGGCCAGCGTCAAACTCGACCCGCAGAAAAACTGGCGCGCCATCGTCGCCGTTGGCCGCCTGTAAGCTTGCCGCCATCTTGCCTGACATCCAGACGTTGACCCGGTTGTCGTTGTAACCATGGGTAAGTAGCGTCGCCGGGTAGGTCACACCTTCCCGGACGTGGTGGTACGAGCTCATTGCCAGCAGGTCCTTGAAACCTTGCTCATCGGTGACGGTACCGAACTCCTTGATGTTGGGTACGCCATTGGTCGTGGTCTCAGCGCGAACCGCATCGAGCATGCCGACCCGGATGACTGCTGCGCCGAACAGGTCGGGCCGTGTGGTGATGGATCGCCCGGCAAGAACGCCGCCCGCGCTACCGCCCATGGGCGCCATATGCGCCGGTGCGGTATAGCCTTCGTCCACGAGGTACTCGGCACAGGCAATCAGGTCCAGCCAGGTGTTGGGCTTGTTCGCCATGCGCCCCGCGTAATGCCACTCTTGCCCGTATTCACCACCACCGCGCACATGGGCGACCGCATAGACGCCACCGCGTTCGAGCCACGCAAGCCTTATCGGTGAAAAAGACACGGACATTGAGGATCCGTAGCTACCGTAGCCGTAGACAATGGTGGGATTGCTCCCGTCCATTTCCAGATCAGCGCGGTGCAGAATCGAAAGCGGGACCTGGGTGCCGTCGTGTGAGGTGACCAGCACCTCCTTCGCCACAAACCCTTCGAGATTGTCGAACTTGCCGACCGGAATCATGCCGGTGTCCGTAAAGGTGCCAGCCGTGGGTTCGTAGGCGTAGCGCACGCCCCCCTGGATCCATGAGGTTTCGTAGAGCGCAACGCCATCGACCTCAGGTGAGACCGACGAAACGTATCCCGCGCCCGCTCGCGGTGTGCTGAGAACTTCCATCGATTCGCCCGGTGCGACGCGGACCACCTTATTGAGGCCGTCCTGTATGGCATCGACGTAAATCGCGTCCCTGGCGGCAACAACGCTACTCAGCACCAGTTCACTTGGAGCGATAACCACGTCCGCGGTATCCAGATCGGGTGCCGCAAGATCGGTCTTGATGAGCTGATAGCGTGGCGCGTCTTGCGCGGTCAACAAGTAGATGTCGTCGCCCATCACGGCGAAGTCGGTAACAAGATCGGCTTCGTCGGAGATTCGTACCCAGGGAATGTCACCTGCCAACAACGAATCGACGGGAGCGGTGAACAGTGAAATTTCGCTGTTATCACCGTGCTTGACCTTGAGGACCGCGTACTCTGAGTTCGGGGTGAGCCACATGCTGGGGAAATCGGTGTCGAGCAGGGGCAGTTGGTCCGAGAACTCGTAAGCGGCAATCACAACATCGTCGCTCGGGTCCGTACCGAGTGCGTGATAGAGCACCATGGTCTGCTTGTAGATCTCGGTAACCGGAGCGTCTTCGGGCAAGTCGCGACGGCGACTGTAATAGAAGCCTTCGCCGCTATCGGTCCACATCGGGCGGTTGTAGGCTGTCTCGATGTTATCAATAGGTGCATCCACGGCATCGCCGGTAGCGATGTCCATGATGTGGTATGTCGTCAACTCCGAGCCGCCCTGGGCGAGACCATAGGTCACATGGCTGCCGTCCCATGACGGCATGTAGGCGCCCAGTGAGTAATGTTGCTCGCCTTCAGCTCCGAGGGTTTCCGGATCGACGAGGAGCCGTGCGCTGTCGCTGTCAACAGCGTGGTAGTAAAGCTTGCCCAGATTCTCTCCGGCGTTGCGGCGCATATAGAACATGTCGCCATTCGCCAGCCGTCGCACGCTGAAAGTGGTATACGGCGCGCCCTGGTCAAGCTCGATCAGCCGCTCGTAGATCTCCTCGCGCATGGGCAGCTCTTCGAGCACTGACTCCGTGTACTCCGCCTGCCCCTTGAACCACTCAAGGACTTCGGGGTCATCCTGGTCTTCCATATAGCGGTACGGGTCGTTGACCTCGACGCCCCAGTGGGTGTCGGTAATGTTCTCAATTTTCGCAATGGGGGCCACGGGGCCGGCTGCGGATTCGGCCTCTGTGTCCAATGACGCTTGCTTGTTCGACTCTTCCCCACCACAGGCGGTAAGCATCGCCGATGCAAGCAGGGTGATTGAGATAAATTTCCGGGGATGGTCCATGCGCATTGTTGAGTACCATTTGGGAGGTTGTAAGCACAACAGCATACATCGTCAGCCCGACTGAACCTCATCTCCAGGCTCCATTACACGCCGCCGATTGTTGAGCAGGTGTTGCAATAATGCCGTGATAGCGAGATAAATGGACCGAAGCAGGCCTCATCGGGATTATGAAAATGACGTCACGCCAAATATATGCGGTGCTTGTCCTCGCCGTTCTTGCCAGTCCAAGCATGGGTCAGACCGACCAGACCCGCCCTTCCACCTATGATGAATGTATTACGGATTCAATGCAGGGCGTTGGCAGCGACGTGGCCGCTAACGCAATTATATCCAGTTGCCGCAATCAGTTTCCCGAGCAAGTGGAAGCTGTGGCCCCGCAAGAAGATATCGCGCCCCAGCCGGAAGACGTTGCGTCGGGAACGAGTCGGGACTTAACGCCTGAAGAGCTTGGCATGTTGAACGCCACTGCCTTTGTGTCTGGCAATTCGTATCGCATGACGTTCCGTAATGGGAACGAACATCTGACTCTCACCGAGGTGACGATCGCCGTTTGGGATAAATCGAACCCGGATGGAAGACAGGAATACAGCCAGAAAGTCCGAATCGGACCGCTGCAGTCGGATTCCGCGAAATATACTGTTGTTTCCAAGAGCACCGGATTCGATTGGTCATCGACTTATGAGGACGAATCGGCATGGATAGTCACTGCCGCGAAAGGAATGGACTGACGGTTGGGGGGCTCGACTAGCCTGCGCGCCAATGCGCTACAGCCACCAGGATTGGAAACGCAATTGCCGTCCGAATCGCAAACACGGCGGCAAGATGACTGATTGGCAGTGGAATCTTTGATCGGTAGATAAGGATACCGGTCTCGGCCATGAAGATGAGCTGCGTGACCGACAGGCCGGCCAGCACGAAACTCGTGACCGGTGACGAAATCGAAGCGGCGATTAATGCCGGCACGAACTGATCCAGGAAACCCACGATGAGACCCGGGGCCGCGGCCGCGGCGTCGGGAATGGCGAGCAACTGCAGTAACGGAACCAAAGGGGTCGTTATCAGATGCAGTATGCCCGTGTGGTGATAGGCCGCCAGCGCGATAAACTCGATCGTCATCGCGACCGGCATCATGGCAAAGAACAGGTCGAGCACGATCCTGGATCCCGAACCCATCATTTCGAGTAAACCCGGGCCCCTGGCCGCCCGCGCCAGCGCCTCATGGCGCGCCCACTGCCAGGTGCTCGCGTCGCCGCGCACCTCTTCATGGACCTGTCGCCCGACCGGCGCGTAGTAGTCGTCCTGCATGCGATTGAGTGGCGGCAAGCGCGGCGTGATCAACGCGCAGACCACGCCGATAACCACCATTGTGAGATAGAGCGTACCGCTAAGCTCAGCAATACCCGCGACCTGTGCTGTGAGAAAAACGAACGGCACCGACACAACCGAAAAATTCGTCGCAATGACTGATGCTTCGCGCGCCGTGTAAAAGCCGCCGCGATACTGGCGTGCGGTGACCAACACCGCGATGCTCGATGCTCCGACCCAGGATGCCAGCGCATCAATTGTCGAGCGGCCGGGGAGATTGAATATCTTGCGGAATGGGCGCCGCAGTATTGTGCCGATCATTTCCAGTAGCCCGTAGTCTGTAAGCAGAGGCATCAGCATTGCGCCAACGCCAATGATGCAGAAGATGACTCCGGCAATTGTGAAGTACGACATCCCTCCGGTGTTCTCATCGACCACCCATTCCGGACCAAGCCCCCAGAACGTGAGCCCACAGAAGACCGCACCAGCCACGCGCATGAGCACCGAATAAGGGCCGGCAACGAACACCTCCGCAAACACGGGAAAGCGCCGACGGAGCGATTCGGGTCCCCAGGTGAACAACGGCGTTACGATACCTGACGTAATAAACACGAATGCACAGAACGTGCGCATATGATCGCCAGCAACGGACTGAATCCACCTGGCAATGATCCCCAGTGCGACTTCTTTCGTGCCGTCAATCTCGAACGGAACCAGAAACAGCATTACACCGGCGATAGACGGAAACAGGAATTTCGCCGCCGCTGACATTACCTGGGATTCTTCAGAGTACGGCCCGCCGGTTCAAAGGAACTGCCCACGGTAAAGAATGAGAGGCTCTCTCTCGCGATCCTCCAGGCGCAGGACCCGGCCGACAATAATCTTATGGTCACCGCCTGGGTAGATATGCTCGGTGCGACATTCAAAGCACGCCGCATAGTCAGAAAGTACCGGCGCGCCGTGGAGCCCTTCCCGGCAGTCCAATCCTTCGAATTTGTCGGCACCCCGCGTCGCGAATCGTGCGGACAACTCCTGTTGCTCATTGGTGAGCACGCTAACCGCGAAGTACTCGGCGTTCACGAACGCGTCGTAGCTGTGGGCATCGTCTGCAATACTCCATAGCACCAGCGGCGGGTCGAGCGAAACCGAGTTAAAACTGCTAATCGTCATTCCGGCCCGCTCACCGTTACGGTCCACCGTCGTCACGACGGCCACACCAGTGGCAAAACAGCTCAACGCGCGACGAAATTCGCCGAGGTCTATATGCGGATCGTCGTTGCTACTCAAACCGGACCACCTGTTACCTTCCCTTATAGCCAGACGGCACACTGGCCGAACTTGCATGCCCGGTCAACCTTGTTGAACCCGGCGTGTTCGCGAACCCGTCCGGTATCAGCGCCCCGTGTCGTCCTGGAAGATATCTTCGATAGACAAGCCGAACAATCGGGCGGCCTTGAATGCAAGCGGTAAACTGGGGTCGAACTTGCCTTTCTCTATTGCGTTGATCGTCTGCCGCGACACATCCAGCTCGGCGGCAAGCTGCGCCTGGGTCCAATCACGCTCAGCACGGAGTACCTTCAGTCGATTCTTCATCGGTAGCGCCAGTGGCCGACGATCGTCGCCGCCAGGAAGGTGAGGCACATCAGTATGACGAGGTGTGAGATTTCCGGCTCAAAAGCGATTAATCGCACGTCTTCCAGCAAGTCATAGCTGAGTCCGCACACGAGCCCCACGCCCAAGGTGATGGCGCCGGCCTGCAGGAATATCTTCTGCTGCAGCTCGTCCAGCCCCTGCACGTATCGGCTGGTCGCTATGATCATGCCGGCGCCCGTCCCGAGGTTCAGCAGCTGCGCGCCGATCGTCGGCAGGGGCGCAAAATCCCAGACCAGTTTGGCGCCAAATGCGGCGATCGCCGTGGTCATGACCCAGGCGGCTGTCCAGATCTTGAGACGGGTTGTATTCCTGTTGCTATTGGCGGCCCTGTCGTCGCCGGCGGCCTTTAAATCGTTCATCTGTCAAACTCCATTGTCTTAATGTCAAGTAAGCTTGACTCCACAATAGGCAGTTCGACCAATAATGTCAAGTTTCATTGACAAAAAGTCTTGTACCCCTTACTAAATGCCCTACAGCGCCGCGAGCTCGGCGGTCGAGAGGTCCGCGATACCCAGCGAAGCCGGCGTTCTCAGGCCTTCTCCCCGGTAATCTCGCGCCATCACGATCGAGGCGACACTGATGACCGCATCGATAGCGGGCGTCGCCACGCCGATCTGCTTGCCAAGCTCGGACATAAATACGAGCCCGTAGCCGACGTCCTCATTGAGATAACGATGATCGAGTTGCGGTTGGGCACCAATTCCCAGGAATCCAGGCGCCTTGCGGTAGCCTGAACCGTAGTTGGCCTCCAGCATGTAGCCCTGGCGCATACCCATTTCC
>Ga0316191_10003934_pt1 | contig 11036 bp, 10 predicted proteins | sample Eddworburr2cm_MG_FD_204928 | JGI IMG/M metagenome (GOLD analysis project Ga0316191, IMG submission 204928) | Coastal sediment microbial communities from Maine, United States - Eddy worm burrow 2 cm | ecosystem: Environmental > Aquatic > Marine > Coastal > Sediment | place: USA: Maine... | reverse complement strand
CAGGGACCCAATGGTAATCGATGACGTGGCCTTGCCGGCGGTCCGGCGCACAATGGCATGCAGGCGGGCAACCAGTTCCTCCATCTGAAACGGCTTGGTAAGGTAATCATCGGCTCCTGCATCTATCCCGGTCACCCGTTCGCGCCAGCCCGACCGTGCCGTCAGAATGAGCACCGGAATGGTCACGTCTGCCTCACGCCAGCGCTGCAGCACACTTATGCCGTCAATCTTGGGCAAGCCGAGATCAAGCACAATTGCCGCATAGTCCTCGGTGCTGCCGAGAAACCAGGCCTCTTCACCGTCCTTGGCGACTTCCGGCACAAAGCCGGCGCCTGACAGAACACGGCACACATCGCGCGACAGTTTCGGCTCATCTTCAACAACCAGAATACGCACAGCCTGAATTTCCCCTTGTGACAGCACGCACAGCTAATCACGCTGCCTGAAGCCATAGTGATCGAATGCCTCGTCCAGAGTGAAGATCCTCTCGTTTCTGGCATCCATGACATATCGGGTGACACGTCCGTTCGGCAGCAGGACGATGAATATATAGACCCGGTTTGGCCCGCGCTCGCGATATCTCACGTCAAGCACTTCACCATCAACCTGTCTCTTGAATTTCCGCATCAGCTCGTGCAGCGGCCTGACTTCGCCGCTTTCAATCGCATCACGCAATTGCCTGCGCTCCCGCCTGCGCCATCTGCGGCGTCGGCGTTCACGGCGCTGCTCACGCCGGCGGCGTTGCCACGGTGGCAGTCCCTGGGCTGCGGCAGGATCAACCGGCAGAACACAACAAATCATCGCCGCACAGGCCATCAGGAAGGCCCGGCGCGACAATTCGGGTCGTTTGTCCGGCACGTGCAGATACTCGTTCATTTGAGGTCAGGTAGCATTTCAAAACTGACAAAACACTGACATTTCCTGTCAGCGGGCTCTCAGCAGACCTTGGCTATGGTTTGGGCATCGGAGCCAAAAGTATCTGCTCTGCCGAAGAAAAAAGCCAGATGGAGTAGAAAATGTACAAGTCACTTCTGATCGCTGCTGCTTCAGCCCTGAGCATTTCGGTCGGTGCCGGCACTGCCAAAGCCCAATCCACACCCGGCGCGGACTGGCGCCAGCACAATCAGTCGATGCGAATTTTCAATGGCGTACACAATGGTACACTGACATTTCGCGAAACCGGACAACTGGTTCGCGGCCAGGCCCGCATCCGCAACCAGGAGCGCAGCTTCAAGAGTGACGGTGTTGTCACACGCCGCGAACGAGTGCGCATGCATCGTACCCTGAACCGTCAAAGCCACCGCATCTATCGCCGCAAACACAACTGAGCCCTTCACACAAGACTGTGATGCTGACCAACGCCCCTTCAGATGTGTCACGGCCTTGCATGCTGATCGCCGGTTCCGTCTTTGGCCGCCGCCAGGCCCCGCTTACCAGGCAGGTTCAAAGACTGTCCCGCGCTCAGTATGAAAGCCCCGGAGAAATCCGGGGCTTTTTCATTTCGCCACAACAAGCCCGGCCTCAACTTCGCCCTGTTGCAGCGATACGCAAATTTCTCAAGAACACGGAGTATCACATCTACATGCTGCACCAGGTGGCCGAGTTTATGGCAAGACGGGTCTGGTACGCCTGGCTGCTGCGTGTTGCTATCTGCTCAGCCGGTACCGTCCTGATTGGCCCGCTGTCGGCAGCGGCACTGTTCTTGTTTTTCCCGACCAACGATCCTGATGCCCTCCGGCAAATGCAGGGATGGTTGATAATGGCCATCGTGGTCAGCTCTATCATCGCCATGGTGCTGACCTACTATTTCGTACGCCTGTGTTTTCGCTATCTGGACCGGCGTGATCCGAGCGAACTTCGCATGGATATCAACACGCGCATGCCTGTGATGCTGATATCGGGATGTATCGTCTCGGGCAACATTCTGGCGGTTATATTCCTGTTTCAGCTGGCTCTCGGCTGGATCGAGGTGAAATCGGTTTCTGATCCTCTTAGTCCTGTATTCCTGTTGTCTGCGTTTACCAGCCTTGTTCAGTTCGCCAGCATCGGCTTTGCCGAGGAAGTGCGCTATCGCGCTTACGGATATGCCTCTGGGGAAGGATCTGTCCCGTTGCCTGTTCTGGTCATCGCAAACGCCGTTATCTACGCGCTCCTGCATGCCCAGTATAACCAGTTTGGCATCATTGCACTGGTCAACCTGATGGTCATTGCGGGCTTCTATATAGCCGCCTTGCATTTTTTCAATTCGATCTGGTTTGGCGTGGGCTTTCATTTCGCCTGGGATTTCACACAGGTCTCAGTCTTCGGACTGGCTTTTTCCGGCACCGGCAACACCAGCCTGATCGTGATCGAACAAAGCGGCCCGCCGGTGCTGGTGGGTGGTACAGCACTTATCGAAGCCGGACTGGTGTACTTCGTGGTGTTCGCCGCCGCCACGTCGCTCATCGTCTATCTGCTCAGGCAAAGGTCTGCCGGCCTGACCCCGATCTGATCGGTCTCGTCGGGGGGTGAAAAATTTTAAGCTTTGCAGATTAGATTAAGCCGCCGGAAGTTCATGAGGATAACCATGTCAGGGCAGATAATCTGGGGAACAGTACTGCTGAGCGTCTGCATGCTCCTGCATGTCGGATTCCTGATTGTCAATATCAGCCTGCTGAAAAGGCTGAACAGAAAACTTTGGGCATCCGGTCCATTGTTCTCCACAGCACTGCTGCTCATTACCGCAATTACGCTAATTGTGCTTTCCCACTCGGTTCAGGTGTGGCTGTGGGCATTGTCGTTCATTGTATTCGGTGCCTTCGGTGACCCCGGTACAGCGGTGTATTTTGCGCTCGTCACCTATACGACGCTGGGTTACGGCGACATCGTTCTGGCTGAAAACATCCGCCTGTATGGTGGGTTTGCGTCAGTCACAGGCCTGTTGGGTTTTGGATTGAGTACGGCCTTCCTGGTGGCGGTTTTCGGCAAATTGTTACCGAACCATCTCGCCGACTAGGTAGGCTCTTTCTACATCTCGAAAACGTCATATTTCAGATGCAATGCTTTTGTCATCATTGCGCCCTGCATCGGGCTTGTTTCGCTATTGCAAACGCTTGTTCGCACCTGCAGTATAAATCTCTGCACGGATCAGATTGTTTGACTTCGTAAGGATTTGAATATGCCAACAGGTAAATTATCACTGCCTGCCGCTGTATTGTTTGCCGGTGCACTGCTCCTGACCGCTTGCGACGAAGCGCCAAAGTCCCAGAACACGCCGCCACCTGCCCCCAAGATCAGTGTTGCCAAGCCGGTCGTCAAAAAGATTATCGAGACTGATGTTTTCACAGGACGGTTTGAGGCAAAGGAAGATGTCGAGCTTCGCGCCCGTGTTTCAGGCTACCTGCAGGAAATTCATTTCAAGGATGGTGAATTGGTCGAGGCCGGCGATTTGCTGTTCACCATCGACCAGAAGCAGTTCCAGGCAGAGCTGGAAAATGCCCAGTCCAGTGTCGAGGTCGCCCAGAGCCGCCTTGACCTGACCAAGGAAGAGTTTGAGCGCGGACAAAAGCTTCGCACCTCCGGCACGATTGCCGCGTCTGTCCAGGACCAGCGCCGCCAGGAATTCCTGGCCGCACAGGCAGAGCTTGCCGGTGCTACCGCCCGGCTCCGCACCGCCCAGTTGAACCTTGGCTACACAAAAATCTATTCGCCTGTAAAAGGCCGCATCGGCCGCAACCTGATTTCCGTCGGCAACCTGGTTCAGGCAAATTCCGCCGTTCTGGCCTCAATCGTATCGCTGGATCCGATCTATTTCTACTTCGACGTAGATGAGCGCTCCTATCTCTCCTACTCCAGACTGGGTCGCAACGGCACCCGGCCATCGGGCCGGTTGACGCCTTATGAAGTGAAGATACAGCTCACCGACGAGGACGAACCAAAGCACACCGGCAATCTGGATTTCGTCAATAACCGCATCGATAACGCAACCGGCACCATGCGCGGACGGGCGATCGTTACCAATAGTGACCTGTACCTGCAGCCCGGCCTGTTCGGGCGCATCTCGATCCCCGGTTCAAATGAATATGAAGGCGTGCTGGTACCGGATCAGGCAGTGGGAACGGATCAGAACCGGCGGATTGTCTTTGTAGTCGGCGACAACAATGTGCTTACCCCTACCGTCATCAGGCCCGGCCCGCGCATCGACGGATACCGCGTGGTTCGCAGCGGCCTCAAGGGCGATGAGACCATCGTGGTCAACGGCCTTGCCAGGGTTCGTCCGGGCATGACCATAGATCCGCAACTGCAGGAACTTCCCTCCGTTGCGGCCAGGGACTAGGCCGACATGCGCTTCGCCCACTTTTTCATCGACCGGCCCATATTCGCCAGCGTGATCTCGATTCTGATCGTGCTGATGGGCGCCATTTCCTACTTCCAGTTGCCCGTCGGCCAGTACCCCACCATTGCACCACCGACCATTGTGGTAACGGCAAATTATTCCGGCGCAGATGCCGAGACGGTTGCAGAAACCGTGGCTGCACCCATCGAGGAGGAGATCAACGGCATTGAAAACATGCTGTACATGTCGTCCAACTCGACCAGCGCCGGCACCATGGCGCTGACCATCACCTTCAAGAGCGGCACCGATCTGGATGATGCCCAGGTTCTGGTGCAGAACCGGGTGGCGATTGCCGAGCCGCGCCTGCCCGAGGAAGTACGCCGCGTCGGCATCACCACCCGCAAAAGCTCGCCGAACCTTATGATGGTCGTTCACATGCTGTCGCCCGACGACAGTCTGGATCAGCTCTACGTATCCAACTATGCCCGCAACAATGTGCGCGACGTGCTGGTGCGCCTCGACGGTGTTGGCGACCTGACGATTTTCGGGGAACGGGAATACTCTTTACGTGTCTGGGTCGACCCTGAAAAACTTGCCTCTTACAGCATGACATCTGCAGACCTGCTGGCCTCGCTGAGAGAGCAGAATGTCCAAGTGTCCGGCGGCGCAATCGGCGCAGAACCGGCGCCGAGCGACACGGATGTGACCTACACGGTAACGACGCAAGGCCGGTTTTCCACCGTACGCCAGTTCCGCAATGTGATCGTCAAGGCCGGCGATGACGGTCGGCTGATCCGGCTGCAGGACGTGGCGCGGGTGGAGATCGGCGCCAAGAGTTACACGACCAACTCGTATCTCAATGGAAAGTCGGCAGTTGCGCTCGCGATTTTCCAGCGCCCGGGCACCAATGCGCTGCAGAGCGCGGATGAAATCATTGCCGCCATGGAGCAGTTGAAACCGTCGTTTCCGCCCGGCATCGAATATCAGATCGTCTACAACCCTACCGAGTTCATCTCGGAATCCGTAAACGAGGTCTACAAGACGCTGTTTGAGGCGATCCTGCTGGTCGTACTGGTGGTTATCGTTTTCCTGCAATCCTGGCGTACTGCGATCATTCCGATCGTGGCCATTCCGGTATCCCTGATCGGCACCTTCATGGTGATGCTGGCGTTTGGGTTTTCGCTCAACACACTGACCCTGTTCGGTCTGGTTCTCGCCATCGGCATCGTGGTCGACGATGCCATTGTGGTTGTGGAAAACGTTGAGCGCAATATCGCCAACGGAATGTCACCCAGAGAAGCCTCGCACCGGACAATTGATGAGGTTGGCTCAGCCGTCATTGCCATCTCGCTGGTCCTGGTGGCCGTGTTTATCCCGACCGCCTTCGTGCCGGGTATCTCCGGTGCGTTCTATAAGCAGTTCGCCATCACCATCGCCACGTCTACCGTTATTTCTGCGATCAACTCGCTGACCCTGTCACCGGCGCTGGCGGCATTGCTGCTGAAGCCTCATGATGCGCCAAAATCCAGTTCCGTCCTGGCCCGGGCGGGCGGTTGGGCCGCCAACAAGTTCAATTCGGGATTTGACAGAACGAGCAGCGGGTATGCCCGTGCGGTTGGATTTGTCTCGCGCCGCACCGTTATGGGCCTGGTGGTTTATGCCGGTCTCATCGGCCTCACCGTGTGGACATTTGGCAAAGTCCCCGGCGGGTTCATTCCGCAGACAGACCAGGGCTATGGCATTGTCGCCATTCAGTTGCCTGACGGTGCGTCTCTGGCTCGCACCGACAAGGTGGTTCAACGCGCAACCGAGATCATCAGGGAGACCCCCGGGGTCAAGGATGCCGTCGCCTTTGCCGGCTTTTCCGGGGCGACGTTTACCTCCGCCACCAACGCCGCAGCCATATTCGCGACCTTTGACGACTTCGCCGAACGCAATCAAAAGGGCCAGTCTTCACAGCAGATCATCGGGTCGCTGTTCGGGCGCCTGCAACAGATCGAGGAAGCGTTCATCATAGCCATTCAGCCGCCATCGGTGCGTGGTGTCGGCCAGGGCGGCGGATTCAAGATGCAGATCCAGGAGCGCAGCGGCACCAAGATGGACCGCGCGCTGGCCGCCGCCTTTGCCATGATGGGCCAGGCACAACAGACACCCGGCGTATCGCGCGTCTTCACCACGTTCTCAAACTCCAGCCCGTCCTACTATCTGGAGATCGACCGGGTTAAGGCCCAGCAGTTGCAGGTGTCCATCGGCGCGATCTTTGAAACACTGGAACTCAACCTCGGCTCATCGTTCGTGAACGATTTCACCGCGTTCGGCAGGCGCTATGACGTGCGCATGCAGGCCGACCAGTCGTTCAGGCTGGAAAGAGAAGATATTGCCCGGCTCAAGGTGCGTTCGACAACCGGCGCGCTGGTGCCGTTGGGCACCCTGGTGGAAATTCGCGATACCAGCGGTCCCTACCTGGTACAGCGCTACAACCAGTTCGTGTCGGTGCCGCTGCAGGGTTCAACCGCGCCCGGTGTCTCAACCGGTGAAGCGCTGGAGATCATGGAAAACCTGGCAGCGCAGAATCTGCCACAAGGCATGACGTTTGAATGGACCGAACTGGCACTGCAGGAAAAACAGACCGGCAATACAGCCCTGTTCCTGTTTGCACTCGCCATCGCGGTGGTGTTTCTGCTGCTGGCGGCACAATACGAAAGCTGGACCCTGCCCCTGGCGATCATGCTGATCGTACCGCTGTCCATGCTGGCCGCCCTGCTGGGGGTCATGCTGCGCGGTATGGACAACAACATCCTGACCCAGATCGGACTGATCGTGCTGGTCGGGCTGGCGGCCAAGAACGCCATCTTGATCGTGGAGTTTGCCAGGCAGGAGGAAGACGATGGCAAGCCGCTTCTGCAGGCCATTGTTGACGCCTGCCGGTTGCGCCTGCGCCCCATCCTGATGACAGCATTTGCGTTCATCCTGGGCGTTGTGCCGTTGGTCATCGCAAGCGGGCCGGGTGCGGAACTGCGCCAGGCGCTTGGGACAGCGGTGTTCTTCGGCATGCTCGGCGTCACCTTCCTCGGCCTGTTCCTGACCCCGGTGTTCTACGTGGCGATCCGCTCCATATCGCAACGCCTGTCAGGCAAAAAGGCCAAACCGGCCGTTGCCGACGACACTGCGGTTTAGGCTCTGTCAGCTAGATCAGTATGATTTTTGATTGAATCAATCAAAAACCATAAAACTGATCGCTTTCAAGGTGCTAGAGCAACTTTATGGGTTCAATTGAACCCATGTTGCTCTAGTCTGAAAACACGGCGATGGCCGCCGACATCAATTGCATGAAGTCGACCTCCTTGCCCGGCGTGTTCACCGCAATGCGGGCATAATCCCGGGCAAACTGAGCCATATCGATTTCGCCTTCCGAGACGGACAGCAGCGCCTCGTAGGAGGCCTCCAGCACCACGTCAGGCGCGCTCGCCTGCCCGGCCTGCATCAGGGACTGCCCTTCCCGCGCCAGCAGCACGAAGGGCTCATCATTGATGATAAACTGAACCTCAAGATCGATATCCTGGGTGATGACCCGTTGGCAGGCGGTGCCCAGCGTCACTGCAACGGTTCGCATATTGCCCGGATCAACCACTTCGCCTTCCGGCGCAAACTGCCCGCCAAACAGCGCCAGGTCGAACAGGATGTCACGGGTTCGTCTGCCAAGCTCCGTCAGGGAATAGAGCGTCGTGCCGTGGGAACCGGCGTCTTTGGAGATCAGACCGTCGGCCACCAGCTTGTTCAGCCGGTCGGTCAGCAGGTTGGCGGCTATACCGGTCAATCCGTGCTGCAAGTCTGAAAACCGTGCCGGTCCGGCATGCAGATCCCGCAGGATGAGCAGCGTCCAGCGGTCGCCAATCCGGTCCAGCCCGCGCGCGATCGGGCACAGCAGTTTGTAGGAACGGATTTTGGCCATCAGCACTTCACGGTTTTGTTACTTTATTTTTTAAAGTGATCACTTTATTGCATTAAGCAACCAATCAATAAGGATCAATCCTCATGTCTTCAAGGCCGAAAATTCTCGTCACCAGCGCCGCTGGAAAAACCGGGCTGCCGACAACCCTGCAACTGCTTGAAAAAGGCTACCCGGTCCGGGCATTCGTCAGGCGCCTGGATCATCGCTCGCAGGCACTGGAACGGGCTGGTGCGGAAGTTTTCGCAGGCAACCAGTACGCCCTGCAGGATATGCAGGCAGCAATGCTCGGTGTTCAACGGGCCTATCAATGCGCACCAACCGCACCCAACGGATTGCATTTCAATGCCGTGTTTACAGCCGCAGCATACCAGGCCGGACTGGAGCACGTCGTGACGCTCAGCCAGTGGCTGTCCAGCCGCGACCACCCGTCCCTGTTGACCCGGGAAGTCTATCTCGCCGACATACTGATCGCGATGCGCCCGGACATGACGGTAACCACCATCAATGTGGGCTGGTTTGCCGACAACTATCTGATGGTCCTCGACATGGCGGCCCATCTCGGCCTGTTGGCCATGCCGCTGGGCGACGGCAATGCCAAAACCAATGCGCCGCCGTCTAACGATGATATCGCCAGTGTCGTGGTTGGCGCACTGTGTGACCCGGCCAGACATGTCGGCAAAACCTATCGCCCGACCGGCCCTGAACTGCTGTCTCCGAACGATATCGCCGCCGCCATGGGCAAGGTGCTGGACCGCCGGGTCCGGTACCGCAACATCTCTGAAGACATGATGCTCAAGGCACTCAAGGCGCACCCGCCGTCGAACTATTCCGAAGCCGCCGTGTCGCAACTCGCGATTTATGCTGACGAGTACCGTCGCGGCACATTTGCGGTGAATGCCCCCACGACCGATGTGCACACTGTTGGCGGGCGGGAGCCTGAAGATTTCGAGACCATCGTTCGTGAAGCCGTGGCGCAGCGGCCGGACCTGCACCCGAGTTTCGCGCGCAAACTTCAGGCGATGGCCAGGTTCATCAAACTGCTGGCAACCACGCCGCCCAGCCTGTCCGCCATCGAGGCCGGCAAGGACTTCGTTCAGCTGGACAATCTGGCATTCAGCCAGGATGATCCAGCCTGGTGTGACACCCACCAACCCGATCTCGAAGGATTGCAGAAGCATCTTGTAGAACAGTCGCCGATGTCACCACGAGCAACGGCGTAACCCCCGACTGCCAATCAGCCACTCGCTGAACGCATTGCGTCAATGTGTGTCTTTTCCAGCCGGGCCGGAAAGTGGTTTCATGCCTGCCGCAAACCGGAGACAGGCCGCACAATGACGCTGCCCAGGCTGATCGTATGGTACAACACCAGGTGTCCCGTTTGTAATGGCGGTATCGAGCGGCAGTCGAACCGGCTGGTCAAGGCCGCCAGAGCCGGAGCCATTGAATTCCGGGACATCAATCTCGAGCCGGACGCACTCAGACATATACAAGCAAGCCTTGAAGATGTGCGGCGCCGGTTGCATGGCATGGATTCCACCGGGCATACCTTTGTCGGCGCTGACTGTGCAATCGAGATTTGGCTGCGCACGCCCGGCGACACCTGGCTTGGCAAACTCGTCGGCTCTGCGGTCGTGCGGCCGATAGCCCGCGTCGTATATGATCGCTTTGCCGACCTTCTGTATCTGTGGAATCGCCGCAAGGGTCACTGGTAAGAAAGCCGGGTGCCTACCGAACCACGCCCGGCAGCTCTTCCAGGCTGTCGAGCAGCATGTCTGGCGTGCCGGGGATGCGGTCGTCCTTGAGGCCGAAGCGGTCGATGCGGGCGACCTGGAATCCGAAACTTTTCGCCGCCTGTGCGTCCCATGTATTGGCCGACACGAAACAGATTTCAGATCGCTCTTCAACGCCCATGCGGTCCACCGCCTGCTGGTAGACACGCGGGTCCGGCTTGAAAATACCCACATCGGCCACCGAGATGTTTTCATCCAGACAGGCATCAAGCCCGGACGATTTCACCGCCGCACCCAGCATGTCCGGTGATCCGTTGGACAGGATGGCCGTGGCAACACCCAGTTCCTTCAGAACCTTGAGGCAGGCCACCGCATCATCATAGGCCGCCAGGTGAAGATACAGCTCCATCAGGTCATCACGCAGCGCCTGATCCTCGATGGAAAACGCTTCCAGCGTATAATCAAGCGCATCGCCGGTAACCTGCCAGAACGGGACATACGCCTTCATCAGCGACCGCAGCCATGTGTATTCAAGCTGCTTCTGCCGCCAGAGCTTGGAAACCGCATCTGCGTCCTTGCCGATGCGGGAGGACAATTGCGCCACCGGAGCATGAACGTTCAGCAATGTGCCATAGGCATCGAACACACATGCCTTGATGCCCTCAAGTTTCACAGCCATGTTGGGTTTCCTTGAAAATTTGTGAGTTGTTAGTCTGACCAGTTGATTGCAGTATGGCCTTCATTCAATCAAGAGAGTAACCCACCATATGGCACACGACCATGATCACGATCACCACCATCACGAAGGTGACCATTCCGAACTGTCCGAGACCGCTTTGCGGGTCAAGGCACTTGAAAGCCTGCTGGTGGAAAAGGGCTATGTGGACCCGGCAGCCCTTGATGAACTGATCGAAACCTATGAAACCCGCGTCGGCCCGCGCAATGGCGCGAAGGTGGTCGCCAAGGCCTGGAGTGATGCAGGCTTCATGGAAAAACTGCGCACCGACGCCACCAACGCCATTGCCGACTTGGGCTTCAT
>Ga0316191_10003933_pt1 | contig 11036 bp, 8 predicted proteins | sample Eddworburr2cm_MG_FD_204928 | JGI IMG/M metagenome (GOLD analysis project Ga0316191, IMG submission 204928) | Coastal sediment microbial communities from Maine, United States - Eddy worm burrow 2 cm | ecosystem: Environmental > Aquatic > Marine > Coastal > Sediment | place: USA: Maine | collected... | reverse complement strand
GTTGCAACACGGTGTCGTTGACGACGCGGCGCAGCTCGGCGTCCTCGTCAGGGGCGGCGCGTGAATACCAGGTCGCTTCCAGTACGGCGCTGACCAGTTCGGCGAAACCCGGCTGCTCGGGATCGAGTGCGTGGCTGTTGATCATCCGCGCGGCACGGGTCGGGTCGAGCAGCATCTCCAGCGTGAGATCCGCCGCGGTGGCCGCCGCCGCAAACGGATCGAACACGTAGCCGGTCCGGCGCGGGAATATCTCACGCGAGTCGGGCGTGCCCGGCGGGCGCGGCGGGATCAGCGCGGCCAGGCCGGGACGCAGACGCAAAGCGTCAGGCGTGATGGTCGCGAGTAATGACGAGATGGCCGCGCGTTGTTTCGCGGGCGGGACCGGTTTCACCGGAACCCAGCCGTCACCGCGCATCGAATAAGTGAATTCCTGTCCGCCGATGAACGTGGCCGCGGCTATCAGCTGGTAACGGTGGAGCAGGTACATCGGCACCAGCGCGTCTTCGATGCTTGCCATCGGGCGGCCGACGCGAATGGTTTTTTCGGAGAACTTCCGCAGCACGGCCTCGCGGACCTTCATCAGCCGGTTCAATTCGTCGACAGCATCGGCGCCATTGTCCCAGAGGTTGCCGCGCGGATGCGCCGGCCCCGCGCTCTGGGCGAAGGCGTCGGTGCGGGAGTGAGTGTCGGACACGAACTCGAGGCCCGAAGCATAGGTCTCGAGCAGGATCCTTTCACGCTGGGCGGCGGCATCGACATCGCCCGGAAAGTCCTGGTAGCCGTACATCACTACCCGTTTGTCCCACTCACCGATGCCGGTGTCATAGGCGTCGGACACGTCGATCCCGCCGTCCGGGCCGAGTCTCACGTAGGGATGGGGGTAGTCCATCACCGAAGCCCGGTCATGGGCGCTGGCGGCAAAGTTGTGCGCGATACCGAGCGTATGGCCGACCTCGTGGGCGGAGAGCTGGCGGATCCGGGCGAGTGCGAACTCGAGCATTGCGTCGGGCACCGTCTCATCCTGATAGGGCGCGAGCAGGCCCTCTGCGAGCAGGTAGTCCTGGCGTACCCGCAGCGAACCGAGCGAGACGTGGCCCTTGATGATCTCGCCGGTGCGTGGGTCGTTGACATTGGAGCCGTATGACCAGCCGCGGGTCGAGCGGTGTACCCACTGGATAACGTTGTAGCGCACGTCCATCGGGTCGGCATCCTCGGGCAGCAACTCGACCCGGAACGCATCCTCATAACCAGCGGCCTCGAACGCCTCGTTCCACCATGACGCGCCCTCGACCAGCGCACTGCGAATAGGCTCCGGTGCGCCACGATCGACGTAGTAGACAATCGGTTCGACCGGCGCGCTGACTTTGGCCGCCGGATCCTTTTTATGCAGGCGGTGACGCAGGGTGTTGCTGCGAACGATGGAGTCACCTACCGGTGTTGCGTAATCCAGGCTGATGCGGTCGACATACGGTTTCGTCGGGTCCATGAACCCGCCGCGGCCATCGAAGGGTAAAGGTTCGAAGCCCGGTTCGGGCAGGCGCACGAATGAGTGGTGCAGGTGCACGGTGATCGCTCGCGGGTCCGGGGTGACGGTGGAGATGATTCCGCCGGTGGGATCGCCGACCAGCGTAACGATCGCCTCGACCTCGGTATTGTCGGGGAAGGCCTTTGTGCGCGGCAGGAAAATCGCGGAGCGCGACGGGTCGACCTTATACGCGCCTTCTTCCGCGGCCTGTAGCCGTGCCGCAAGATTGTGCGTATCACGGAGGAAAAACTCCGTGGCGTCGACCAGCATGGTATCGCCTTCGATAACCACCGCATCGAATCCCCACAAAACGGAACGGGCAAAAGATTCCTCGACCGCACTCTGTTCGTCGCGGTCCTTGCTCGTTGCGATGTAACCGGTGTTGTCCTGGATTAGCAATGCGCGCGGGCCGACGCGCTGGAACTGCACGAGCCGGGTAGCGCCGAGCTGGCCGCGGTCGAGGGAAAGGTCGTTCGAGCCGACGCCGCGAGCGAGACCGTCCTGGTAGATAAAAGGCTGGTCGAATGTGTCGATGGCCAGGAACAGTTTTCCCGTTTCGTCGTCCCAGTAGAGGTCGAAAAATCCCGCGAGCTTCTCGCTGTTGGCGGTGAGGCCTGCCAGCGTGGCGGGTGGTTCGGCGGACGCTACGGCCGAGTGATCGTCCGGTCGATCCGGTGGCGAAGCCGGTTCCTGGCCACAGGCAGTGACGAGAAAAACGAGAAATGCAATGACAACAAAACGCATGCGAAAACTCCGGGGCGGATCGGACGATAAATGAGGGAACAGAAGTCTGACGGCGATATGTCGATGGTGCAAGCCGCGAGACGGGGCCGGCATCGAGCTGCAATCCGGTTGCGGCTGGTATGCGCGGCGGTTCTCTGCGCGGCTCCCGGAGTAAATGGGCAGGTGGTCGCTGCGGCTGTAAACAGGTGCCGCCGCCGGGCAGCGGCCCGGCGTGCTACACGCGTTGCTTCCGGCCTCCGGATGCGATGTAGTTTTTTCGACGAGGACCCCGGTCTTTGTTCTTGGCTCGTTACCTGATCAAACGCGTAGTATTGCCGGGATGACCGGTTCTACCAGAATCTCCCTCCTTGCAGGCGTGGCCATGATGCTTGCGTGGCGGCTGTGTCTGTCCGACCCGGTTGATCTCGTCAACGTGGCCCGTCTCCAGGGCTGTGCCGAGCACGTGGGAGTCAATACGTTGCTACGGCGCGATGCGAGACTCGACGAAGCGGCGCGCCGCGCTGCCGGGGGCGAGGCGCTACGCGAGGCCGTCACCGCCGCCGGTTATCGTATGAAGACGACGGCATCGATCGAGATTCGTACCGCCGGGGGCGATACCCGCATCGCGGAAATCCTCGCCGAGCATTTTTGCGACGACGTGACGAACCGGGTTTTCCGCGACGTCGGGGTACATCGAAGCGGTGATGATCTGCGATGGATTCTTGCCGAACCTTTCGCGCCGCCACGGCCGGAGGACATGCCGGCGGTTGCCGGGCAGGTGCTGGCGCTCATCAATGATGCGCGCGCGCAACCGCGACGATGCGGCGGTCAGGAATTTTCGGCGACACAGCCGCTCGACTACTCGGCTACGCTCGAGCGTGCTGCGTTGTCCCATGCACAGGATATGGCGGTCAACGATTTCATGGGGCATGTGGGCAGCAATGGAAATACACCGGATATCCGGGCCGACCTTGCCGGTTACCCGTGGCGCTCTATTGGTGAAAACGTTGCAGCCGGGCAGACCAGTGCGGAAGAGGTGGTCAATGGCTGGCTCGCAAGCCCGAGTCACTGTGCCACGCTGATGGACCCGCGTTACAGCGAGACCGGCATCGCTTATGCGCAAAACCCGGACGCCGGGCACGGGATCTACTGGGCGCAGGTGTTCGGCCGGCCGCGTTGACAATAGCAGGGTCGCGGTTTGCTGGCGGCGCACGTGGAACCTGGGCCGGACACGGTCCGGTATCGCCCTCGGCGCGGCTGCATTCTTCGACACATCAACGCCGGCCGCTGCAGTGTGAAATCTCGACTATAGTTTGAACAGGCGGTGACGGCAGCAGGCGCTTCGCCTACGGTGTTGCTCGAGCGAGCATGCATGTTCAGTGCGCTGCAATCCGATTTCGCCACGCTGCGGGTCTGCCACGATGTCACGCCCGGCCTGCCGGCTGTTTGCGGGGAGCACGCCATGGTTCGGTTTCAAAGATTGACGACGGCGCTATTCCTGCTGGTTTTCTGCACGACCCAGGTGTGGGCGTGGGAGGCCGACGTTCACTATGGGCTGGTCAAGTGGCTGGCATTCCACGCCGGGTTCTCGCTCACAGACGCAGAAATGATTGCGGCGGGCTCGGTGTCCGCGGACGAGACTCATGTGCTGGCCGCGACTTATCTCGTAGGCGAGGTCTGCGTCAGGCGCGACGCACCGAAAATCGTGGCGGTGTCCCGCGTCGTTCAACAGCATCACTTCCCGGCAGACGACGCGGTGCCCGGCGCACCGAATACTCGCCGGGTAGACCACGGTGCGCACGACCAGGCCAATGGCGGGAATCGCTGGGTCCGCCAGGAGATCGCGGTGCGCGACAAGACGCTGTCGCCGACCGTGAGGCTGAACCGTTTTGGCGCTGCGCTGCACCCGCTGGGCGACTCCTGGTCGCATGCGGGAGAGCCTGACATTCCCGGGGTGTGGAAGGCCACTTGCCGCCAACCGCAGCTTGCCTGGTCGCACCCGGCTGATCGCGGCGGGTGGCGCAAGCACGACGCCGACCTGACATGGAAGCACCCGGACGACACGATGCAAACGGCTGAGTCGATGTTCTTGTTCATGCGCGAGTTTCTGGCCAGCAACGACGGCTTTGCAACCCACCGCGCGCCGGACTGGGAGAAGCTGGAAAAAAGGCTCGAGAATTTCCAGCAAGCGAAAACGCAGTACCGGAAATTCCTGTGGTTTATCGAAGAGGACCAGCAATGGCGCGAGGAGCAAAAAAGCGGTTTGCCGTATGACCAGTTCACCACCTATCCGTGCTTCCTGGAGTCGATATCGTTGAAAAAAGGGAAAGGGAGTAGAGGAGACGAACCATTCCGCTGCGCCAAATCGGGGCGAGTCGGCACGGCCGTTGCCGCGGATTCCGATCCGCCGATGCCGCTTTCAGGTGCGCCCGTCGATTCGATCGTCGGTTTTACCGAGGGCCTGCTGCATAAGTGGTTTATCGAGCAGGACCTGGGCGATATTGCCGTCAACATGACCGATGCCCCGCGACTGCAGACTGGTCTTGCTTCGGCCGGGCTTCTTGCATCATCGCTGAGCGCGATTGACACGGTCGAGGGCTTGCTTGCAATGTGGCTGGTCGAGGATCATGGGCTTATCAACGCCGAGGGTCATGGCGTATCGGACCCGGCTTTGCTGCAAAGGTTGTCGGATCCGGGGCTCACCGCGAACGATGGTGAGTGGCAGCTGATGACTGCCGACAATCTAAGCGATGCAATCAGTTTCCCGTCTTCGCCGTTGCCGTTCTCGATTTTCCGCAACGATGACGAGAACGCCGGGAATGCGTCTTACACGGTGCTGTTCAAATCGGCAAATGCGCCACGCGACCTGCTCTCGCTTAGGATTGAAACGGCAGAGAGCGGATGGAAACTTGTTGGGTTGGACTGGAGCGTTGACTGAATGCGACTGGTCCTGATTTTCAAGGGTTGTGCAGCAGCATGCCGCTGGTCGCGATGATCGTCTTTGGGCCTGCTGTGGCGGCAAAAAGGATCGTACGATGGCGATGATTTTCCTGAGCTACCGTCGCAGCGATGGCCCGCAGGCCTGCCGGGTATGTGACTGGTTGACCGGGCGGTTCGGTGCGGATGCGATCTTCATGGATGTCACTGCGATTCCGTTCGCGGTGAGTTTCTCGGATTTCATCCGCGAGGCGATCGAGGAAAGCAGCATATTGATTGCGTTGATCGGTGCTGATTGGCACAGCCGTATCAACGAAGCGGACGACCCGGTGCGGATGGAAATCGAGACGGCGCTTGCAAACAAGGTGCCGGTGCTGCCGGTGCTGATTGGAAACACTACGATGCCGGGACCGGATGAACTTCCCGAATCGATTGCCAGCATTGCCATGCAAAATGCGATCGCCGTCGGTGTGCTGCACGACTTCCATTCGCACATGCAATTGTTGTTGCCCAAGATCGAGTCGATACTCGGCGCGATGGCCGGTGAGAGTACGACGGCCGCCGACCCGCAAATCGTACGGCTCGCCTGCAGCGGCATTGTTCAATTCCTGATCGACCGGGTCGGCCTCAGCGATGACGGGTTCCTGCGCACCATTACCTGGCATGCGCTGGGCACCGATGAATTCGAGCGTATGACGCCGAACGCCGGGACGTTTTACCTGCACCGGGTGACGCGGCTCGCCGAGCTGCTCGAGCTGCATTTCATTATTTCCTGTTGGGGGCATGCGAGCGATGTCGAGTATTTGCTGGCCGGCTGGGTAATGTCCGAGCTGGAGCGAACACCTGTTATCCCGGCGGTGTATTTCGCCGATAACGTGGCGGGTCCGGCGCTGGAATTGAAAGTCAGGCGCAGCGACGAGGACGCGCGAAAAGTCTGGAAAATGGTCACCGATCAGCCGCTCAGGCTGTCGTTGAGTTACATCGCGACAATCGCGCCGGTGCCTTCGACCTGACAACAGGCCGGCAGCCGAATTCGAATCTCGAACCGGCAGCCGGTACGCGAATTCGCTGGCTCAACGGTTCGCCCCGATTGGCGTCCGTGTGTTGCGACTGTAACGGCAATGCCGGGTTGCGCAGGTTGCCGGCGCAAGCAAAAGTTGCCGGTCAGGGCAGCTCCGCCAGCATGTTGGCGGCCGACTGGCCGATGTCGTTGCCGGAGTTCATTTCCATAGCCGTTGTCAGCGCTGTGCGCGCTTCTGCCGTATTGCCGACCTGGCTGTTCACATACCCGAGCGTCAGCCAGATTCTCTGGTAGCTCGCATCAACGGTGACCCCTTGATTGAGCCAGCGCAGCGCTTCGTCCGATCTGCCGAGGTAATGTAGCGTGATGCCGAGGTTGTTATAAGTGTCGACATTATCGGGTACGAGCCTGACCAGTCGCTCGTAAAGCTGGGCTGCGTTGTCGAATTGTTTGTTGGCAAAAAACTGGTCGGCCTGGCGCCCGATCTCGACCGGGTCGTTGCTGTTGGTTTGAAACGCGGTTGCGGTGGCAAACTGCGCCAGGTCGGATTGCGGAATAGTGCCGGGCTGCGCGGACGCCATTGGCCGCATCGCGGTAGCGCTGACCCTCGGGCCAGCGGCCTCGATATAGTGCTCGCGGGTGAGGGCGAAAACGGTAAAGCCGAAGGCCACCTGGAATATCGCCATCGAGATCCAGAATTTGCTATTGCGGTTCATCGTCGTTTACCTTTGAGATCGTGCCTCTGTCTAAGCCTGGCGCCGGCCTGCCCGCCCCTGTCTTACCGGGCGGGATCGGTGCGTATATTATCTGACCGGGCGCGTATCGACAGTCGTGTTGGCGGAAGAACGTACAAATTTGCTGTTTTATCACTCCCAACCAGTCCCGTGTGAACGAGCGTAATCGGGTTTTCTCCCCGGGGATCCCAATATAAAAGGGAGCTGGTACCGTTAACGATACCAGCTCCGCGATCCTGCGATTCCCCGTAGGCGTGCCACGCCGCCGGGTACCGGCGATTTTAGTCGACGGCTGTCTGACTGGTACCACTACCGGCGGCAATCGGCGAATAGTGCGCTGCCCGCACCTTCCACTTGCCGTCTTCTTTTACGTAGGCTTCGGTAACGCGCGTCATGTAGTGACTTATCGGCTCACCACCGGTTTCCTGGAAAGAACCTTCGGAGTAATACATTGCGACTGCGGCCTCACCCTCTACAAGCGTGACGACCTGTACATGCTTCGGCGTCAGGGAAAAGCTCTCGTAGGTAGCCAGCGGCAAATTCGCGGGTACGTCCTGAATGAGCCCGCCGCTCGACCAGAACTGCAGTGCTCCCTTGCTCGCAACGCCGTTGTCCATGTCCTTGAGGTTCTCCCTGGTGTAGGCGCTGGCTTTCATGATCTCGGCCTTTACCTCGTCAGCGGTATCTGCGCTGGCGGCGAGTGGCTGCATCAGGATGCCGAGCAATGCAATCGAGACTGTTGCAACCAGCTTCTGAGCTGTCGTCGCCTTTGATAGTGCCTTCATATTGATGTCCCTGAAATTGGAATAATTATTGCGTGGTGCCCTTGGTACTGACCCAGGGCGGTACTGCACCCTACGCCTTGCCCTGCACAAAGTCATTAAACAAAAAGCGGAAGTGCTCGATATTGCGAAATGCCCTGCTGCAAAACCCGTGCGGGCAGGGAACGGTTTCGACCTGCACTTGTTTGAACCTCGTCGAAAATTTCTGGCCGCGGCAACATCGTTGCAGGCAGTCGCAAGGCCACCAGCGACACTCGTCGTGCGGATTCATCCCCTTTTTAATGACTTAGGGGCTTTTGCCGGTCCGTGATCGCAACCTCCCACGAATCCCCGTCGTCGTGCATCACGCTGCACTCGGGCCAGCGAAACGCGGCAAGCCTGAAATGGGAATGGTCAATGTTGTTGGCTCGTGCGACCGACTTGGCGCCGACCGAAAAATCGACGCAATAGACATTGTTGCGCTTGCCCATCCAGTGCCGCGGTTCGATGCCGGCGAAGAGGTCCGGCCCGTATTTGCCCGCGAGTCCGGTGCTGGCATTGCCAAAGCGGCGCCAGTAGTGGCCGATGATGACCGGGCGCTCTTCGCCGTAGTCTTCCCACCACTTGCGCCGTTCGACCATGCGCCATTTCCCGCCGGCATAGAAAGGCGCCGCGGTCGGCGTCTCGACCCCGGATGTCAGTACACGGATCGGGTTGCCCATCTGCCACGCGGTATCGATCGCCGCATTGGCAGGCAAAAACGGCGGCACGGCGTCGTGGTCAGAGAGAGCGGCGGTCAACGAATCCAGTTCGCTCTTCGCCTGCGCCCTCAGTTCGAAATTTGCCTCGTGGGCAGCAATGGTCTCGGCGTCGAATAACTCAAACGCGGTCAGCGGGTCGGTGTCATCCTCCAGCGCGGCAACTCTGGCGAGCGATTCGCTGTGCCAGCAGGCATGCACGACCCGCAACCGATCGTTGTGCAATGCCAGCGGCAGCGTGAGCAGGAACTGGTGGAATCGCTGCTTCTGTTCTTCGCTTGCGCACGTGGCCTGCGCAGGATCGGCGACTTCCGGCCGGGTATACCAGTCGTTGCCGTGTTTACGGTCGTTGCGCAGCAGGTTCATCTCGTGATTGCCGAGAATGCACTGGGCAGAGCCGTTACCGGCCAGTTTCATGACCAGTTCGAGCACCGCGGGGCTGTCCGGTCCGCGGTCGACGAGATCACCGACGAACACCAATCGCCGCTTTCCGTTGTGTCTGCCGGCTTCGTCGTAGCCGAGTTGCGATAGCAATGCGCGCAATGGATCGATTTCGCCATGCACATCGCCGACGATATCGATGGGGCCATTGAAAAGTTCTGCAATTAATGCAGACTGCGGATACGTCGTCGCCGTAATGCTCACCCTCCGAAGATCACCGCATCCGGAATTTCATAAGCCTCGTCGGCGACGAGCAGTGACCACAGGTCAGAGCGCTTGTTGGCCTTAATCGGCGCGGCGCCGTCGGTGGACCATTTGCCGTTTTCAAAATACAGGATGCGTTGGGCGCCGGTAACCGGGGCGAGTACATAGATCGTCGCGCTGCCATCGAAGCGGATTACCTTGAACGGGCAAGCAGCGGTCTGCATTGGCTGGTCGCCGCGGGCGCAGCCGAGAGCTCCGCGCGCGTTCCACTGGCGCGGACCGAAATCGTTCGCTTCGCGGGCCGCGGCGGGATCGGCTTTGCCTGTCACGCCGATTTTCAGGGAGTAAAGAGCGGACTCGTTGCGCCGCGCGGCCGCGCGTACCAGGTAGACGCGGATCTTCCAGTCGCCGTCGAGATCCAGCCCGCCTTCGTAGCTGTTGCCCGAGGTGGAACCCGCGAATACGGCCTCATCCTCGGCGTCCGGCGGAATCACATTGAAATAAATGGCGCTGCTCTTGCTGTCGAGCTTGACTGCAAGTGTCTGTCCGGCACGGGCATTGACCAGGTAGTCAACGGTTTCGCGGCCCTCGATAGTCGCATTGATCGTCGTGCCCGAACTGCCGCGCTCGAACTGCACCCGTTCGCTGCGCAGGTCGGTTGCCGCTGCTGCCCCGATCGATAGAAACAAGGCCAGAGCGGCAGCGGATGCGATGGTCTTTTTCCTCACGATGCGATCTCCATTTCCCCGCGCTGGGCGTTCCTCAACCGGTTGGAAAGATAGCCTAGCACAGCCATGGAGTCGCGCCGTAACGTGCCCGCCTCTCGAATCTGCCGGCCTCGTATAGACTCTGTTTCATTGCCGCCCACTCGAGGAAGACAGAATGACTCAGCCAAACAGCCGCCGTGCCCCGCGCGAGGCGCTTGTGTTCCGCTCCAAAGCCTATATCTGGCTGATGGCCGCGCTTTTCGGACTCATGTTTGTCGTTCCGGTTCTCGATCGATTGGGGTGGGGTATTCTGGGGCACAGCCTCGCGCTGATGACGACGTTTGCCGTGGCCATGTATGGCATTGGGCGCTCGCGATACGAACGCCACCTGATAATTGTGCTGGGGCTTATCGCTGCCGCCCTTACCGCTCTCAGCCTGCTGCCCAATCCGACCGGCCCGGTTCTTTTTCTGCATGATCTCAGCTGCACGGCATTTTACGGTTGCGTGGCACTCGTGATGTTGCGAAATATTCTCGCCCGGGGATCGGATGTGACGTTCGGACTGATCAGCGGGGCGATCGCTATTTACCTGCTGATTGGAGTCATTTTCGCCAATTTGTACGGCATGGTTGCGCTAATCGATCCGTCAGCTTTCTCGGGTGCGGTGGAAGGTGCTGCCGCTGCATCGATAAGGTTTTATTATTTCAGCATGGTGACGATAACGACGCTGGGTTACGGCGATGTATTGCCCATCAACGAAGTGGCGCGCGGCTTGGCTGCACTGGAGGCGATTCTCGGCCAGATCTACCTGACAGTTCTCGTTGCCCGGCTCGTCGGTATGAACATCAGTGCTTCGATGCCTGGCAAAGAGCCGAATGCGGGCTGAGCCGCCACGCCCTGACGAGCATTCGCCAGTTGGGACCGCGAATCGCCACGACGAGCTCACGGCAGGCGTATTGGTTCGACTGGTTGGCGAGGCAGCGAGGTCGTCAGGGGGAAGCCGATCGGGCGGTATGTGCATCGCTCATGGTGCGAACGGCGGGACGCGGTTTGCATTGCTTCCGGCGGTCTGGATTGTCAGGATAAGCAAGAGCAGCCGCAATCGAGCCGGCGGGATGTGCATTGCCGGTATCCCCGATTGAAATGTTGACACCGGCCGCGAAGACCGGCACAGGAATAAACCGAACAGGGAACAGACTCATGATTACTTACCTTTATTGGGCAC
>Ga0316191_10003932_pt1 | contig 11040 bp, 7 predicted proteins | sample Eddworburr2cm_MG_FD_204928 | JGI IMG/M metagenome (GOLD analysis project Ga0316191, IMG submission 204928) | Coastal sediment microbial communities from Maine, United States - Eddy worm burrow 2 cm | ecosystem: Environmental > Aquatic > Marine > Coastal > Sediment | place: USA: Maine | collected... | reverse complement strand
CGCAGAACGGCTCCGGCGGGCGGCCGAGTTCCAGGCAGCCGCCAGTGTCCTCTTCGCCGGCGTCCCGGACACTCTCCGGCACGGCTGCATAGTAGACGCCGCTGATCCACCCATCCCTGTGGATATGGGACTGCTGGTAGCCGCCGGCCCGGATGACGATGCCCCAGATGTCGATATCCCAGCGTTCGGGTTTCCATGCCAGGTAAGGATGGGAGCCATCCATCGGCAGTGCATCGAGATAGCTGCGTACCTGATCCTCGATCCAGTCCACCAGTTCAGCAACCGGTCCCGGCGCATCCTCGAGCAGATTGCCCGTATGTGCTCCGCCGTGGGTGGTGTTGCCGGCGCGCTCGTATTCGAGAGTGGGGTGTTCACGCACATGCTTGGCGAGCCGTTCGTCCAGGTCATCGGAGCTACCCGGCGCACCGGCGGAGCCTGGCCGATGGAAACTGCGGATCAGTAACTCAGGCCGGGTGAGGCTGGATGCGGCCTGGTCGTCGCCTGTCTGGCACAACGAGACATAGAGGTAGGCCAGGGCGGTCCGGTCATAGGGATTGAGCTGGAACGCCTTCTCCAGGCTCTGCCTGGCGCTCGCCGGCTCACCGGCCGCCAGCAGGGCTGCTCCCAGCATCGCGTGCAGGCCGCTGTCGGACGGCGCGCCGTCGACGGCTTTCGACAACCACTCCACGGCCTCCCGGTGCCGGCCCGCATCGCGATAAAGATTGCCAAGGTCGGCCATGCTGTCCACGGATCCGGGATCCAGTTTCAAGGCTTCCAGGAAAGCTTTCTCGGCCTCCTGGATACGGCCGAGGGACCTGAAGCTGTGCGCCAGCTTCTGCTTTGCCATGGCGTCTGAGGGTGACAGGGTGACCAGGCTCTCGAAATCCTTCAGAGCATCCTCGTGGCGGGCGACGATCTGCAGGATATCGCCGCGGTACCGAATCCATTCAGCTGCATCCGGGCGCTGCTCCAGCGCGCGGTCGAGGCATTCGATTGCCTTCCCGAACCGCCGCTGGGAGACCAGTGCTTTGGCCGTAGCGATCAGGGCCTCCGGAATATTTGTCGAAGCCTTGATGGATTCTGATGTGTTATCGCCGTTCATCGGATATGGATGGATTGCAGGATGGCCGTGAGATCAATCCGGAATCTAGCACAGTCTGGCGCGGGGTTATCGCGCCGGCTTGCGGGGCAGCGGGAGTGGCGGTTGCCGCTGTGGGCTTGCCGGGCCGGGTGCGGTGCTGTATATATTTACAGTACCTGTGAATCCGTACAGTATGGTGACTCCCATGTATGAGCTGACACCCCGCCAGTATCAGGTCCTGGAACTGATCCGCCAGGCCGTCGAGGAGACTGGCATGCCGCCGACCCGGGCGGAGATCGCCCTGGCGCTGGGCTTTCGTTCCGCCAACGCCGCCGAAGAGCACCTGCGAGCCCTGGAGCGCAAGGGCGCCATCGAGCTGGTGCCGGGAGCCTCCAGGGGTATCCGGCTGAAGGACATCATGCGCGAGCAGCATACGCTGCCGCTGGTCGGCCGCGTCGCTGCCGGCGAACCGATCCTGGCCCAGGAGCATATCGAGGCCCGCTACCAGGTGGACAAGGATCTGTTCCATCCCCGGCCGCATTACCTTTTGCAGGTCCACGGCATGAGTATGCGCGACGCCGGCATCATGGACGGAGACCTGGTGGCGGTCCACCGCACACCGGAGGTGCGTAGCCGGCAGATCGTGGTGGCGCGGCTGGAAGACGAGGTGACGGTGAAGCGTTACCGGCAGGAGGGCAGTGTTGTGTGGCTGCTGCCGGAGAACGAGGATTTCGAGCCTATCCGCGTGGATATGCGTGAGACCATCCTGGTCATCGAGGGTGTCGTCGTTGGCGTCGTACGCCGGAATATGGATTCGTGAAACAGCCCCTCGATGAGCTCCTGTCCCATCCGCGGATCTGGCGGGCGCATCACGCACCCAGGGACATCCAGACCTTCTCCAGCGGCCATCCATCCCTGGACCAGCTATTGCCTGGCGGGGGCTGGCCACGATCAGGACTCATCGAAATCCTCGTGGAGCGCTGGGGTACGGGCGAATTGCGCCTGATCGTGCCGCTCCTGAAACACTTCAGTCGTAACGAGCAGGGGGCGGCGGACGGCCGCGGCTGGATCGCCTGGATCGGGCCGCCCTATGTCCCTTATGCGCCGGCTCTGGCAGACGCAGAAATCGATGTTGCCAGGGTATTGCTGGTACACCCCCGTGACGACGGCGAGGTCTTATGGGCCACGGAACAGGCGCTGCGGTCATCTGGTTGCGAGGTCGTCCTGGCCTGGGCCGAGAGAGTTGCTGACCCGTCCCTGCGAAGGCTGCAGCTGGCAGCGGAGGACAACGGTTTGCCGATCATCCTGTTCCGGCCTGTCAGCAGCCTGGAAACAGCGAGTCCGGCAGCGCTGCGTCTGCATCTCGCCGCAGGTGAGCAGGCTCGGCTGGTGATCGTCAAGAGCCGGGGTGGCCAGCCCGCCAGCTTGCCGATCCGTGATCTTTTCGGCCGGACCGATGCTTAATCCGGAAAGGTTGCGGAATGCCTTCTTCCCCAGCCTCACTGCCTCTTTTCCCGGCGTCTCCCGGGACTGAAGAGGAATCCGCACGGCCTGAGTTCCCGCTACCCTCGGCGCCGCTCAGGAAACAGCTATGGCTGTGCCTGGACTTTCATCGGCTGCCGATGGAGGTCTTTTCCGATAGCGATCCCTCCCGGGCATTCGCCGTACTGCAAGGTGAGAGTGGCGGTCTGCGTATCTGCCAGTGTAACGAACGGGCTACCCGAGATGGCTTGCATCCAGAACTGCCCCTGAATGCCGCGTTGGCGCTGAGTCCGGCACTGGAGATGCGAGAGCGTGCGCCCGGTCGGGAGGCAGAGACGCTGAATCGTCTGGCCGCCTGGGCCTGCCAGTTTACCGACATGGTCAGCATCGAGCCGCCCCACAGGTTGTTACTGGAAATACGCGGCAGCCTGAAACTCTTCGGTGGTCTTGAATCGCTGTGCAGGCAGGCTCGCGCGGGTGTGAGCGACATGGGTTACACATCGGTGCTGGTGGTGGCGCCCACACCCAGGGCTGCGCTGTGGTTGTGTAACCGCCGCCAGGATGAGGTGGCCACGGAAGCGGCGCTGTTACCGGACCGGCTGAGCGAGTTGCCGTTGGCCTGTACCGATTGGCCACAGTCGCTCCGTGAGCGACTGAACGGCATGGGCGTACTTACGATCGGCGATTGTCTGCGGCTGCCACGGGAAGGATTTGCCCGCCGGCTGGGGCCCAGGCGGCTGAGGGAACTGGACGCAGCCTTGGGGCGTTGCGTCGAAACCCGGCGTCGCTTCTTCGTGCCGCCGGTGTATCACGGCGAACTCGAGCTACTGGCCGAAACGCTGGATCGCGAACGCCTGTGCCGGGCCATGGCCAGGCTGGTGGAGGAAATGCAGGGCTTCCTGCGCGGCTGGCAAAAGGGCGTACAGCGTCCGGTATTCAGTTTCGTGTATGGAGAGGGTAGACAGCGTCTTGCACTGGGGCTGGCTGAACCGTCAGCCGATGCTGCCTTTCTTCTGGATCTGCTCGCCGAGCGGCTGGAAAACTATCGACTGGAGCAGCCGGTTACCGATCTGATGCTGGATAGTGGCCTGCTGGCCGACTTGCCCGGGTCTCCCCGTGGCCTGTTTGCGGATACCGAAGGCGCTGGCAGGGACGCGGTAGCAGGCCGGCGTCTGGTAGACCGCCTGCGGGCGCGGTTGGGAAGGGATGCCGTTAATGGTGTGTGTTTGCTCGCAGAACACCGGCCAGAAGCCGCTTGGAAATTCGTGGAACCGGGTGCTGGCTGCGGGCAGGCGGGCAACCCAGGACGCCCTTTCTGGATCCTGCAGGACCCGCGGGAGCTGTCTTGTCGGGATGGCCGGCCCTGGCTGGAGGGCGTGCTGGAGATTCTCGGCGGGCCGGAACGCATCGAAACCGGCTGGTGGGACGGTCGCGATGCGGCCCGGGATTATTATGTGGCCCGCAATCCGACTGGTGTGCGGGTCTGGATCTATCAGCAACGCCGATCGCCGGAACAGTGGTTCCTCCACGGTGTGTTCGGATGAACGCCGGCGAATACGCTGAGCTGCACTGTCTGTCCAATTTCACTTTCTTACGCGGCGCTTCACACCCGGAGGAGCTGGTAGAGCAGGCTGATTCACTCGGCTACCGGGCGCTGGCTATCACCGACGAGTGTTCCGTGGCTGGTGTTGTCAGGGCCTGGCAAGCGGCTCGGGAGCGGCAGCTCGATCTCATTATCGGCAGCGAGTTTTGCCTCTCCGACGGACTGCGTTGTGTGTTACTGGCGATGGATCGCCAGGGTTATGCGCAGCTCTGCAGCCTGATCACCCGCGGTCGGCGCCGGGCGGAGAAGGGTCGTTACTGCCTTGACGGGCGAGATCTGGAGCGGGGCCTGGATCATTGCCTCGCCCTGTGGCTGCCCGGTGCGACGCCGGATGAAGATGAGCTGCGCCGACTCAAGGGCTTTTTCGCAGGGCGGTTGTGGATCGCTGTGGAATTGCATGCCGCGGTGGGCGATCGGGAACGCCTGGCGCAACTGGACGCCCTGGGCAGCAGGCATGGTGTGCCGGGAGTGGCATGCGGAGATGTCCATATGCACCGGCGTGGGCGGCGGGCTTTGCAGGACACGGTGACCGCTATCCGTCTGGGCGTGCCGGTCGCCGAGGCGGGTCGTAGGCTGCATCCCAACGGTGAGCGGCATCTGAGATCTGTGTCGCAACTACAGCGAGTCTATCCCAAGGTTTTCCTGCAGGAGACTCTGCGTATCGCCAGGCTCTGTCGCTTCGAACTGGGCGAGTTGCGTTACGAATATCCGGCAGAGCTGGTGCCACGGGGGTACAGCCCCATAGGCTGGCTCAGGAAGTTGGTGGACCAAGGAGCCGCAAGACGCTGGCCGGATGGCGTAGGTGAGAGCGTGAGCACGACGCTCGAACACGAGCTGGCGTTGATCGAAGATCTGTCATACGAACCCTTTTTTCTGACCGTTTATGACATCGTCCGTTTTGCCCGTAGCCGCGGCATCCTCTGCCAGGGGCGTGGCTCGGCGGCTAATTCCGCAGTGTGTTTCGCGCTGGGCATTACCGAGGTCGATCCGGCGCGGATGTCTGTGCTGTTCGAACGCTTCATCTCGAAGGAGCGCAATGAGCCGCCAGATATCGACGTGGATTTCGAACATGAGCGTCGCGAGGAAGTGATCCAGTACATCTACGACAAGTACAGTCGGGAGCGCGCCGCGCTGGCCGCCACCGTCATCAGCTACCGGCCTCGCAGTGCGATCAGGGACGTGGGCAAGGCCTTGGGCCTGGAGGCCTTGCAGATCGACCAGCTGGCTCGCGCCATGCAGTGGTGGGACGGCCGCAAGGTGGAGGACGACCGCGTCCGGGAAGCCGGTTTCGACCCACATAATCCGGTGATCGCGCGGCTGCTGGCGCTGGTAAGAGAGCTGATGGGATTCCCGCGGCATCTGTCACAGCATGTGGGCGGTTTCGTCATTTCTGCGGGGCCCCTGTCCGGTCTGGTACCGGTGGAGAATGCCGCTATGCCCGAGCGCACCGTGATCCAGTGGGACAAGGACGATCTGGAGGCTCTGGGATTGATAAAGGTCGATGTGCTCGGGCTCGGGATGTTATCGGCAATCCGCCGTAGTTTTGCTCTGGTGGACAGCTTTCGGGGACGGCGCCTGTCGCTGGCTACGGTGCCGGCAGAAGACCCGGTGGTCTACGACATGATCTGCAAGGCGGATACCCTTGGCGTTTTCCAGATAGAGTCCCGTGCCCAGATGGCCATGTTGCCGAGGCTCAGGCCGCGTTGCTTCTACGATCTGGTGATCGAAGTTGCCATCATTCGTCCGGGGCCGATCCAGGGTGACATGGTGCATCCGTACTTGCGCCGCCGGAATGGCGAAGAAGCCGTGACCTATCCCAACGAGGAAGTGCGTGGCGTGCTGGAGCGGACCCTCGGGGTGCCGATCTTTCAGGAACAGGTGATGCAGCTGGCGGTGGTGGCTGCCGGTTTTAGCCCGGGTGAAGCGGATCGTTTGCGCAGGGCGATGGCGGCCTGGCGACGCAAGGGCGGCCTCGGTCCTTTCGAGAATCGCCTGATCGAGGGCATGCGCAGTCGTGGCTATGACGAACGTTTCGCCCAGCAAATTTTCCACCAGATACAGGGTTTCGGAGAATACGGTTTCCCTGAGTCCCATTCTGCCAGTTTTGCCTTGCTGGTCTACGTCTCATGCTGGTTGAAGTGTTACGAGCCGGCAGCCTTTGCCTGCGCGCTGATCAACAGTCAGCCCATGGGCTTCTATGCACCCTCCCAGATCGTCCAGGATATCCAGCGACACGGTGTGGAGGTACGCCCGCCCGACGTATGCGCCAGTGATTATGATTGCCTGCTGGAAAAGGGCAGGGGTGGCGAGCCGGCCGTCCGTCTGGGTCTGCGGATGATTTCAGGGCTTTCCCGGAGTGGTGCGGAGCGGCTCGCGTCGGCCCGCCAGGCCGGAGCATGGCAGAGCGTTACTGATCTGGCGGAACGCTCAGAGCTGGATCGCGGTGACCTGGGCGCGCTGGCGTCCTCCGGCGCGCTGGCGGGGTTGGGCGGTCACCGACATCGGGTGCGCTGGGACGTGGCCGGCATCGAGGATGCGCGCCCTCTGTTTGGCCGTGGCGCAGGAGAAGAAGCACTGCCCTTGCTGAGACGTCCCAGCGAGGGTCAGGATATTGTTGCTGACTATCGCAGCCTGGGGCTCAGCCTGGGACGTCATCCGATGGCGTTGTTGCGGCAGCGCCTGGGTCACGAGGGCATCTGTGCTGCCAGAGACTTGTGGGAAATCGACAACGGGGGTCGCACGAGCTATGCGGGACTGGTCATCAACAGGCAGCGCCCGGGCAGCGCCAAGGGGGTAACGTTCGTGACCCTCGAGGACGAGACCGGGCACGCCAATATTATCGTCTGGCGGAAGCTTGGCGAGAATCAGCGTCGCGCGCTGCTGGGTTCACGTTTGATGCAGGTCACTGGACGCGTACAACGGCAAGGGGAGGTTCTGCATCTGGTAGCGGAACGCCTGGAGGATCGTAGCCGGCTGCTAGGGATGTTGATGGTAAAGTCGCGGGACTTTCACTGATCAGGAAGTCACTCGAAATCGAAATCCTCGAGATCGTGAAGATCGCGGGCTGCGCGTTTCATCTCCAGATATTCCTCGACACGCCGCCTGGCGTTGGCCGCATCGGCTGCGCCAGAAATCTCGGAGAGCGCCGGTAGCTCCAGCGTATCGACTTCACTGGCGAAATCGTCTTCCTCCGACATCACGGTGTCGTCGCCGTCGTCGAGTCCCGCTTCGGATTCGTCATCGGCGCCGCTCTCGAGATTCTGCTTCTCGAGATTGGTCGAGTTTTTCGGTTTCCTGCCCCTAGCCATAATCTGATCGATGGTTTCGACTGACCCGATAAGCAACACCGCCTTCTTGCGCGCTTGTATAACGGGAAATCTGCCGTGAAGCAATACGAACGACGCAGATCAGCTCACCAGCTGATTGAGTTCGAATATCGGCATCAGAATTGCAAGGACAATAATCAGGACCATTGCGCCCATGGCGAGGATGAGCGCAGGTTCCAGAATGCTGAGCATTGTGGAGATCAGGCTATCGACCTCGCGTTCCTGGTTGACTGCCGCTCGCTCCAGCATGTTTTCCAGTTCGCCACTGGCTTCGCCACTGGAGATCAGATGCATGGTCATGGGTGGGAACAGGCGGCTCGCGCCGAGTGACGCTCCGATCGGTGCGCCCTCTCTGACCCGCAGGGAGGTCTCCTCGATGGCCTCACGCATCGGGATGTTGTTGACGACCTCGCCAGAAATTCTCAGCGCCTCAAGCACAGGGACGCCGCTGCCGGCGAGCATGCTGAGTGTGCGCGTGAAACGGGCCGTGTTGATGCCCCGCGTCAGTCGGCCGATCAGCGGCAGCCGCAGCAGCAGCTGATGGTACCTGCGCCTTGGCCCCGGTTGCTTGAGGATTCTGCGCAAGGCGAACCCGAATACGATCAGGATAATCAGCAGGACGCCGCCGTGATCGCGGAGGAAATCGCTCATCGCGATCAATGCAGAAGTCAGGCCGGGCAACTCCTGGCCGGTATTCTCGAATACACCGACCACCTGCGGCACCACATAGACCAGCAGCCCGGACACAATCACTACCGCAAGCACGGTCAGGATTGTTGGGTAGATCAAGGCATGCATGACCCGTTGGCGCAACTGCTGGCGGGTCTCTGCGTAGTCTGCAAGGCGCTCGAGGATTGCATCCAGGTGCCCGGATTGCTCGCCGGCCGCGACCGTCGCCCGGAATAGTTCCGGGAAGGCCTGTGGGAACCCCGCCAGCCCCTCGGCCAGGCTATGGCCCTCCATGACCCTGGAGCGAACCCCGAGCAGGATGCTCTTCAGCCTTGGTTTTTCAGACTGCTGGCTGACCGCCAGCAGGGACTCCTCCAGCGGCATACTTGATCGGACCAGGGTGGCCAGCTGGCGAGTGACCAGCGCCAGGTCCATCGGGCTGATCCCGCGGCGCAGCGAGATTCGTGTGCGTCCGGAGGCGTCCTTCTCCACGACTTCGGATACCGCAAGCGGAATCAGGTCGCGTTCACGCAGAGTCTGCCTGACCTGCCGGGCGGTGTCCCCTTCCAGCACTCCGCGTCGCTGCCGTCCGCTGCCGTCGACGGCGGTATATTCGAAAGCGCCCATCAGTCGGCTTGGGTGACCCGCACAACTTCTTCCAGCGTTGTCAGGCCCTCGAGTGCTTTGCGGATGCCATCCTGACGTATGCCGGGTGTCTTTGTTCGGGCGTGATGCTCCATTGCCTGCTCACTAGCGCCTTCGTGGATCATGCCGCGAAGTTCGTCGTCAACGTCCACCATCTCATAGATTCCGGTACGCCCCCGGTAGCCGGTGCCGCTGCAGGCTTCGCAACCGACCGCGCGATAGATAACTGCGGCTTCATCGGGAGCGAGCTTCAATACTGAACGCTCTGCCTCGTTGGGTGATGAAGCCTGTTTGCAGTTATCGCATAGAATCCTGACCAGTCGCTGTGCCATCACTCCCAGCAGGCTGGACGACAACAGGAAAGGTTCGACACCCATATCCCGCATTCGCGCTACCGCGCCGATCGCCGTGTTGGTGTGCAGTGTGGAAAGCACAAGATGACCGGTGAGGGATGCCTGGACCGCAATCTCCCCGGTCTCCAGATCACGAATCTCGCCGACCATTACGACGTCAGGGTCCTGACGCAATATGGCCCGCAGACCGCGGGCGAACGTCATGTCCACCTTGGTGTTCACCTGGGTCTGGCCGATACCGTCGATGTAATACTCGATGGGGTCCTCGACGGTCAGGATGTTCCGGCTTCGGTCATTGATGCGGGCCAGCGCAGCATACAGGGATGTCGTCTTACCCGAACCGGTCGGCCCGGTGACCAGTATGATGCCGTGAGGTCTGCGGATCAGCCTGTCCACCAGCCGCTCGGTCGCCTTGGCCATCCCCAGGTGGTCGAGCTGCAGCCTGCCGGCCTGCTTGTCCAACAGGCGCATCACGACGCGTTCGCCATGCCCCGACGGGATTGTCGATACCCGCACATCTACGGCTCTTCCAGCGACCTTAAGCGAGATGCGGCCGTCTTGGGGGAGTCTCTTCTCGGCGATGTCCAGCTTGGACATGACCTTGATTCTTGATACCACCAGGGGCGCGACTGCGCGACGGGACTGCAGCACCTCGTGGAGAACGCCATCGATGCGAAAACGGACGACGAGCCGGTTTTCGAACGGCTCGATGTGGATGTCCGAGGCGTTCTCCTTGATCGCCTGGGCGAGCACCGCATTGATCAGGCGGATGATCGGTGCATCGTCCTCACTCTCCAGAAGATCTGAGGGTTCCGGAAGATCCTGGGCGACCCGGAAGAGGTCGTCTTCCCCCTGAAGGCCCTCGACCATCTGCATGGCGCTGTTAGAGCCGCTCTCGTAACTTGCCTGTAGGAGATTGTCGAACTCTTCCGCATTCACGCGCCTGAGTTTCAGGCGTCGACCGAGAACCCGTCTCACTTCGGCGATACTTGACGGCTGGGTGCCTTCACGGAAGACCACCGCCGGGTGATCCGCTTCCGCGTCTTCGACCAGTACACCGTGGCGCTTCGCAAACGCAAACGGCAGTCGTGGAAGCGGCTTTGCTACTTCGGGCGACTCTGCGACAGGGTCTGGCTCGCTCACATCCGTTTCCATGTCAATCGTTCACGAGCCCGTTTCCAGGCCGGAGCGGCTGTCTTCCGATTCGCCGGCATCAGGCGGCGTCTCGCTCCCGGTTCCGGGCTCCGGCTGCACGCCGACCGGATCCGCGTCAGGCTTGATCGTGGGATAGATCGACGGGTCCCGATTCATGATGCCAGTCGGTGTCTCCGGCGGCAGACCGCCTTCGGGCAGTTCCGGCATGACCGGCCGGCGCAGATCCTGCATCATCAGGACATCGCCGTCCTCGCGCTCGCCAAGCTGGACGTTGCGCATCAGGCGATATTTCGTGTTGGTGAGATTGGAGGCTGTTTTTGCATCCCGGATGATGACCGGTCGCAGGAAGACCATCAGGGTTCGTTTCGACACTGTCGAACTCTGCGACTTGAACAGGTTGCCCATTAACGGGATGTCGCCCAGGAAGGGCACCTTTTCGTCGATCTCGACGATCTGGTCGTCAACCAGGCCGCCCATAACCAGGACCTGCCCGTTCTCGACCAGTACCTTCTGGGTGATGGTGCGTTCGTTGGTGACCAGGTCGACCGCGCCCTGGGTGCTGGCCTGCAGATTCGAATTCTCGAGCTGGATATCCAGGATGAGCGCGTCACCCTCGTTGATCTGCGGTGTGACTTTCAGCTTGAGTCCCACGTCCTCGCGCTGAATGGTCTGGAAGGGATTTACCGATCCCTGCGCGGCACCAGTGTTGGTGAACTGGCCGGTAAC
>Ga0316191_10003930_pt1 | contig 11046 bp, 5 predicted proteins | sample Eddworburr2cm_MG_FD_204928 | JGI IMG/M metagenome (GOLD analysis project Ga0316191, IMG submission 204928) | Coastal sediment microbial communities from Maine, United States - Eddy worm burrow 2 cm | ecosystem: Environmental > Aquatic > Marine > Coastal > Sediment | place: USA: Maine | collected... | reverse complement strand
AATCCGACCCACGACACGAAAACGATAAAAACCGGTGTGAGTGAATTGATCAAGACGGTGTTGATGACGGTGTTGGACTGCAGGGCCAGGTAAATGAAGGTGTTGAAATTTGTGACCGAAAGAATCGCAAGCAAAAACAATAGCTTACAGTGCCGCCGGATCAAGGCCCTTTGCCGCATCATCGGCCGCAGGGCGAAAGGAAGCAGCAGTGCCAGGGCGACGGCCCAACGCCAAAATGCCAATGAAACCGGCGGGACAAGACCGTGTATCCCCCTTCCAATGACAAAGTTTCCCGACCAGAACAACACGGTCAATGTCAGCAGTACATAAGGCATGATGGCACTATTGATCTTATAATAGACATGGTTTACCCATTGTAAAACCGCTATTATTTCGGTTGCGTTGCGGACCAACCGCTTTTTCAGACCGCCCGTTTAGGAAAACAGAAAAAAAGTGCGGAAAACCAACGGACACGCTCAACCGTTCATCACACTGGACCGGGTTACGATTCGGGTCAGGGATAGACGCCTTTTCTCGGGAGCCAGTTGGGAAATCGCCACCGGCCAACACTGGGCGGTCATTGGACCCAACGGTGCCGGCAAGACATCCCTGGTCAGGGCCCTCGCCGGGCAGGTGCCGGTCGTCGATGGTAACATCAAATACCATGACCCTGGTCTGGTGCCGCCCGTCGTCGGTTATCTTTCGTTTGAATCCCACCAAAATCTGATCGCTCGAGAGGAGACCCGGGATGATTCCCGTTTTTTCAGCGGCGATTTCGACAGCTTTCTTTCCGTTCGGCATCTACTTCTGTCGGTAGTGCCGGCATCGGGTTTTCAGACACCGGCGCTCGATCGGGTCGGTGAGCGGCTGGAAATCGCCGGATTGCTCGACAGGCCCGTGCGCCGGCTTTCCACCGGTGAAATACGCCGGGTGCTCATGGCTCGCGAAATCCTCAAATCACCCCGCCTTCTCATCCTGGATGAACCTTTCGAAGGGTTGGATACACAGGGGCGCCGGCGAATAAAGGCCCTTATCAGGGCAACGATCGAAGGGCAGATCCCGGTTATTCTGGTCACCCATCGCCTGGCCGAGATTCCTTCCGCCGTGAGCCACATCCTGGCAGTCAAGAACGGTCGCATCGTGTATCAGGGGAGGCGCCCGGCGACTCTGAACCGACAAGACCTGGAGCGCCTCTACGCACCCGGAAAACGGCGTGAGATTGCATTGCCGGTTCGCCCGCAGCCCAGGGTCTGCGGCCACAGGGCGGCCGGGCGGGTGCTGATCGACATGCAACAGGTGACGGTGCGTTACGGCAATGTGACGGTACTCGACAACCTGAACTGGACCGTAAGGACGGGTGAAAATTGGGCCATCGTCGGTCCGAACGGTTCGGGCAAAACGACTTTGCTGAGCCTGGTGGCCGGCGACAACCTCCAGGCTTACGCCAATTCAATCGAATTGTTTGGACGCCGTCGGGGTTCCGGTGAAACCATCTGGGACATCAAACAGCAGCTTGGCCTGGTCTCATCCGAGTTTCAAATTCGTTACCGCAAACCGCTTCGTGCCTTTGAGGTCGTTGTGTCGGGATTTTTCGATTCGGTTGGCCTTTACCGTCAGGCTTCGTGCCGTCAGTGTCGAATCGCTTTTGCATGGATGAAACAGCTGGGATGTGCCGACAGGGCCAAACGGTTTTTTCAAAACCTATCGCAGGGAGAGCAGCGGTTGGTTTTGCTCGCGCGGGCCATGGTCAAATCGCCGCTGATGTTGATTCTGGATGAGCCGTGTCAGGGCCTGGACCGATTCGCCAGAAGTCGCCTCCTCGATCTTCTCGACCGGATGGGGCGTGAATCGGAGACGTGTCTGCTCTATGTGACCCACTACCCAGCCGAGATTCCGGCGTGCACCACCCACGTTCTGCGCTTCGAGATGTCGACAACCGGGGGGTATCGGGCTCGTCAGGTAACCCTTAACAGCAAGCGGGTGTGATTCTTGGCCGGATCCTCGTCGATCATGCCGTTTTCCTCGATATCGGCCACAAAAGCCTTGACCAGGTCCGGACACAGCTCGTGGTTTGCCATCCGGCGCAGGATGACAAACGCTTCGGCACAGGTCTTTCTTTTCTGATAGGGACGATCTGTGGTAATGGCGTCGAAACAATCGACGACGCTGATAATTCTGGCGCCCAGCGGAATATCATCGGACTTCAGGCCGAACGGATACCCCGACCCGTCCATCCGTTCGTGGTGGTAATGAATATAATCGAGCACGGGCAAAAGGCTATCGATTCCCTTCAGCAGGGATACCCCGATGTCGGGATGCCGACGGACTTCCGCCAACAACTCCCCTGCCAACTGGTCGGTTTGGTTGCTGAAGATGCGGTCGCTGAGGCCGATTTTGCCGATATCGTGCAGCAAACCGCCAATGCCGATGTTTCTGATTTCTTCCGAGGGCAGTCCCAACCGGTGTGCGAGCCGCATGGCATAGAGCGCTACCCGCCGGGCATGTCCCTCGGTATATTGATCTTTTGTTTTGAGTGCGGAATTGATGGCACTTAATTTTTGAAAATCGGAAGCCAACGCTTCCGGACAGGTGCTTTCCATTTATTGTCGTTTATCCGTTTTATTATAGAGTTCAGTTGCCTGGCAGACGCTTGACAGTCTGGTTTTTCATTCCAGGCGCTTCAATTGTCACAAATCCATTTCTTCACGGTAAAGCCGTGCAGACGGCGGTGTAAATCAGTGGGTGTATAGAAAATGGCATACCGGATGTCAACTCAAAAAATTCATATATTTTTTCAGGAAATGAGCGGTGTGCGAAATTCGTGTTTGGTGCAGGATTTCGGCCGGCGATCCGGTCACCACCACCCGGCCACCGGCATCGCCGCCCTCCGGACCCAAATCGATCACGTAGTCGGCCGATTTGATCACCTCCGGATTGTGTTCGATCACCGCCACCGTGTTTCCGCTGTCTACAAGGGCCTGCAGGACATCCATAAGCCGCCGGATGTCGGCCAGGTGCAGGCCCGTCGTGGGCTCGTCAAGGATAAAAAAAGTGTGACCGCGAGCCGGTTTTGCCAGCTGTCGCGCCAGCTTCATGCGTTGGGCCTCACCGCCGGAGAGGGTGGGACTGGGCTGGCCCAGCTCCAAATAGCCGAGGCCGATGTCGCATACAAACTGCAGCGCCTGCCGAATCACGGGTACGGCCGAGAAAAATTGAAGGGCTTCGGCAAAGGTCAGAGCGAACACTTCTGCAATTGATTTGCCCTTGAACCGCACCTCGAGGGTTTCACGGTTGAAACGGCTGCCGCCGCAGATGTCGCACGGCACATAGACATCGGGCAGAAAACTCATGGCGACCTTGGGATGGCCTTGACCCTTGCAGGCCTCACAGCGCCCGCCGGCGACGTTGAAGGAAAACCGGCCGGCCTTGTAGCCGCGGGCGCGCGCTTCGGGTGTTCCGGCGAAGAGCTTGCGGATGTCGTCTAGAAAACCAACATAGGAAGCCGGCACCGAACGCGGCGTGCGGCCGATGGGGCTGTGGTCGACTTCCAGCACCCGGCTCAAGTCCTTCCAACCGATAATGTCGCGGCAGCCGCCGGCCGGTAGATGTTGCTTTCCGAGACGATTGCGCAGTCCCTTGTACAGTGTTTCCTTCAAGAGTGAAGACTTTCCTGAGCCGGATACACCGGTTACACAGGTCAGTGTGCCGAGAGGAAAGCGGACGTCGATCTGTTTGAGATTGCGGGCCGACGCGGCCTGCACCACCACGGCCGGCAACTCGCGGTAGGGGCGCAGCCGGGCGGAAATCTTTCGCGGGTGCCCGTCGAGGCAGGCGCCGGTGACCGATGACGATGCATTTTTCACGTCATCGAGGCCGCCGATGACCACCAGGCGGCCGCCTTCCCGCCCGGCACCGGGACCCAGGTCGATGATGGTGTCGGCGGCACGGATGGTCTCCTCGTCGTGCTCCACCACCAGGATGGAATTGCCACGGTCCCTCAGGGTTTTCAATGCGTCGATCAGAACCTGATTGTCGCGGGGATGCAACCCGATCGTCGGCTCATCGAGGACATAAGTGACGCCGGTGAGGTTCGATCCGAGTTGGGTGGCCAGACGAACCCGCTGGGCCTCACCGCCGGACAGGGTTTCTCCGCTGCGTCCCAGGGAGAGGTAGGAAAGACCGAGTCGGTTGAGGAGATCGAGCCGGATCCTCAGTTCCTGGAGGATCGGATCGGCGATGGGCTTCTGCGGCGCGTCGAAGGTCAGTTCAGCGAGGGCGCTGGCCAAGCGATCCGCCGGTTCCCGCACCAGGTCCCAGATCGTTTTTCCGCCGACCGTTACCGCCAGAGCCGCCGGATTCAGACGGCTGCCGCCGCAGGCGCCGCAGACCTCGGCCTCTGTTTCAGGGTCATCGGTTTCGTTTACATCGACGACGCCCAACCCGCTGCACTTCGGGCAGGCTCCCTGGCGGCTGTTGAATGAAAACAGCCGGGGATCGAGTTTCACGACGCCGATGCCGCAGGACGGACAGGTGCCGTGGACGCTGAAAATTTCTTCACTGCCTGCCGGATCCCACACCATCAGGCTGCCGGAGCCCTCCTCCAAGGCCCGGACGATAAGCCCATCAACCGGCGTCCGCCGATCCGCCAGGGTCCCGACCACCAGGTCAATGGTGTGTTCGTGGTAGCGACTGAGGCTCATTTTCGGCTGCAGATCTTGCAGCGCGCCATCGATACGGGCGCGCGCATATCCTTTTTTCAGCGCCTGGGCGATTACTTCCTTATGAAACCCCTTTCGCCCTGAGACTTTGGGAGCCAGTACCAAGAGGGAGCGGCCGCGGTAACGACGGCGGACTTCGGCCGTGATATCTTCGGCCGATCGGGCCGTCAATTGACGGCCACAACCCGGGCAATGCTGCGTGCCGAGTTTGCTGAACAGCAGCCGCAGGAAATGATAGACTTCTGTCAGGGTGGCGACCGTTGAACGGCGGCTGGCGTAGCTGACGCGCTGCTCGATGGCAACGGTGGGAGAAAGCCCGGAAACCAGATCGACATCGGGTCGCTCCAACACCTTTACGTATTGGCGAACATAAGGCGCGAGGCTTTCGAGGTAGCGCCGCTGACCCTCGGCAAACAGGATGTCGAAAGCCAGAGTCGATTTGCCGGATCCGGACACCCCGGTCAGAACCACGAGCTGATTGTGCGGAATCAAGAGGTCGAGGTCTTTGAGATTGTGTTCGCGGGCACCCTTAAGAGAGATGACGCCTGCGTCGCTCTGGGGCACAAAATCGGCTGCCGGTTCACCGATCCGCGGGACGTGAGGGTCTGCTTTGAGGCGTCCGCGGCCTGCCAGATAGTGCTGCAGGTATCGTCCGGTGTGGGAGCCGCTATGTGCCGCAACCTTTTCGGGCGGTCCGGCCGCCACGACCCGGCCGCCGCCGTTCCCTCCTTCCGGGCCTAAGTCGACGACCCAGTCTGCGGTTTTGATCACATCCATGTTGTGTTCGATCACCAGGACGGTGTTGCCTTCGTTCACCAGACGCTGGAGGGCCTGAAGCAGGGTGGCGATGTCTTCGAAGTGCAGACCCGTGGTCGGTTCGTCGAAGATAAACAGCCGCCCGGTTCCGGCATCGTGTTTGAGGTACCGGGAGAGCTTGAGGCGCTGGGCTTCGCCGCCCGAAAAAGTGTTGATCGGCTGCCCGAGACGGATGTATCCCAACCCGACATCGGCCAGTGGTTGGAGGGCTTCACGGATGGCGACATGGCGCTTCGACGGCCGATCGAAAAACTGCAGGGCCGCGTCGACTGTCATGGCAAGAAAGTCATCGATGCTGCGGTCGCGATAGGTGACGGCCAGGATTTCGGGTTTGAACCGCCGGCCGTTGCATTGCGGGCATGAGATGAAAACGTCCGATAGAAATTGCATCTCCACCTTTTCGTACCCGTCTCCCTTGCAGGCCTCACAGCGTCCGCCTTCGACGTTGAACGAAAAGTGGCGCGGTTCGAATCCCTTTTCGCGCGCGGCAGGCGTAGCGGCCAACAGATGGCGGATCGGATCGAGGGCTTTAGTGTAGGTCAATGCATTTGCCCGTGGCGTCCGCCCGATAGGGCGCTGATCCACCAGGATGATCTCGGTGAGGTTTTCCAATCCGGAGATCGACCGATGGCTGCCGGGCCGGGCCTCGGCCGCCCCCAGAAAGCGGCTGGCGGCGCGGTAGAGAATTTCCTCGGCCAGGGTCGATTTGCCGGATCCGGATACTCCCGTCAGGCAGACGAAAAGGTCGAGAGGGATGCGAACATCGATCGATTTCAGATTGTTGGCCGTGGCGCCCTTGACGGTGATCCACCGGCCGCGTTGAGGCCGGCGGCGGTCTTGCGGCAGGGGGATGCGCCGCAGCCCTTTCAGATACTGTCCGGTCAGCGAACCGTCGACCCCGGCGGTGGGGCCGGAGTACATGACCCGGCCGCCCTGTTCACCGGCGCCGGGCCCGAGGTCAATCAAGTAGTCGCTTTCGCGGATAATCTCCGGATCGTGCTCGACCACGACAATCGTGTTGGACCGGTCCCGCAGGTCTTTGAGGATGCGCGCCAGGCGGTGTGTGTCGCTGGGATGCAGGCCGATACTCGGTTCGTCCAGGATATAGAGGGTATTGACCAGGGCGGCACCAAGGGACGAGGCCAAAGCGACCCGCTGCACCTCGCCGCCGGAGAGGGTCCGGGACTGGCGGTCGAGGGTCAGGTAGGCCAGTCCAACGTCTTGGAGGTATTTCAAGCGGTTGTTGACTTCTTGCAGGATCATCTGACCGGCTTCATCACCCTCGGGCAGCTCAAGGTCATTGAAAAAGGCGGCCGCTGCGGTCACATCCATCGTATAGATTTGGGCAATGGTGCAGTCGGCTAAGCGGTAGAGGAGAGTTTCGGCCTTGAAGCGCGTGCCCTTGCAATCCTGGCAAGCGTCGTAGCTCCGATAGCGCGACAGAAACACGCGCACGGGCATTTTATAGGTTTTAGTCTCCAGCCACTTAAAAAAACCTCTGATGCCGTAGTAGTCTTCGGTTCCTTCGATGACGAACCGTTTTTGGGATTCGTTCAGGCGCTGGAAGGGAATGTCGATCGGAATCTTGCGTTCGCGACAGAAGTCGATCAGCTCATCGTATTCGTGACGCGGGTTCGAGGGGTTGCCCCAGGGTTTCACGGCCCCTTCGGCGATAGAGAGACCCGGTTCGGGTATGACCAGGTCCAGGTCGATGTCGATGGTGCGGCCGAAGCCGCGGCAGGTCTCACACGCACCGATGGGGCTATTGAAGGAAAACAGGTTGGGCTGGGGCGACGTGTAGTGTGTTCCGCAGTAGGCGCATTCCAGCCTGCTGCTGACGGTCAGGTGCTTTTGGCGATTGATCCAGATATCCACCTGTCCGCCACCGAACCGGAACCCCAACTCGGCCGAGTCGATGACGCGATTGCGGTCATCGGGCCGCAGCAGAATACGGTCGACCAGAACGGGCAGGGCTTCCGCGTCATCCTTCGACTGCCACTCAGTCGTCTCTCGAATTTCATTGCCGTCGAACCAACGGTCGAAGCCGATCCGTGCCAGTTCGGCCCGGATGTGCTTGGCCGACACCGCTTCTGTTGGATAAGGAAACGTCAGAATCACCTCCGCACCGGCCGGTTGCGCCCGCACAAGCTGCCACACGTTTTCCGGTGTTTCCGCGAGTACCGGCCGACCGCACTCTTTGCAGTGCAGTTGCCCGAGACGGGCAAAGAGAAGCTTCACGTAATCGGTGATTTCCGTCATGGTGCCCACGGTCGAGCGGGAGGTGCGCACCGGGTCTTTGCGGTCAATGGCAATCGCCGGCGGGATCCCCTCGATCTTGTCCACCTGCGGCCGGTCCATACGGTCCATGAACTGTCGGGCGTAAGGCGAAAACGTCTCGACATATCGCCGTTGGCCTTCGGCGTAAAGGGTATCGAACGCCAGGGAGGATTTGCCTGAGCCGCTGACACCGGTGACGACGGTGATCCGGTTGAGAGGAATCTGAAGATCGAGGTTCTTCAGGTTGTTCTGACGAGCCCCGCGGATGTTGATGATATGTTTTTGGTGCATCATTAAATGATAAGCATTCGGCGTGTGGAATAAAGATCCCGTCTTCGATACGATGCGGGGAAAGGGCAGAGGTGGAGCGTCTGCCCGATGCAGCGGAAAAGCGGGCAGACGCCGATAATGACGTGGGAAAAGTCTATTTTTTGATGCTGCGCGGGAGCAGCATCTGGTGCTGAGGGCAGATCGACCGCGGGTTCTGGTAGGCGGCACCGGCAAAGGCGATCAAATACCGGCGGATTTCGGTCATGGCGGCGACCTGGTCCACGAATCCCTTGCGGGCACAGTAGACAGGGCGTGAATTGTCGTAGTATTCCCGGACCATTTTGTTCATGTTCTCGATAACCTGGTCCAAGGGGCGACCGGCGTCTTTTTCTTTCACCAGCCGCCGCGAGAAACTGGCGGCGGCGGCAGTTTCGCCGTGCATGACGTAGATTTCGGTAGTGGCGACCCCGAGGGTGAAGGCGTTGTGGCGGTTGGCCGTGGAACCGCCCATGACGTAGTGCGCGGCCGCGGTCCCCTTGCGTAGGACCACCAGCATCATCGGCACGTCGGTCTGCTGAATCGAGTAGATCAGGGACTGTCCCAGCCCGAGCAGTTCAGCCTTTTCGGCCAAATCGCCGACGTCGATGCCGGAGGTGTCCTGAATCCATATAATCGGAACCCGGTCGCGCCCGCAAAGGGTCACGAACTCATTCATCTTGATCAGCCCCTGACGGTAGAGTTTGCCGCCGATGCCCGGATAGGGCGCATACTCCGGATAGTCCTCCCCCAGATATCCCTGGCGGTTGCCGATGAACCCCACCAGAAAGCCGTCCACCTTGCACAGACCGGTGTAGACTTCAGGGCCGTAATCCGGGCGGTATTCCATGTGTTCGCTGCCGTCCACCAGGCGAGACAGAACCTCGTCGAAATCGTACATCTGTTTCTGGTTGAAGGGCACCAGGCTGTAGAGGTCCTCGCCCGCAAAACGGGGGGGCTTGGGATCGGCCACCCGGAAAAATTTCGGGTTATAGGCCGGCATATCCCCCATGTAGTCCTTGATGCCGTCGAGCACCTGAGTCTCATCGTCGTAAACGTATCGGAAAAAACCGGTTTCATCGTAGTGGATCCTGGTCGAGCCGGGCGGCTCTTCCTTGTACTGCTTGGCGGCCTTGATCAGCTGTTCGGCGCCTTCCAGATCGAAGGAGCCCTTAGGAGACATTCCGCTCAGGATGCCGCCGCCCCCGACGGCGATATTGCTGTCTTTGTGGGCAAACAGGATGGTGGGGCTGATGCCCTGGTAGCCGCCGCCGGCCGGGTTGGTCCCGTAAATGGCGGCCAGGATCGGAATCCCCATCTGCTCCAGTTCGGCGTGGCGAAAGAAGGTGGTACCGCCGCCGCGCCGGTTGGCATAGAATTTTTCCTGCTCGGTGAGCTTGACACCGCTGCAGTTGACCAGCCAGACCAGCGGCAGGTTCAGGCGCTTGGATAGATCGGTGACCCGTAGAATATTGTCATACTGACCAGGCACCCAGGCACCGGCAAAGACCTTGTTGTCGAAACCGATGATCACGGCCCATTTGCCGGAGATCTTCCCCAGGCCGTCGATGACGTTGTTGGTGCCTTCGGCGTTGTCTTCGGGATTGTAGAGCGTGTGCAGCGGACACCAGGTCCCGGGGTCCACGAGATAGCGGAGCCGCTGCCAGATGGTCATCTGGCCCCGGGCGTTGATTTTTTCTTCCGGCAACCCGACTGTTTTGACTTTTTCGACCTCTTTGCGGATATCTTCCTCAACCGCCTTGATCTTCTGGACGTTCTCTTGGTTGCTTTTGATCAGCCCCGGACTCAGATCGGTGCCGAAGTCCTTCATTTTTTCGAAGTAAGGTCTCATGATGTCTCGCTCCCGGTTTCGTCAGCGGTTTTATCTGTTCGGCTCGATCGGCCACAGCCCCTTTTCTTTCAGGACCGACCGCAGCGTTTTCAGGGCGGTGTTGACCGTAGGGATACCCGCGTAGGTGAAGGTCTGAAAGATCGCTTCCGCGATGTCCTCCACAGGGCACCCCACATTCAGAGCGGCCTGGATGTGGAGGCGGAGTTCTTCCGGGCGGTCGAGGACCGTCAGGACGGCGATGGTGATCAACTGCCGCGTCTGATGGGGGATCTTTTCGCGAGCGTAAAGTCTCCCCGTGATAAACAGCGACAGCTCCCGGCCCAGTTCCTTATCGAAGGCCTGCCAGAGCTCAAAGGGTTTTTCCTCCGTAACGCCCCTGAAGTAGAGCGCGGCGGTGTTTTTTGTTTTTTCGATCAGGTTCTCATCCAATTGCCGGGGTCTCCTTTTTAGCGGTTCAATCGTGGTCGCTGCACGGCGAACCTCAGCGGTTCGCCTTGCGGATGCCCAGTTGGTCCAGAGCGATGATCCATTTGCAGATGTTGGCCGATCCCTCGACCATCGTGTAGGTGGGGGTGTCGCGGTAGAACCGGGCGACCGGATATTCGGTCGAATATCCGTAGGCGCCGAGAATCCGCATGGCGTAGTTGGCGCATTTGGTGACCACTTCGCCGGCAAAATACTTGGCCTGGGCCACGTCCAGGCCGTTGTTGAGACGGCCCTGATCCTTGGCCCATGCGGCCTTGTAGACCAAGAGACGGGCGGCTTCGATTTCAGCCGACATCTGGGCAATCATGTCCTGGTTCATCTGAAACTCGCCAATGGGTTTGCCGAACTGTTTGCGCTCGCGGCAATATTTGACAGACGCATCGAGGCAGGCTTGCGCCACGCCGACCGCCCCTGCCGCGGCCGATAAACGGGTCTGGTTCAGGGAGCTGAAGACAATTTTAGCCCCGTCTCCGGGTTGCCCGAGGATGTTTTCCTTGGGGACGCGGGTGTTGGTCAGAAAGACTTCGCCGGTCGGTGAACTGTGTGACCCCATTTTTTCGAGGGCAGGTGTTCTGACGCCGTTGAAATTCT
>Ga0316191_10003929_pt1 | contig 11046 bp, 11 predicted proteins | sample Eddworburr2cm_MG_FD_204928 | JGI IMG/M metagenome (GOLD analysis project Ga0316191, IMG submission 204928) | Coastal sediment microbial communities from Maine, United States - Eddy worm burrow 2 cm | ecosystem: Environmental > Aquatic > Marine > Coastal > Sediment | place: USA: Maine... | reverse complement strand
CCGGTAATGGTTCCCGGCCCATCTCCTGCAGCATTTGCCGCGAGATACGGTTGAGCTTGTTGATCGTCTCGATCATATGCACCGGAATTCGGATTGTGCGTGCCTGGTCAGCGATCGAACGTGTGATTGCCTGGCGAATCCACCAGGTCGCATACGTCGAGAACTTGTAGCCACGGCGATATTCGAACTTGTCGACGGCCTTCATCAGGCCGATGTTGCCTTCCTGGATAAGGTCCAGGAACTGCAGCCCGCGATTTGTGTACTTTTTCGCAATCGATATAACGAGTCGCAGGTTTGCCTCGACCATTTCCTTCTTTGCGCGGCGCGCTTTGGCCTCACCAATCGACATCTGGCGATTGATCTCCTTGATCTCGGCGATCTTGAGACGGGTCGCTTCTTCAACGCCGATCAACTTGCGCTGGGCGCGCAACACGTCGTCTTTGAGCTTGGCCAGGGTTGATGAGTGCTTGCGCTTGGCGCGGATGTGCTTGTCGATCCACGTAAAATCCGTCTCGCTTTTTGGGAAGCTCGACAGGAAGTCTTTACGCGGCATGCCGGCATCACGAACGCAGATCTGCATGATCAGGCGTTCCTGGCTGCGGATGATCGAAACAATGCCTCGCAGATTGCGAACCAGCAGGTCGAAAAGCTTGGGTGCCAGCTTGATTTCCATCAACTGATCGGCGAGTTGCGCCTGAATCTTGACGGTCCTCTTGTCCTTGAGGCCATGCTTCTCGATGTGTGTCAGCACCCGATTGTGAAGGCGCTTGATAACCTTGACGCGAGCTTTTACCTCGAGAGGGTCCGGCCCGGTATCAATGACTTCGTCGTCATCGTCCGACTTCGGCGCCGGTGGTTTGATCTCGTCCGGTTCGTTCGGGTCGATGAAGCCAACAACGAAATCCTGCATGCGCGTTTCTTCGGCCGCAACCGCAGCCGCTACGGACAGCAGCTTTTCGATCGTCGGCGGGAAATGCGCCATGTGGTATTTGACCTGGTTAAGGCCGTCTTCGATGCGCTTGGCGATCTCGATCTCGCCCTGGCGCGTCAATAGCTCGACGGTACCCATCTCACGCATGTACATGCGCACCGGATCAGTTGTGCGACCAAACTCGGCATCAACACTCGCAAGAGCAGCTTCGGCTTCTTCTGCGGCATCTTCATCATTGGACACGGCTGCGTCCGACAACAGGATTTCCTCGGCCTCCGGTGCTTTTTCATACACCGTGATGCCCATGTCATTAATCATGTTGACAATATCTTCGATCTGTTCCGGATCGACGATATCGTTCGGCAGGTGGTCGTTGACCTCTGCATAGGTCAAGAAGCCCTGTTCCTTGCCGCGGGCAATCAGATCTTTGAGTTGTTGCGCCTGCTTGCTGCCGCCAACTGCTGCACGTTTTTCGCTCAAGGCCAGAGGACCTCCATGTAATCGGTACAAACGAGTAAGTATACTATTTTGACAAAGTCCTAGCTAGAAATTCCCGAAGATTTAACAGCTTAATGCAATGCCCTGAGTTCGCTTTTTTCATCATCGGATAACGAGCTAAGCCTTTGTTTTTCAATTAAAAAATCCACACGCTCCCGGCGCCCGGCCAGCGCCAGCTGATCGAGGCAGGCCTCGAGCTCTGCGGCGGGGTCGAAATCCTCTCCTTCGGGAACCTCGATCGCCGCCAATTTGCCCAGGTGTCGGCCTTCCTCATCATGCCGCCAACGCTCGAGCAAACCGGCCGTCGTTATATGGGGTTCTTCCTGAACGGTTTCAATAAGGTCGTGCAGTAATTCGACGCCGCGCCGGTTTACGCCGGCCAGCCTCTCAATGTTGAGCTTGTCACCGGCACGCGGATGATTGAGCAGCAGCGTAATAGCGCGGCGCACGACCGATGGGCGTGCGCCGCCTGTGACTGCCTGCCGCCGCCGTGCCGAAGTGTGAGACTGTGCAGCGGTATTGCCAGCCCGATCCTCAGCCTTGCCCAGCATTTTCTCAAGCTTGCCGGCTGACAGCCCCACCGAATCAGCAAGACTATCGATCAACAATTCCCTGTATACGCCTTGCGGGATACGGTGGATCAGCGGTTTCGCGAGTTCGGCGAGCCGCGCCTTGCCATCGATTGTCGTCATATCTACCTGGCTCGCGAGTTCGCCGATCAGGAAATCCGATAGTGCCACGCCGTTGTCGAGTGCCTTCTCGAACGCGTCGGAACCGAGTTCGTTGACGTAGGAGTCCGGATCGTGACCTTCGGGCAGGAACACGAAGCGAATCTGCCGCCCTTCCCTGACTTGCGGTAGTGCATTTTCGAGGGCGCGCCAGGCGGCTGCTTTGCCCGCACGGTCGCCGTCAAAACAGAAATAGACATCATCGGTGAGTCGGAAGAGGACGTTCAGGTGGTCAGTCGTGGTCGCCGTGCCGAGCGTGGCGATCGAGAAGTCGATCCCGTGGCGCGCGAGCGCAACAACGTCCATGTAACCTTCGACGACAACCAGTTTTTCGATATGTCGAAGAGCCTGGCGGGCTTCGTGCAGGCCATAGAGTTCGCGGCCCTTGTGAAACAGTACGGTTTCCGGTGAGTTCAGGTACTTTGGTTCACCGTCGCCCAGGGCTCTCCCGCCGAAGCCGATTGTGCGGCCACGAGGGTCGCGGATCGGAAACATGATGCGTTCACGAAACCGGTCATAGTGCTTGCCGTTGTCCTTGCGGATGATGAGACCTGTCGCCAGCAAACGTTCCGTGGCCTCTGGCGACCTGCCGAACTTATCGAGCACATTGCTCCAGCCATCGGGGGCGAAGCCGATTCCGAATCGCTTGGCCGTCGCGCCGTCGATGCCGCGCTGTTTTAGATAGTCCACCGCGACCGGGTTGTCACGCAGGCAGCCTTGCCAGTGTTGCTCGACGTTGGCCATCAGGGAAAAGAGTTCATCGTAGCGGCGCGCAGGGCGATCGCTTTCGCTGCGCGGTACCTCGACGCCCATAATGCTGGCGAGGCTCTCAATCGCCTCAACGAAACTCATATGCTCGTATTCCATCAGGAAACCAATTGCTGTGCCGTGCGCCCCACAGCCGAAGCAGTGGTAGAAACCCTTGCCAGGGCTCACTGTGAAGGACGGTGTTTTTTCGTCATGAAACGGGCAACAGGCTTTGAACTCACGGCCCGCCTTCTTGAGTTGGATGCGCTTGCCGATGACCTCCACAACGTCTGCACGAGCGATCAGATCGTCAATAAAATCCTGAGGTATTAGTCCGGCCATATTGAATTAAACGGCGACTCCGGTGGGTCCGGGTTTATCTAAATATTATTGTTCCGACTAGCATAGTCGTTTCAGCGCGATGCGCCAGCCAGCGACTGAAAACGTCTAGCCGAGGCGAGCTTTCACCCTGGCGCCCACGGCGCCCATATCGGCGCGGCCCGCTGCCTTGGCCTTGATCTGACCCATGACCTTACCCATGTCCCGGATGCTTTCTGCACCCGTGGAACTGATGGCCTCATCGATCATGGCATCGAGCTCTTCGTCGCTGAGTTGTTCCGGCAGGTAATTTTCGAGAATAACGATTTCGGCGAGTTCAATATCCGCCAGGTCGTTGCGGTTGCCTTTTTGGAACTGTTCAACGGAATCTCGACGTTGCTTGACCATCTTGTCGAGCACAGTCAGTACCGCCGCATCGTCAAGTTCGATGCGTTTGTCGATCTCGATCTGCTTGATGGCAGCAAGCATGAGTCGCACCACTTTGAGCCGGTCTTTGTCACCGGCCTTCATGGCGGACTTCATGTCTTCGGTTATTTGGTCTTTCAGGGACATGGCAAACTCCGTGAACACGGAGCAAGGCGTTTATCAGTACAGGCGCTTGCGCTTCGCATCTTCGCGGGAAAGGCGCTTCAGGTGCCGTTTGACGGCAGCCGCTTTCTTGCGCTTACGCTCCTGCGTGGGCTTTTCGTAATACTCCCGACGGCGCAATTCCGTGAGGATGCCGGCCTTTTCACAGGCACGCTTGAAGCGACGCAAGGCGGCGTCGAAGTACTCATTTTCTTTTAGGCGAACACTGGGCATACGATCTTGTTTCCAAACATAAATAAACCCGGCACGTGGCCGGGACTCAGCCGCCTATTATAGCGGTACATTTTGCTCAATTCCAACCCCTGTTGGAGCCTGATGTTGGGGTCAGAGCCCTGGGGCTCTGACCCCAAACCGGCGCTCCTAAGGTATTATCCGCGGCCTATGAACGTTCTGGGCATCGAAACAAGCTGCGACGAGACCGGTGTGGCTGTCTACAGCACCGAAAAAGGCCTGATTGCGGACGCATTGCACAGCCAGGTCGACCTGCATGCGGTCTACGGTGGGGTCGTGCCGGAAATTGCCTCGCGAGACCACATTCGTTGCCTGTTGCCGCTTGTAGAGCAGGTTCTGGCGGATGCCGGCATCGAAAAACCCGATGCTGTCGCCTATACGGCCGGTCCGGGGCTGGTTGGCGCGCTAATGGTCGGCAGCGGCATGGCGAATGGCCTGGGGCTCTCGTGGGGTTGCCCGGTCATTCCCGTGCACCATATGGAAGGCCATCTGCTGGCACCCATGCTTGAGGACGAAGCGCCGGAATACCCGTTTCTCGCGCTGCTGGTGTCCGGAGGCCACTCGATGCTGATCTCGGTATCCGGCCTCGGTGAATACAGCGTGCTGGGGACAACGCTGGATGATGCCGTCGGAGAGGCTTTTGACAAGACCGCCAAGTTGCTCGGCCTCGGTTATCCGGGTGGGCCAGCACTCGCCGCACTTGCCGAGGAGGGCAACGACAAGGCGTTTGCGCTGCCACGACCCATGCTCAATCGTCCTGGGTACGACTTCAGCTTCAGTGGCCTCAAAACGGCGGTAATGCTCGAAGTGCGCAAGACCCAGCAGGACGGCAGCTACGAGAGCCGTCGAGCAGACCTTGCGGCGTCGTTTCAGCGCGCTGCGGTCGACACGCTTGTCGGACGTACGCTGCAGGCGGCCAAAAAAGAGCAGCTCGAACGGGTGGTGATAGCCGGAGGCGTCGGCGCGAACCGGCTACTGCGCAGCGAGATGGATGCACGCTTCGATGGCCGGGTTTACTATCCTCGCATGGCGTTTTGCACCGACAATGGTGCGATGATTGCTGTCGCCGGGGCCCTGCGTCTTGCTGATGCGCAGTCCGCCGCGGAAATACGGGCGCAGGCGCGCTGGTCGCTGAACACGCTGGGACCACCGAGAAGCAAGGCTTCCGGGGACTGAAAGAGGGCACATGGACAAAATTTTTCTGTACGACCTCCGGGTTGAGACGATCATCGGGATCTGGGAATGGGAGCGCAAGATTCGCCAGACCGTTGCTATCGATCTTGAGATGTCGGCCGACATTCGCAAGGCGGCCAAGACGGACAGCGTCGACGACACACTTAACTACAAGCAAGTTGCCAAGCGCTTGCAGCAGTTCATCGGCGAGTCGAGTTTTCAGCTGGTCGAGACGCTGGCGGAGAATATTGCAGCCATCGTGCTCGATGAATTCGACGTGGCTTGGGTCAAGGTCAAGGTCAACAAACCTGGCGCGATTCGCGGCGCGCGCGATGTGGGCGTAATCATCGAGCGGGGCGCCCGGCCCGATTCGGGATAACGAGCATGCCCGTTGTCTATCTTGGGCTTGGCAGCAATGTCGACCCCGAAGAAAATCTCAGGCTCGGCATCAACGAACTCCGGCGCCGGTACGGTGATCTCGTTATCTCGCGCACCTATCAGAACGCCGCCGTGGGATTCGAGGGTGATGATTTCTGGAATCTCGTTGTCGGCTTAGAGTCGGACGATGGGCCAGCCAGTATTCACGATGAGATCGACGTGATTCACGGCCTGGCAGGAAGGCAGCGCAGTGCGGATCGCTACTCGTCGCGACCGCTCGATATCGACTTGCTGTTGTACGGTAACCTCGTTGTCGACGAGCCACCTTTGCGCTTGCCGCGATCCGACGTACTCGCCTACGGTTTTGTGTTGCGCCCGCTGGCAGAGCTTGCCCCCGATCTGAAGCACCCCGAAACCGGCCGCACGCTGGCCGAGCATTGGCAGGAATGTGACACAGCCGGTCACCCAATGACGCTCGTGGACGTTACTCTGTAGGACGTACACGAGGAGTTCCCATGCATCGTTATGCAAGCTTGATCGTTCTGCTGTTTCTGGGCGCCTGCAGCATTTCCAGCGACGGCGGCAATGACAACCTGTATTCGTGCTCGAACAAGGATCAGAAAGCGTTCGTCCGGGACGCAACGCTCGACTGGTATCTTTGGAACGATCTCTTGCCTGACAAGGTCAAGGTCAGCAATTACGACGATCCCGTCGAGTTGCTGGCAAGCCTGATCGAGGTTCAGCCGCTCGACAATTACAGTTACATCGGGTCGGCGTTCGCGGACGCCGCGTTTTTCGGCGCTGGTCAATACCAGGGTTTTGGATTTAGCTGGCGTCGAGTCGCGGCGGATGATGTGCGACTGACTCGCGTATTCGCTGGCAGTCCTGCGGCCGTTGCGGGATTTGCGCGCGGCCAGCGCATCGTCGCTCTGGATGGGCGCTCGGTAGCCGAGATTGAGGCCGCCGAAGGAATCGGTGCTGCGCTGAATGCGGCGACAATCAGCTTCACCATGCGCGAAATTGACGGCGTGGCGGAATTCACTGCGTCGGTCTCAGAGAACATCGTAACGATCAATCCTTTGCCGCAGTGGCGCCTGATTCCGACGGCGGGTGGCCCGCCAATCGGCTACCTGGAGCTATCGGCGTTCATCAATACGGCAGACTCGATGCTCGATACGGTGTTCGCCAATTTTCGCGCCAATGACGTAACCGATGTCATCGTCGATCTGCGCTATAACGGCGGTGGGCTGGTTAGCACCGCAGAACTCTTTGGCGATCTTCTCGGCGGCGCCGTTGCCGAGAACCTGACGTTCTCCAAAACACTCTTCAACGCGGACCGGTCGGCGGAATTCGATACCGAAACATTTTTTGCACGGCTGGCAAACTCAATCAGCCTGTCGCGGCTGGTTGTGATCGCGACGCAAAGCACTGCCTCAGCGAGCGAACTGGTGACGAATTCAATGATGTCGCATGTCGACGTCGCCATTGTCGGTGACCGAACCTTCGGCAAGCCGGTAGGGCAGGTCGGGTTCGAGTTCTGCGGAAATATTCTGCGACTGACGGCATTTCAGACCGTCAATGCAGATGGCCTCGGCGACTACTTCGGCGGTTTGCCAGCGGACTGCCCTGCAGTTGATGACCTCAATCTTCCGGTGGGCGATGCGGCCGATCCCAACATGGTAGCGGCCGTGAGCTACATGGAAACGGGCGCATGCCCCGCGGCGCCGGCGTCTGCCGTTCAGGCTAAGCCTGCATCACTGCAGGGTCGAGCTGGCGAAGTACGGCGTGGGCCGCCATGGCGCGAGTTCGCAGGAGCCTGGTAGCTACCAGCCGATGCTGCGTCCACCGTCGATCGCGATGATCTGGCCGGTAACGTAGTCTGCGTCTTTGGCCAGGAATAGAACGGCGTCCGCAACGTCTTCCGGAGTTCCCGGCCGCCCCAGAGGAATCTGCTCGAGAATCGCGTCCTTGGTAGCAGCACTCATGCCATTTTCCGGCCACAGGATCGCCCCAGGCGATACGCCGTTCACGCGCACCTCCGGGGCCAGGTCTTTGGCAAGTGAACGCGTTAGCATCGCGAGTCCGGCCTTGGCAGGCCCGTACACGGCGTGGTTCCTGAGCGGGCGCTGTGAGTGGACGTCAACTATATTGATAATGACCCCACGAGCTTCGCGTAACGCCGGCAATGCAGCCTGGGAAAGAAACAAGGGAGCCTTGAGGTTCGTTCCAACCAGGTCGTTCCACTGCTCTTCGGTAATTTCCCCGACCGGCGTCGGATAAAAACTCGATGCGTTATTGACCAGTATGTCGAGCCGGCTGCGCCAGGCGCGCACATCGTCGACCAGATGATTGAGGTCGGCAAGGTCGTTAAGATCTGCCGCAAACGTCGCCGCTGAGTTTGCTCGAATCGCGTTCAGGTCTGCAGCGACTGCATTTGCAGCCTCGCCGGATTCGCGATAATGAATTGCGACGTCGGCACCCTGTGCATGGAGGGTGCGGGCGATAGCAGCGCCGATGCGTCGTGCGGCACCGGTTATGAGGGCGACGTGATTATCAAGACTGTTTGGCGACGACATCGAAGAACCTGGGATCAATTCGCGTTATAAAGACCGCATTATGCAACACCCGCAGACATTATCCTTGCCGCAGCCCGACGCTGAGAGTGCGATGCACAGCGAGCGTGTCGCCGAATTCATTCGTGACAGGGTTCGTGAAGCGGGCGGACAGATCAGTTTTGCTGAGTACATGCACCACTGCCTGTATGCGCCCGAACTCGGCTACTACAGTGCGGGCAGTGCAAAGTTTGGCGGTGCCGGCGACTTCGTCACGGCCCCGGAAATATCCTCGCTGTTTGGGATAATCCTGGCGCGCCAGTGTGCCGAGGTTCTCGAACAACTCGATTCACGCGCAATTCTCGAGATAGGTGCCGGCAGCGGCAAGCTGGCGGCGGACATCCTCAAGGTCCTTGCCGAATCCGGCGCGCTACCGGAAAAGGGCTACAAGATTCTTGAAGTTTCGGCGGACCTTCGCGAACGGCAGGAGTCGTTTCTGCGCCGTGAAGTCCCCGAGCTTCTCAATAGTGTCGAGTGGCTGGACGCGTTGCCGGAGGACTTCCCGGGCGTTGTCATCGCCAATGAGGTCCTGGATGCGCTGCCGGTCGAACGATTTGTGCGCCGCGAACAGGGCGTCGCACAGGTTTGTGTCGTTACGGACGGTGACGGCTTCGGTTTGGCCGAGCGGGAGGCGCCAGGCATGCTCGCTGCTGCGGTCGAGAAAATCGAGGCGTTTCTCGGGCAGGCGTTGCCCACCGGCTATGCTTCCGATGTGTGTGTCGCGGCACCGCAGTGGATTGCGGATATCAGTGCAGCGCTGCGTGAGGGAGCCATATTCCTGTTCGATTACGGCACAAGCCGCCGCGAATACTATGCAGCGGATCGATCTGGGGGCTGGTTACGCTGTCATTTCCGCCACCACGCGCACGACAATCCGCTGATACTGCAGGGGATTCAGGATCTGACATCGTGGGTTGATTTCACCACGATCGCGGAGTCGGCTGTCGATAACGGGCTGGATATCGCAGGGTTCGTGACACAGGCCCAGTTCCTGATAGGGGGCGGACTCGACAAATATCTTGCCGATTTCGCCGAAATGCCGACCGACGCACAGCTGAAATTGTCGGCGGAGATTAAATTATTGACGTTGCCCGCAGAGATGGGCGAGAACTTCAAATGCCTCGGAATTAGCCGGGGAAATCTGCAACCATCTACCGCCTTCGAGTTCGGAGACCGGACGACATCACTGGGTTAATCCATGACTGAATTGCAAGTTATCATTCTCGCTATCGTGCAGGGACTCACGGAGTTTCTGCCGATCTCGAGTTCCGGCCATCTCGTGCTCGTGCCCGTATTTTTCGGTTGGACGGACCAGGGCCTTGCCTTCGATGTTGCCGTTCATTTCGGCTCGTTAATCGCAGTCATGCTATTTTTTCGCAAGGATATTCTGGCTTTATTGCGCGGTAGTGTTCAGGTGCTGGGTGCGAATGTTGCGTCAACCGAAGCGCGCATGGCGCTGGGAATCGGCCTGGGCACCATTCCTGCGGCGCTCGCGGGGCTCATGTTTGTTGACTGGATTTCAGAGAACCTGCGCAGCCCTGCCGTCATTGTCGTTACCCTGTCTGGTTACGCGATCCTGATGATCCTGGCGGACCGCCTGGGACGCCGCAACCGGGATATTTCAGGTATTCGTATCAAGGACGCAGTGTTGATAGGTGTCGCCCAGGCGCTCGCCCTGGTGCCGGGCACGTCGAGATCAGGCGTAACCATCACGGCCGCCATGGCTCTCGGGTTCGAGCGTCAGGACGCTGCTCGATTCTCGTTCCTGCTTGCCGTGCCGGTCATCCTGCTCGCCTCCGTGTACTCGCTCATCGGTTTGCTGAGGACAGAGGCGACGGTCCCCTGGGGGCAACTCGCCATTGGCATCGTCGTTTCAGCCATCGTCGCCTACCTGAGCATTGAGTTTTTCATGCGCTTTGTCAGTCGAATCGGGCTGTTGCCGTTCGCCATTTACCGCATGATTCTTGCCGCGGTCATTCTGTATGTGCTCATGTAGAGCTCTTCTCCTGTTGCTCTTGGTGAGCGCGTCGGCGTGTGCCGCCGACGGCTATATGATGGGTGGCGGTGCGGAAAGCGACAGTGACGGCGGACTCAGCACCACGCTCATCGGTGGCGTTGGGCTGGGCCTGGATACATGGTTGTCTGCGGGCTTTGCGAAAAGCTCGGTGGACCTGGTGAGCGGCCGCAAACTCGATACGCTGTACGCGGATATCGAGCTCGACCATTTCTTCGACCCCATCGGCATTCGCGTCGGTGCCGCGTACTGGGGCGATTCCGATGTCCTCGAGTCGAATGACTGGCGGGGGGCCATGTATTTTCGAAACGACAAGGCCGCGCTGTCGCTCGAGTACGAGTTTCGGGACCTGGACTTCGTTATTCCGAGCAGGGATTTTCTGGCATCGCGTCGGGTCATGTTTGATGCCGAAGGGTTCGGTGCATCTGCACGTATCAATACCAGTGAAAACACGAGCCTGCGGTTGCGAGGCATCAAGTATGACTACAGCATCCCGTTTCGGCCTGTCGAGAACCTGGATGCAGCCCGTCTCATTTCGGTGACGCGACTCAGCCTGATTAACACGCTGGTCGACCATCGTGCGAGCGTGTCGCTCAGCATCGACCAGGGGTTGAAGAACTGGGACATCGAGCTTTCTACCTGGGAAAGCATTCTTGACAGGTCACGAACCCGATCGCTAACGGTGCGCTACCTGATGCCGATGACGGACAAGACCGATATCGAATTGGGCATCGGCTATGACGATTCGGAGCTCTACGGTGACGTAACGTTTTTCTCGTTGTATGTGTTCTTCTACGGCGACTAGAC
>Ga0316191_10003928_pt1 | contig 11047 bp, 12 predicted proteins | sample Eddworburr2cm_MG_FD_204928 | JGI IMG/M metagenome (GOLD analysis project Ga0316191, IMG submission 204928) | Coastal sediment microbial communities from Maine, United States - Eddy worm burrow 2 cm | ecosystem: Environmental > Aquatic > Marine > Coastal > Sediment | place: USA: Maine... | reverse complement strand
GGGTTGAGCTGAATTCTTCGGTATTGGAAGATCATTTGGGAGGGGAAGCATGCGCCATATCATTGTCATGAACGCCAAGGGGGGTTGCGGCAAGAGCACCATTGCCACCAATCTGGCCAGCTACTATGCAGTCCGCGGACACAAAGTCGCGCTGGCCGACTTCGACCCTCAACGTTCAAGTCTGGATTGGGCGGACAACCGACCCGCGGATCGGCCGGAGATCACCGCGCTGGCGGCCTTCGACGATGGCTTGCGTCACCTGCCGCGTGATGCCGAATATCTCGTCATCGATGCCCCGGCTCGCAGCCACGGGAGTGAGTTGACCAATCTCCTGAAGAGAGCCGAGACGGTAATCGTGCCGGTGATGCCCTCGGAGATAGATATGCGGGCGACCAGTCATTTTATCGACGAATTGTTGTCGGCCGGCAAAGTCGAGCGACGTCAGGCCAAGATCGGTCTCGTCGGTAACCGGATACGCGAAAATACGGTGATCTTTGACGAGCTGGATGTGTTTCTGCGCAAGCAGTCCGTGCCTTATGTGGCGACGCTGCGCGAGGCCCAAAATTATATCCGCGCCTATTCCCGGGGTCTGGGCGTGTTTGAACTGCCTGAGTATCTGGCATGGCCGGATTGGGAGCAGTGGGGACCGCTCACGGACTGGCTCAACAGCAGTGCGTCGCAGCCCTGATCAGCTGATCTCGGGAGGCTCGTCGAGGCTGGCATGGATGCCGGCATCCAGATCCCGGTAGCGTGGCTGGAAACACAGTTCCTCGACCATCAGGGTGGTATCCAGTCGTCTGGATTCCTGCAGGAATCCGCGCATCATCGGCGATGACCGCGCCAGAAGTGTTTCCATATCCTGCTCGTCAGGCGCCGGGAGCCCGGCAATCGCTGCGACACGCCGGAAATACTCTCCCATGCTGGCGTGGTTGCCGTCGCCGACGTTAAACACCCTATGGATGCCGGTATAGGTCAACGCGGCCAGGCACGCGCCGCAGAGGTCATCGACGTGGATCCGGTTGCCGGGTCGCGGATTTCCGTTGTCCCGGGCGACCGCGGCGCCGGCGGCCAGCCGCGCCAGCGGCAATCGACCGGGTCCGTAGATTCCGGGGACCCGCAATACGCACACCGGGATGTCGTGCGTCCGTCCCCAGCTCAATACCTGCTGTTCCGCATCCAGACGTCGGCGCCCACGATCGCTGGCGGGACGGGTCGGCATCGATTCATCGGTGGATCGACCATGACAGTCGCCATAAACGGCACTGGTGCTCAGGTAAACCAGTTTGTCCGGCGGATCACCATGCGCCGAGAGCGCGACAAGAAAACGCGCCATGCGGGGGTCAGTGACCCCTGAATCGGGCGGCGGGACCATATACACTACAGACCAGCCGGACAGCGCCAGCGCCGGGACAGCGTCAAGGTCAAGCAGTTCGCAGCTCACGCCCGCAGCGGCGAGTTTCGCCTGCTGGGCGGGCGAGCGGGTCATAGCGAGGACGTCCAGGCCCTGTTGACCGCAGAGTTTGGCCAGACGCGCGCCGGTATAACCCGCACCGGCAATGGCTACCTTCATATCAGGGTTTCTCCAGGTGACCCGTCGTTGCAGCAGGATACTCTATGAGCTTCACCGTCACGCTTCATCCCTCCGGCAAGCGCTTTGAACCGGCGGACGGAGAGTCGGTGCTGGCCGCGGCGTTGCGCAACGGGCTGAATCTGCCGCACAGCTGTCGCGGTGGCAGCTGCATGTCCTGCCAGGCGCGAATTGTCAGCGGTCAGGTCAGCTACCCGCGCGGCACGCCGGTGGCGCTGAGCGCGTCGGATCTGGCCGCGGACCAGGCGCTGCTGTGTCAGGCGGTCGCTACGAGCGACCTTGAGGTGGAGATCGCCCCGCTGGAGACACCGGGCAACATCTGCATCCGGCGTTTGCCCTGTCGGGTGCAGCGCGCCCGGCGTTTGTGTCCCGATGTGATGGAGCTGGCTTTGAAGCTGCCCGGTTTCGAGCCGTTTGAATATCTGGCCGGTCAATATGTCGATATCCTGCTCAGCAACGGCGAGCGGCGCAGCTTTTCCATCGCCAATCCGCCGCACGCCGCTGAATTGCTCGAGATTCATGTCAGACGGGTGCCCGGCGGGCGCTTCTCGGACTACGTGTTCGAGGATATGAAGCCGCGCGCCTTGCTCAGGCTGGAAGGACCGTTGGGGCAGTTCTATCTGCGCGAAGATCGCGCGCGACCGATCATGCTGGTGGGCGGGGGCACCGGCTACGGTCCGCTCAAGGCCATGCTGGCTCATGCGTTTCATCTTGGCTGGGATCGGCCTGTCCATCTCTACTGGGGTGTCCGTGCCCGGATCGACCTCTACGATCAGCAGCACCTGCTGGATTGGTCCACCACCCATCCCGGGTTTCATTTCGTGCCGGTGTTGTCCGAGCCTGGCGACGATGAAGAATGGCAGGGTCGCACCGGATTTGTGCACGAGGCCGTGGTCGCGGATTTCCCTGACCTTTCTGGCTGGGATGTGTATATGGCCGGTCCGCCGCCAATGATCGAAGCCGCGAGAAATCTGTTCCCCCGCCACGGCTTGCCACAGCCACAGCTGTTCTTCGATTCTTTCGACTATGCACAACCCCTGGAAGGGAAGCCGCAGGATTGAGGTCCCTTCGCCTGTGGTTCCAGGCTGATGCCCAGGGGCTGATGGGTCAGGGCGGAGGGTTCAGGACCTTCGACTTGTGATACCGGGTCCGCTGAGCGCCGGCCGATCGGCACTAAAGGTAGCCGCTTCCAGACCGAGTCTGAACGCTTCCGCGGCACCGTCAGATTCACCCATCTTCTCCAGCAGCTGACCATAGACCCGGTAGCCCTGTGCATCGGGTCTCAGTGCCAGGCTACTTTCCAGGTAGCTTCGCGCCTTGCCCCAAAGCTGGTTCTGTATGCAAAGTCTCGCCGCGGCCAGCAGCAGGACCGGGTCGTCCCCGCGCCGGGCCAGCCACGCCTCAATATGCGCCAGATGAGCGGCGGGCCGGCTGGTTTCCAGTTCGCCGTACAGTCCTACCAGTTCCGGATCCCAGTTAGTCTTCAGAACCTTGCGTACAGACTTCTCAAGTTTGTCGTGACCGCCGCAACGCGAAGCCGCGCGGGTGTAGGTCGAAAAAAGTCGGGGGTTGGCGCGGATCGTGTTTGGCAATGCGTTCCAGACCTCATTGACCTTGTCGCCATCGCCTTCGCTGGCGGCCTGCTCCATCAACGCCGTGCACATATCCCGCTGCAGGGTTTCAAGATCAGCCTCGGCCATGGCCTTGCTCTTATTCAATCGCGGCAGGATATCGCGCAGCCCGGGCCAGTCACCCTGGGCGCGATAGGCCCGCGCGAGGAGCATCAACCGGCGACCGTGATTGGGGGCAGTCTCCCCGACTTTTTCCAGACAACGGATCGCTTCCTGGAACTGGCCGCGCTCGACCTGCAGCTCGGCCTGCGTCAACAGCACCGCGACCTCGGCATCCGGCTCTTCCTCCCGCGCCAGCAACAGCCAGTTGTCGCGGCGCTCGTCGGCGCCCTGTGCCTGGGCGGCTCTGGCAGCGGCGAGATAGTTAAGTAACGGCGCCTCGCTGCGGCGTGCGCCACGAGTCAACAGGCGCTCGCCCTTCGCAGTGTTGCCCTCTGCGATCGCGATCAGGCCTCGCGTGTACTGTTTGCGGGCGCGGCGCGAACGATAGGCACCTGCCGCCTGACCCAGGCGGCGCGGCGCCCGCAGCAGATGGATCACGATTCGTATTGCCAGATAAAACGCGGCCAGAGCCAGAATCAGTCCTGGCACCGACATCTCCACCGCGTAGCCGCGCATGTTGATCAACACGTAGCCGACGTCCTGCATCAGGAAATGAGCGCCGAAGGCTCCCGCCAGCAGGCCGAGAATGATGTACAGCCCGATCTTCATTGATCCCCGGCCTGAGGTGCATCTTCAACCACCGGCTCGGCTGGAGCCTGATCGGGGTTTCGGGCCGGGATGTCGATCCCGCGGCCGCCTCGTTGAACAGGCTGGCGCTCGGCCAGCTCGCGAAAAACCAGCAAAGAACCAGAGATATCCGGCAATTGCGTTTCCAGGCGCTGTCGCCCGAGCGCGTTGAGATCCCGGATAAAGCCGGCGACCGAGCTGGCCTGCTGATCGAAGTACTCCTCGGTCCAGCGCTTCGCGGCACTCAGGCTCGCGGCAAATACATCGGCGTTGGACGACAGCACCGCCAGCCTCGCCGCCTGGAGCTCCAGCTCCAGGTTGCGGCGCAGGAAGAACGCCTCGTCTCTCGACAGCAGCGGTCCCGAGTCGCTTTCTGTACGACGTACTGTGAATATGCCGGCGACAAACTCGGATACCTTCTGTTTGAACCGCGCCCAGCCTCCGCTGGCTGACGCAGCTGGTCTGTCGAGTCCTGACAATTCGCGCGCATCCGAATTCAGCGGCAGCTGATTCACCTGGCGCGCCAGGCTATCCAGACGCAGCGCAATGCCTTCAAGATCGGTCCTTTCGATGGAGCGCAGCGCGAGCAGGTCATTGGCAATTTGTCTGCGCACCGGCTGCAGGCCTGGATCAGCAAGCCCGGCGAGGATGGCATCGGCCTCGAGCAGTGCAGCCAGCGCGGTATCAGGATTGCGCGCCAGGTTGAGCTGATAATTGCCGATGCGCAGCAGTTGTTCCGCTTCGGCCCGCCGCAATTGAGTGCCGGAGGCTTCACGGCTGCGGGCCAGCCTGGCCACGTTGTTTTCCAGGTCATCGGTCCGTGCGTCAACACTCTGTAGCAGAGCGTCCGCGGCGGCCCGTTCAGCGCGTGCCTTACTGCGTTCAGATTCGATGGCTTCGAACCTCGATGCAAGCTGGCGGGTACTCGAATCCAGCCGGCTCATTGCGGCGGTCAGCTCGGCCTGCCCGTCGTCGACCGAAGCAGCTGCTTGCCGCTGGGTCCAGACCAAATATCCCGAGCCAGCCACGGCGACTGCCGCGAGCAACAGCGCGAGGGCAGCGAGACCCCGGCCGCTGCGCGGACCGGGGCTTGTGCTACCTGATTCGCCAACTGCCGGTGTGCCTGAATCTGATGCGGATCGGACTTCTGGTGCCGCGGCCTCGGCCTGGACATCGGCTTCAGCTGGTGGCGCCACCGTCGCTGCCGAATCCTGTTGCTCGGGCAGCTCCCTGGGGGTGTTTTCATTCATGATCATTGTCCGTGACGGCGGGGTGGTCGGTGGTCGACTGTCGCCAGGAGATGATGGCAGTGAGCAGGGAGTTGTCATCCGGCGCCTGGCTCAGCAACCGCTCCGCACGGTGCCCCGCACTCTCTGCCCTTTTTATCACACGAGCGCTCGCGGTCACCAGTGGCGTGCGGTTGAGCAGATCCGCGCCTTGTGCGCCAAGCGAATGATAGAGATTGTCGAGAATGCCCACGCTGGTGGCGGTGAACACCTGGATTCCACCTCGCTGCCAGCGCTGTAGCAGGTCCTCTACGCGGTGCGGCGGATGCAGCGCCGACTGCCGCTGATAGACCTCCAGGTACACGATTTCCGCACCACGGCGGCCAAGTTCCTCGGCCAGCAGTTCACGACCACCGACACCCCGGAGGATGAATACCCGGCGGCCTTCGATGTCGGCAAAAGCAGGGTGTTCGAGCAGCGCCTCTGAATCGTGCCCTGGTGACAGTATGTCCGGTTCCAGACCCTTACGCCGCAACGCTGATTCAGTGGACGGCCCGATCGCGGCCAATGCCGGCCGTAACGGCGTGCTTAGCAGTTCGGCGCCATGTGTTACCGCGTTGCGGCTGACAAAAATCACCACATCATCGCCACCGGCCTGGCGCAGCTGGCTGCTGGCGTCGGCATCTGCGATGCGCGACTCAATTTCCAGGCCCGGCCAGCGGATAGCGCGGCCCTGATGAGCTTCTACTGCTTTGCACAGTGGCTCCGCGAGCTCTCGTGGCCGGGTGACCAATACGGTAATCCCGTCCAGCTCGCTATTGTTCATGACTGTGCTTTGATCTCCTCCAGCAACTCACCGGCGCCATTCGCGAGCAGCTGGCGCGCGAGATCATTGCCGATGCGACGACCGTCGGACTGACTGCCGCGAAGTTCCATCCGCATCAGCCTGGTTCCTTCCGGATTGGCCACCATGCCGCGCAGATACAGTTCGTTTTCGCGAATTTCTGCATAGGCAGCGACCGGCGATTCGCAACTGGCCTCAAGCGTTGCGGCGAAGCTGCGTTCGGCATCCACGCAGCGACGGCTGTTCTCGTGTTCCACGGCTTTCAGCGCGGCCCGCACTTCTTCCTTGTCAGTACGGCACTCGATACCGATGGCGCCCTGCCCTACCGCTGGCAAACATTCGTCATAGCTCAACCGACCGGTGATGCGCTCTCCCAGGCCAAGCCTTTTGAGTCCGGCTGCGGCCAGCACCACCGCGTGGAAATCGCCCTCATCCAGCTTGCGCAGGCGGGTTTCGACATTGCCACGCACCGGCTCGATGACCAGATCCGGGCGAATAAACCGCATCTGCGACTGACGCCGCAGGCTCGACGTCCCGACGCGGGCGTTCTCGGGCAGCGCATCGAGTGCATCGATACCACCGGCTGAGGCGAGCGCGTCCCCGGGATCGGCCCGCTGCAATACCGCACCGATCATCATGCCCTTGGGCATATCCCAGGGTACGTCCTTCATGGAATGGACCGCGATGTCGGCACGATCCTCCAGCATTGCGACTTCCAGTTCCTTGATAAACAGACCCTTGCCGCCAATCTTGGCCAGGGAGCGATCGAGCACTTCGTCGCCGCGTGTCGACATCGGGATCACTTCAATTTCGATGCCCGGGTGAGCCCGCCGCAAAATGTCGGCCACGTACTCAGCCTGCCACAGGGCGAGTCGACTCTGGCGGGTGGCAATGCGTAACTCTCTGATCATCCGGATTGAACCTTTCGCCGGAATCCGGCGGTGTGTCTGCGGCTCACGGGCAGCATTTCCTCGCAGTCCCTGAGCCTTACCTGGAGCTGTCCGCTATCGCTGCGCTCCACGACTTCGATATGTCTGATGGCGACCAGCGCGTTGCGATGGATGCGGACAAACTCCTGCGCGAATTCTTCCTCGAGATCTTTCAACGATTCGTCGATGAGGTGCGTGCCCTCAGCGTGCCGCACACTGACATATTTCTGATCGGCACGAAAGTAGCGGATGTCCTCCAGCGGCACCAGCTGCAGATGCGTGCCGACCCGCGCGCTGATGTGGCGGCGGTGACTGCTATCCATGCCGATGCCGGCCAGCTGGGCCCGCGTCGGGCGTGATGCGCGCGCCATCGCGGCCTGCAACCGGCTGCGCCGAACGGGCTTCAGGATATAGCCCACGGCGGCGGTCTCGAAGGCCTTCAGTGCGTAATCATCGTAGGCGGTTACAAAGATCACCGCGGGCGGTTGCTCAAGGCGGCCCAGATGGCCCGCGGCCTCAATGCCGTCCATGCCGGGCATGCGGATGTCCATCAGCACGATATCCGGGCCAGCGGACTCCGCCTGCGCCAGCGCGTCGCGACCATCGCTTGCGCTGCCCACGACCTCGAAGCCGTCTATATCCTCTACCAGCTGCGCCAGCCGCTCCCGGGCCGGGCCCTCATCGTCGACCACCAGCACTTTCATCGCGCCTGCTCCACCCGCGGGAACCGCAGCCGCACTTCATAACGATCCTGCTTCACGCCGTAATGGACTTCAGCGCGGCCGCCGTAGGCAAGCTCGAATCGCTCGGTGATATTCGACAATGCGATCTGATTGCCCTGACGGCGTGACTCATCGCCCGGCGCCGGAAGCGGGTTGCTGATCCTTATTTCGATCATGCCGGGCTCGCTCTCGCAGCCGGAAACGATTACTTCGCCGCCGTCCGGTCGTGGTTCGATGCCGTGATAGATCGCGTTCTCGAGCAATGGCTGCAGCGAAAGACCGGGGATTTGTGCGCGCAGCGGCAGTGTCTTGACCTTCCACACGACACGCAGACGGTCACCGAGCCGCAGTTGTTCTATGCGCTGATAGATGCGCGCGATTTCCATCTCTTCCTTGAGCGTCAGCGGTGTATCCGAATCGCGTAGCGAAGCGCGGAACAGATCGGCAAGATCCTCCACCGCCTCCTCTGCCAGCGCCGGATCCTTGCGGGTCAGCGCGGCGATGGTGTTCATACTGTTAAACAGGAAATGAGGGCGGATTCGCGCCTGCAAGGCATTGACCCGGGATGCGGCCTCGAGCTGTACGTTGCGTCGCCATTGCTGGGCAACATAAAAGTAACGCAGCGCCAGACTGCCTACGATCAGACAGGTCAGCAGGTTGGCGCCGAGGAAGCGTAAATGCGCGCCGGGGTCCCGGTCGCTGTCGATCAGACGAATCTGCGCCCAATACTGATCCAGCCACCAGCCGGCTTCCGAGGTCAGCGCGGTGACTGCCAGCAGCAGGCCAAGCGAAACCATCGCCGCTCGCGGGACCGTCAATTGCGACAAATGAGCGCGGGCCTTGCACAGCACGCCTGCGCTGCCCAGGCCGATCCACAACAGGAACAGGGAGGTCCTGGCCAGGTCCTGCCAGAAGAATCCATCGCTGATCTGATCGCTGCGCCCCAGCGTGAGTACGACCGCGACCAGTTCCGAGATCACCACGACAGTGATGACCGAGTCCGGGGCGCAGAAATTTGGCAGCAGCAATCGTCGCTGACCGGTTTGCGGCAACGTCTTGTTTTCCGGCCGGGTCATTCAGGCCTTGCCGTCTGAAAACATTGCAGACTTGAGCCGGAACAACGAAGAAATATCCTCATCGCCGTTCTCCTGCGCCAGCAATTCCCGGTATTCGCGCAGCGTGGTTTCGACCACCGGCAGCGTCACGTCGAACTCGGCCGCCATCGCCGCGCAGATCTCCAGATCCTTCTGGTGCAGGTCGACTTTGAATCCGAGCGGAAACTCGCCGCGGACCATGGTCGGGCCGCGGTGGCTCAGGAACCAGTTGCCTGCGGCGCCGCCAGATAACGCGGTGATCAGGGAATCCATTGGCAGCTGGTGAGCCCGGGCAAACGCCAGGGCCTCGGTGACCGCCTGGTTGATACCGGCGACCATGATCTGATTGGTGGCTTTTGTGGCCTGACCGGCGCCGACCGGTCCCATATGCACGATCGTGCGCCCCATCGCCTCCAGCACAGGCCGGGCCTGCTCAAGGCAGTCCGCGTCGCCACCGACCATGATCGACAGCGTGCCGGCTTTCGCCCCCTCGGTTCCGCCACTGACCGGACAATCCAGGAAGCCCGCTCCAGCCTTGCTCAGCCGGCTTGCGGCTTCTCGCGCCGTGCATGCGCTGGTCGTTGAGCAATCGACCATCACGGCGCCGTGCCGAATACGCGGGGTCAGCGCGTCCACGACCTCAAGCAAATCCTGGTCCCGGGAAACGCAGCTGACCAGCACATCCGATTCGGCAGCCATGCTGCCCGGATCGGCGGCCTGATCGCAGCCGAGTTCAGCGGCCAGACAGGCTGCGACGGCCGGGGTGCGGTTCCATATCGAGCCGAGCAGGCCGGCTTTGCGGAGATTGATGGCCATGGGTCGGCCCATGGCGCCGAGACCGATAAAACCGGCTCTCATGATCGTTCGCTGCCCTCAGCTGATACGCCGCCCGAGGCCAATCGGGTCGGTAGATTTCTGGCCCCGGATCAGACCGGGGAAAACCTAGACCACGAGTGATGTCAGGCCCCCGGTAGATCGGGGCCTGCAGTATAGCGCAGGGAGTCTCTTCAGGCGCCCGGAACCCGGGCGTCAGTCATCGCACCAGGAGGCGACATCATCCATGGCGCTGGCCCGCGCCTGGTCGATCTCGTCGGCGGTCAGATATCTGCGACTGCCATCCGGGCCTTTCTCGTACAGCCGCGGGGCAGTGGTATAGGTGTCCAGGCGTTTACGCGCGGCGGTGCAGCCAATCTGTCGCTGGCGAGCAGCGGTTTCCTGCTGACGCCTGGCGTCAGCCTGGTCTTCGGCGTTGGCCGCGGCCAGCTGTTCGGTGGCCTGATACTGCTCAGCGGCTTGCTGCTGGCGAGCCTGTACTTCTTGCGGATTGGTGGCGTTGATCACCACTCCCGTGGGCTGTGCGTCGGGGTCAGTGGGAACGTCACTGAAATGCACCACACCCTGACTGTCTACCCAGCGGTAGACTTCCTTCTGCGCGTGGGCAGGGCTGCCGGCTATCGCCAACATACCGCTCACGACGAGCAATGTCAGATGTCTCATCAGCGTGTCGCTCCCGTCCGGTCTACTCGCTACAGCGCTTTCGATCCGGTTTCTCCGGTCCTGATTCGAATGGTTGTTTCCAGATCGTAGACAAATATCTTGCCATCTCCGATCTTGCCTGTCCGGGCCACATTGGTGATCGATTCCAGTACCTGATCCACCAAACTCTCGTCCACGGCCAGCTCCAGCTTGACCTTGGGCAGGAAATCCACCACATACTCAGCGCCCCGGTACAGCTCAGTGTGCCCTTTTTGGCGGCCAAAACCTTTGACCTCCGTCACAGTCACGCCCTGAACTCCAATATCTGCCAGCGCTTCCCGGACGTCATCCAGCTTGAACGGTTTGATGATCGCGCAGATCATTTTCATCGATTTTCTCCTCGGCAACCCGAGCCGAGTCTACCACCGGCGATGCTCCCCGGGGCAGGCAACAAAAAGCGGGGCGGGAGTTGCCTCCCGCCCCGCCAGGCCAATGTTTTGGAACGAGTCTAGACTTCGGCCTTGGTGAACTCCGGATAGGCTTCCAGACCACACTCCGAGATATCCACGCCCTCGTACTCTTCTTCCTCAGACACACGGATACCCACGGTCACCTTGAGCAGCAGCCAGACAATGAAGCTGGTGATGAACACCCAGGCGAAGATGGTCGCCATACCGATAAGCTGCGCGGTCAGGGTGGCATCGTCATTGGTCAGTGGCACCGCGAGCAGGCCCCAGATACCCACGACCCCGTGTACCGAGATGGCACCGACCGGGTCATCGATCTTCAGTCGGTCAAGGCTGACGAT
>Ga0316191_10003927_pt1 | contig 11047 bp, 8 predicted proteins | sample Eddworburr2cm_MG_FD_204928 | JGI IMG/M metagenome (GOLD analysis project Ga0316191, IMG submission 204928) | Coastal sediment microbial communities from Maine, United States - Eddy worm burrow 2 cm | ecosystem: Environmental > Aquatic > Marine > Coastal > Sediment | place: USA: Maine | collected... | reverse complement strand
TTCCCGCGGGTGTCGAGATGGTGATGCCTGGGGATAACGTGACGATGGACGTTGAACTGATCACGCCGATCGCCATGGACAAGGGGCTGCGGTTCGCGATCCGGGAAGGCGGCCGGACCGTGGGAGCCGGTACCGTCACGGAGATCGTGGAATAAAATGCGTGAAAATGTGACGTTGCAGTGCGGCGAGTGCAAACGCCGCAACTATGTAACGACCAAGAACAAAAAGAAGACCACCGGGAAGCTCGAGTTCCGCAAGTACTGCCGGTTCTGTCGCAAACATACTGCGCACAAGGAGACCCGGTAACCCGGGCCGCCAGGAGGCGGAGGCGATCGTGGGTTGGTTTACTCGATTCCGGCAGTTCGTCACCGAGGTGGTGGCGGAGCTCAAGAAGACTTCCTGGCCTAGCCGGCGGGAAGTGTACGGCACAACCGTGGTCGTGATCGTGACGGTCATGATCTGTGCCCTCTACCTGTGGGTGGTGGACATGATTCTCAACGCGGGGATGGATCGCGTGTTCAGGCTGTTCGAATGACGGAAGCCCGCGCGGCCACAGCGAAGCAGTGGTACATCGTCCATACCTACTCGGGCTTTGAAGCCAAGGTCAAAGAGAGCCTGCGGCAGCGCGCCGAGGCGCTCGGGATGGGCGAGGTCATCGAAGAAGTCCTGATCCCGACCGAAGAGGTGGTCGAGGTTCGGGATGGCAAGAAGACCAAGTCCACGCGGAAGTTCTTCCCCGGTTACGTGCTGGTGAAGATGGAGATGTCCGACGAGGCGTGGCACGTGGTCAAGAACACGCCGCGAGTCACGGGCTTCGTGGGAACCGGCAACAAGCCCGTTCCCCTCAGCGACGAGGAGGTCGACCGGATCATCAGGCAGGTGACGGTCGCCGCCAAGAAGCCGAAGCCGAAGCTCGAATACCGCATCGGTGAGATGGTCAAGATCATGGAAGGACCGTTCAGCAACTTCACCGGCCAGGTCGAAGAGATCAACGAGGACCGTTCGACCCTCAAAGTGATGGTCACGATCTTCGGGCGGGCGACCCCGGTGGAGCTGGGGTTCCTGCAGGTGGAGAAAGTCTGAGCCCCGAATCGTGGCGTCAGGCCTCCACGGGCCGGCCAGAGGACAACAGATGGCGAAGAAGGTGATCGGACAGATCAAGCTGCACATCCCGGCAGGGAAGGCGACGCCCGCCCCTCCGGTGGGCCCGGCTCTGGGTCAGCACGGCGTCAATATCATGGATTTCTGTAAGGCGTTCAACGCCAAGACCGCCAAGGCGGGTGGCATCTTGACGCCGGTGGTGATCACGGTCTACCAGGACCATTCCTACACCTTCATTACGAAGACCCCGCCGGCGTCGGTGCTGCTGGCCAAGGAGGCCGGCGTCGAGAAAGGCTCGGGAGTGCCGAACCGCGACAAGGTCGGCACGGTCACACGCGCCCAGGTCGAGGAAATCGCGAAGACCAAGATGCCCGACCTCAACGCCAACACCCTCGAGGCGGCGGTTCGGATCATCGAGGGCAGCGCGAGAGCCATGGGAATCGACGTCGTAGGCTGAGGGAGGATCGGATGCCGAAGCACGGAAAGAAATACGCCGCCGCGGCGCAAACAGTCGAGGATCAGCTTCACGGTCTCCCGGAGGCGGTGCAGGCGGTTCGCAAGGCGGCCTTCGCGAAGTTCGACGAGACGGTGGAGGCCTCCATTCGACTCGGGGTCGACCCCAAGCACGCCGATCAGATGGTGCGCGGTACGGTCGTGCTTCCTCACGGAACCGGCAAGACCAAGCGACTGCTCGTCTTTGCGGCCGGCGAGAAGATCAAGGAGGCCGAGACGGCCGGCGCCGACCACGTCGGTGGCGCCGACTACGTCAAGAAGATCCAGGAAGGCTGGATGGAATTCGAGGCCGTGGTCGCAACGCCGGACATGATGCGAGAGGTTGGAAAGCTCGGGAAGATCCTGGGCCCGCGAGGTTTGATGCCCAACCCCAAGACCGGCACGGTGACGTTCGACGTTGCGCAAGCGGTCGGTGAGATCAAGGCAGGGCGCGTGGAGTTCCGGGTCGACAAGACCGGCATCGTTCATGTGCCCGTGGGTAAGCTTTCATTCGAAGACGCCCAGATCGTGGAGAACACCCAGGCGCTGCTGGACGCTGTCGTCCGGGCCCGACCCGCCGCGGCCAAGGGCAAGTACGTGAAGTCATTCTTTCTCGCCTCGACGATGGGCCCCGGTGTGCCGGTGGATGCCCAGGCGATCGAAGCGACTGTCGCCTGAGGGACCCACCGTGAACCGCGCTGAAAAGATCGCTGCCGTCGAGGAGCTTTCCAATCGATTCCGGGAAGCGCCGAACGTGATAGTGACGGCCTTCTCCGGCCTGACCGTCCTGGAAGCCACCGAACTCCGAAGGCGAATCCGCGAGGCGGGAGGCGCCTACCAGGTGGTCAAGAACCGGCTCGCCAAGCGTGCCGCAGCAGGCACCCCCGCCGAGAAGCTCGGGGAGCTGTTGACCGGGCCTCGCGCCGTCGCATTTCACGAGAGCGATCCGCTCGTGATCGCCAAGGTGCTGACCGAGTTCGCAGCCGACCACCCGCAGCTGCAGGTGGTCGGAGGTGTCATCGACGCCAAGGACGTGGTCGACCCGCAGGCGGTCAAGGCTCTGGCGACGCTCCCTTCGCTTCCGGAGCTGCGGGCCCAGTTGCTGGCCCTCATCGCGACGCCGGCAACCAGCCTGGCGCGAGTCATTGCCGCGCCGGCGACTCAGATCGCCGGTGTCATCAAGGCTCGCAACGACAAGATGGAGACGGAAGGCTGATCGTTCGATCGGAACAGGGGATTAGGCGCTACGCGCCGTGAAGAGGTATTTGAGACTCGTCATTAGAGAGGCTCGACGCGCCGCCGGCGCTCGGACGCCTCACGGAGGATTCGAGAGATGGCCGACCTGCAGGCAATTGCCGAGAACCTGAGCTCGCTCACCGTCATGGAAGCGGCCGAGCTCGTCAAGATGCTCGAGGATAAGTGGGGCGTGTCCGCAGCGGCCCCCGTCGCGATCGCCGCCGGTGTCGCGGCCGCCGCTCCCGACGTCGAGGAACAGACCGAATTCGAGGTCGTCCTCAAGGAAGTCGGTAGCAAGAAGATCAACGTCATCAAGGCGGTCCGCGAGGTCACCAGCCTGGGCCTGAAGGAGGCCAAGGCCGTGGTGGACGACGCTCCCAAGACCGTCAAGGAGGGCGTCACCAAGGAAGAGGCCGAGGAGATCAAGAAGAAGTTCGAGGCCGAGGGAGCCACCGTCGAGATCAAGTAGGCTTCGGCTTACCCATGCTTGACAGCTCCTCCCGTCTTTGTGTCCAAGCGAAACGGCGACCGCCGAGCAGGCGGGAGTGCGTGTCCTCCGAATCCTCGAACCGCGGGCCTCAGTAGGCCCGACGAAAGGGGTGCCCAGCGCATGTCCGAGACTCTCCCTTCCGCCGACAGGCCGAGGGCCGACTTTTCGAAGATCAAGACGGCGATCCCGATCCCGAATCTGATCGAGGTCCAGAAGCGGTCCTACGAACGCTACCTGCAGATGCACACGGGTCCCTCGGACCGAGACAGTGTGGGCTTGCAGGCGGTGTTCAAGTCCGTCTTTCCCATTCGCGACTTTCGCGAGACGTGCTCCCTGGAATTCGTCGAGTACACCATCGGCAATTGGGAGTGCAAGTGTGGCGTCCTCCAGGGAATCGAGAACCTCCGGAGCGAGTGCCAGTCGTGCGGACACAGGCTCATCGCGCCCAACGCCCGCGGCCGCGAGGTGGTGTGTGGCGCCTGCGGGAACCTGACGGCGGTCGAGAGCCGGGAATGCGAGCAATGCGGCGATCCCGTGGCCCTCAAGTTCAAGTACGACGTCGACGAGTGCCAGGAGCGGGGCCAGACCTACACCGTGCCCTTGAAGGTCACCATCCAGCTGGTGGTCTACGACAAGGATCCCGACACCGAGGCCAAGAGCATCCGCGACATCAAGGAGCAGGAGGTCTACTTCGGTGAGATCCCGATGCTCACCGACAACGGGACGTTCATCATCAACGGCACCGAGCGGGTGATCGTCAGCCAGCTTCACCGCAGCCCGGGGGTGTTCTTCCAGTCGGACCCAGCCAAGAGCCTGGTCACCGCCAAGGTGATTCCGTACCGCGGATCGTGGGTCGAGTTCGAGTACGACCACAAGAACATCCTGTATATCAGCATCGACCGAAAGCGAAAATTCCCGGTCACCGTCTTCCTGCGCGCTCTCGGCTACGAGGACGACCCGTCGATCATCCGGACCTTCTTCCGGCCGGTAGAGATAAAGATCGACGGCGACAAGCAATACTTCCGCTCCGGCCCGGGTCTGGCGGGGTTCAAGGCCAGCGCGACCATCACCCATCCCCGAACGGGTGAAGAGATCGTCAAGAAGAACCGTCGCATCTCCGAGAAGATCGCTGCCGCCATCGCCAAGGCCAGGATCACATGGGTCGAGGTGGACGCCTCGCAGCTCGAGGGGGCTTTCGCGATCACCGATCTGATCGATATGGCCACCGGAGAGATCCTGGTGGAGGCCGCCCACCCGCTCACCGAGGAAGCCCTGGCTCTTCTGGCCGACAAGGGCATCAAGAAGCTCGAGGCGGTTTTCCCCGAGAACGAGAGCGTCGGTGGGGTGCTCCTGGAGACCATAGCGAAGGATCCGGTCAAGACCCAGAACGACGCCTTGCTGGAGATCTATCGGCGCCTGCGCCCTGGCGACCCGCCGACCGTGGAGTCGTCGCGGAACCTGTTCAACAGCTTGTTCTTCGACCCCTCGCGTTACGACTTTTCCCGCGTCGGGCGGCTGAAGTTCAACACCAAGCTGTACGGGGTCTCGGAAGACGACTGGGCTCCGGATATCGCGGAGCGCTGGACCAAGAACGAGGATCGGACCCCGACGAAAGAGGATTTTGTCGAGGTGCTCCGCTACATGCTCGAGCTTCGCCAGGGCAAGGGCAGCATGGACGACATCGACCATCTCGGCAATCGCCGGGTTCGCAGCGTCGGGGAACTCCTCGAGAACCAGTTCCGGATCGGACTGGTCCGGATGGAGCGGGCCATCAAGGAGAAGATGTCGGTCTATCAGGAGATGACCACCGCGATGCCCAACGACCTGATCAACGCCAAGCCGGTGATGGCGGCGATTCAGGAGTTCTTCGGCGGGAGCCAGCTCTCGCAGTTCATGGACCAGACCAACCCGCTCTCCGAGGTGACCCACAAGCGGCGTCTGTCCGCCCTCGGGCCGGGAGGGTTGTCACGTGAGCGCGCCGGCTTCGAGGTGCGCGACGTTCATCCCACGCACTACGGACGAATCTGCCCCATCGAGACCCCGGAGGGGCCGAACATCGGGCTGATCTCGTCACTGTCGTGCTACGCGCGGATCAACGACTACGGGTTCATCGAGTCGCCCTACCGCAAGGTCGAGAATGGCTACGTGGTGGACTACGTCCGCATCGTCCGCACCGGGCAAGGGGGCTACAAGCTCCACGAGGTGGTCCGCAAGGACGAATTCGCCAAGGAAGAGAAGCGTCTCGAAGCGGCGGGCAAGATGGCCCCGGTCGCAGTGCCTCACTCGTTCTACCTCACGGCGTGGGAAGAGGATCAGTCGGTCATCGCCCAGGCCAACGCCCAGCTGAGCGAGGATGGAGAGTTCGTCAACGAGCGGGTCAACGCCAGGAAGGCCGGCGAGTTCAAGCTGGTCGCGCGCGAGGACGTGGCGTACATCGACGTCTCGCCCAAGCAACTCGTTTCCGTCGCCGCATCGCTCATCCCGTTTCTGGAAAACGACGACGCGAACCGAGCCCTGATGGGCTCCAACATGCAGCGCCAGGCCGTCCCGCTGTTGAGGCCTTCGGCGCCGCACGTCGGCACGGGCATGGAGGCCATCACGGCCAAAGACTCCGGCGCCGTCGTGGCGTGCAAGCGCTCGGGAATCGTGGACTACGTCGACTCTCAGCGCGTGATCGTTCGTGTGGGAGCCGAGGGAAGAGAGGACTTCGGAGCGGACATCTACTCCCTGACCAAGTTCAGGCGCTCGAACCAGAACACCTGCATCAATCAGCGGCCGATCGTGGCGAGAGGCCAGCGCGTGGTAACCGGGCAGGTGCTCGCGGATGGACCGTGCACGGAGCTGGGAGAGCTGGCCCTGGGCCGGAATATCCTCGTGGCGTTCATGCCGTGGCGGGGCTACAACTTCGAGGACGCCATCCTGGTTTCAGAGAAGCTGGTACGGGACGATTCGTATACCTCGATCCACATCGAGGAGTTCGAGATCGAGGCGCGGGACACCAAGCTCGGCCCCGAGGAGATCACCCGCGACATCCCGAATGTCTCTGAAGAGTTCCTTCAAGATCTGGACGACTCGGGAGTCATCCGGATCGGGGCTCACGTCAAGCCCGGCGACATCCTGGTGGGCAAGGTAACGCCCAAGGGTGAAACCCAGCTGACCCCGGAAGAAAAGCTCCTGCGGGCCATTTTCGGCGAGAAATCGGGCGACGTCCGGGACGCCTCCCTGACGACCCCGCCCGGGATCGACGGCACCGTCGTTGACGTCAAGATCTTCTGTCGCAAGGGCGTCGAGAAGGACACCCGCGCACTCGAGATCGAACAGGCCGACATCGAGCGGATGCGCAAGGATCTCCAAGACCAGATCCGTATCCTCCGGGAAGAGGACCGTAAGCGGCTCATCGAGCTTCTCGACGGCGAGTCGCTGGTCGCCCCCCTGCTCGCCCGCCGTACGGGACAGGTCATCCTCGAGGAAGGCAAAGATCTGACGCGCGACCTCATGGCGGAAATCGAAACCGAGGATCTGCGGCGCTGCGAGATCCAGCCGACTCGCACGACCACCCTCAACGAGGTCCGGCGTATCGAAGAGCGCACGAAGAAGCGCATTCAGATCCTCGAGCGCCTGAACGAAGAGAAGATCGCCCAGATGCAGAAAGGCGACGAGCTGGCGCCCGGTGTCATCAAGATGGTGAAGGTCTACGTCGCCATGAAGCGCAAGCTCTCGGTGGGCGACAAGATGGCCGGCCGCCACGGCAACAAGGGCGTCATCGCCAGGATCCTCCCGGAAGAGGACATGCCCTTCATGCCTGACGGCACGCCGGTGGAGGTCGTTCTCAACCCTCTGGGGGTGCCGTCCCGGATGAACGTCGGTCAGATCCTGGAGACCCACCTGGGCTGGGCTGCGGCCGAGCACGGCGACTGGATCGCGGACCGGCTGCGCCAAGACCGCGGCGAGGCAGCCTCGGGGATCCGAGCCTACCTCCGGAAGATCATGCCTTCCGAAGAGCTCCAGGCGAAGATCGACGAGAGTTCCGACGAGGTCATCCTCGAGACCGCCCGGGCGCTCACGAGTGGGGTCAATTTCGCGACCCCGGTCTTCGATGGTGCCTCCGAGGACGAGATCCGACACCAGCTCGCATCGGCGGAGTTGCCGGCGTCCGGCAAGATCCGGCTCTTCGACGGCAAGACGGGTGAGATGTTCGAGCAGCTAGTCACGGTCGGGTACATCTACATCATGAAGCTGTCTCATCTGGTCGACGACAAGATCCACGCCCGGTCCATCGGCCCGTACTCGCTGATCACCCAGCAGCCGCTGGGTGGCAAGGCCCAGTTCGGCGGCCAGCGGTTCGGCGAGATGGAGGTCTGGGCGCTGGAGGCCTATGGAGCGGCCCACATTCTTCAGGAGCTGCTCACGGTCAAGTCGGACGATGTTTACGGCAGGACGAAGATCTATGAAGCCTTGGTGAAAGGCGAGCCCACGGTGGAGCCCGGGCTACCCGAGTCATTCAATGTCTTGGTGCGCGAGCTCCAGAGTCTGTGCCTCGATGTCGAGCTCCTGAGCGATCGTCCCGACGCTCCGGGGCCCTCGACAATCTGACTCTCGGGGAGGTGAATGTGAACCGACCGTCGTTCCTTTTCGACAAGGCCAAGACGATCAACGATTTCAATGCGATCCGGATCAGTCTGGCCAGCCCGGAGAAGATCCGTTCGTGGTCGTACGGCGAAGTTACAAAGCCGGAGACCATCAACTACCGGACCTTCAAACCGGAGCGGGATGGGCTGTTCTGCGCACGGATCTTCGGCCCGGTGACCGACTGGGAGTGCTTGTGCGGCAAGTTCAAGCGCATGAAGCACCGCGGCGTGGTGTGCGACAAGTGCGGCGTCGAGGTCACCCAGAGCAAGGTTCGCCGTGAGCGCATGGGCCACATCGAGCTGGCGAGCCCCGTGAGCCACGTGTGGTTCTTCAAGGGCCTTCCGAGCCGCATCGCTCACCTGCTGGACATCACCCTCCGCGAACTCGAGCGCGTCCTCTATTTCGAGGCCTACGTCGTCATCGACGCCACCGAGGTCTCCGAGCTCGAGGAGAAGCAGATCCTCACCGAGGAGCAGTACCGCGACCTCCAGGACCAGTATCCCGACCAGTTCACGGCCAGCATGGGCGCCGAGGCGATCAAAGAGTTGCTGGCGCGCGTCGAGGTCGACTCTCTCGCCGGTGAGCTCCGCGAGAAGATGAAGACCGAGACCTCTCAGCAGAAGCGGCTGAAGTTCGCCAAACGCCTCAAGGTCGTCGATGCGTTTCGAAAGTCGGGCAATCGCCCGGAGTGGATGATCCTCGACGTCATCCCGGTCATTCCGCCGGAGCTCCGTCCGCTGGTCCCGCTGGACGGTGGGCGGTTTGCGACCTCGGACCTCAACGACCTGTACCGCCGGGTCATCAATCGCAACAATCGTCTGAAGAAGCTCCTGGACCTCAAGGCGCCCGATGTCATCGTCCGCAACGAGAAGCGGATGCTCCAAGAAGCGGTCGACGCGTTGTTCGACAACGGCCGCCGGGGACGGGTGCTCCGGGGCAGCAACAACCGGCCCTTGAAGTCGCTTTCCGACACCCTCAAGGGCAAGCAGGGACGCTTCCGCCAGAACCTTCTGGGCAAGCGTGTCGACTACTCCGGCCGTTCGGTGATCGTGGTGGGACCGGAACTCAAGCTCCACCAGTGCGGCCTGCCCAAGAAGATGGCTCTCGAGCTCTTCAAGCCCTTCATCTACAACAAGCTCGAGAGCGAGGGGCTCGTTTCGACGATCAAGGCCGCCAAGGAGATGGTCGAGCTGGAGCGACCGGAAGTGTGGGACTACCTCGAGGAGGTGATCCAGGAACACCCGGTTCTTCTCAATCGCGCACCGACCCTGCACCGGCTGGGCATCCAGGCTTTCGAGCCGGTCCTGGTCGAGGGTAAGGCCATCAAGATCCACCCGCTGGTGTGCACGGCCTTCAACGCCGACTTCGACGGCGACCAGATGGCAGTGCACATCCCACTCAGCGCCAAGGCCCAGGTAGAGGCCGGGGTCCTGATGCTCTCGACGCAGAATATCTTGAGTCCTGCCAACGGTGCGCCCATCGTCAACCCCAGTCAGGACATCGTTCTGGGCTGCTACTACCTGACGCAAGAGCGAAGCGGCGAGCGAGGCGAAGGTCGGATCTTCGGATCCCCCGAAGAGGTGCTGCTGGCCCACCACAGCGGTGAAGTCGACACCTTGACGCGAATCACGCTGCGGTACACGGGACGGTTGATCGATCTCACGACGCTCCCCCCCGCGGAAAGGGACAACGTCGTTCGCGCGCCCGAGCTGGAGGTCAAGAACTACAAGCTTCGAACCACCGTGGGACGGGTGGTCTTCAACGAGGCCGTGCCCTACGGCCTTCCCTTCATCAACGGTGTCCTCAAAAAGAAGGCGGCGCAGTCCTTCGTGCACTACTGCCACCTGCGCCACGGCGCCTCGCTGACGGTCGAGCTTGTCGACCGCCTCAAGGACGTCGGCTTCCTGTACGCCACGAAGGCCGGAATCTCCATCGGGGTCGACGACATGGTCGTACCGGTCGAGAAGGCGACGGTCGTGGAACGGGCACGGACGGACCAGATCGAGGTCGAGCAGCAATACCTCGACGGCGTGATCACCAACGGGGAACGCTACAACAAGGTCATCGCCATCTGGTCCGCGGCCACCGAGAAGGTGTCCCAGGCGATGTTCCGGGAGATGACCAGCCGCGAGAAGGAGCTCAAGGAGTTCAACCCGATTCTGATGATGGCCGACTCGGGTGCCCGGGGGAGCAAACAGCAAATGCGCCAGCTCGCCGGCATGCGCGGCCTGATGGCCAAGCCCTCGGGGGAGATCATCGAGACCCCGATCACGGCGAACTTCCGCGAAGGCCTCAACGTGCTGCAGTACTTCATCTCGACCCACGGCGCTCGCAAGGGTCTTGCCGATACGGCACTCAAGACTGCCAACTCGGGCTACCTGACTCGACGCCTGGTCGACGTTTCCCAGGACGTCATCATCAGCGAGGACGACTGCCAGACGCTCGAGGGCATCGAGGTGTCGCGAATCGAGGAAGGCGGCGAGATCATTGAGGAGCTGCGGGACCGCATCGTCGGCCGGGTCGCCCTCGAGGACGTCAAGGACCCGCTGACCGCGGAGGTCATCGTTCCACGCAACGAGCTCATCGACGAGGATCTGGCCCAGAGCGTTCAGGACGCGGGAATCGAAAACGTCAAGATCCGCTCGGTGCTGACCTGCGAGTGCCGTCGCGGCGTGTGCATCCGTTGCTACGGCCGTAACCTCGCATCGGGGCGTGCGGTGGAGCTCGGCGAGGCGGTGGGCATCATCGCCGCGCAATCGATCGGCGAGCCCGGAACCCAGCTCACCATGCGGACGTTCCACATCGGCGGTACGGCACGCATCGAGGAGCAGAGCCACATCGAGGCCAGCAACGCCGGAACCGTCCGGTACCAGAACGTGAAGTTCGTCGAGAATCGAGACGGCAAGCCGATCGCCATCAACCGCAACGGCTCGCTGGTGATCGTCGACCGTGAGAATCGTGAGCGAGAGCGCTACACGGTGGTCTACGGCGCGGCCCTCGCGGTCGGCGATGGCGAGGCGGTCACGTCGTCGCAGCGCCTTGCCGAGTGGGACCCGTACACCTACGCGATCCTCACCGACCTCCCGGGAACGCTTCGGT
>Ga0316191_10003926_pt1 | contig 11049 bp, 9 predicted proteins | sample Eddworburr2cm_MG_FD_204928 | JGI IMG/M metagenome (GOLD analysis project Ga0316191, IMG submission 204928) | Coastal sediment microbial communities from Maine, United States - Eddy worm burrow 2 cm | ecosystem: Environmental > Aquatic > Marine > Coastal > Sediment | place: USA: Maine | collected... | reverse complement strand
CGTACCGTGGTCGGTGTCGCGCTGGCGCTGTTGATCACGGCTGGCGCACTCTACACCCAGGTTGGCAAGGCGTTTATGCCGACAATGGACGAGGGTGATCTGATTGTGCAGCTTGAAAAGCTGCCTTCCATTAATCTCGACAAGTCGATTGATCTGGATCAACGTGTACAGCGGGCCATTATGGAACAGGTCCCGGAGGTCACCGGTATTGTCGCCAGGACGGGATCGGACGAACTGGGTCTGGATCCCATGGGTTTGAACCAGACGGATTCTTTCCTGGTGCTTAAGCCCCGTGACGAATGGCGTATGGCCACTAAGGATGAACTGGTCGACGAGATTCGTACCGTGCTGAAGAACTTTCCCGGTGTGGATTATGCCTTTACGCAACCGATTCAGATGCGTGTCGATGAAATGCTGACCGGTGTACGCGGCGATCTGGCGATCAAGGTGTTTGGTAGCAATCAGGAGGCGCTGAACCGGACCGCCGAGTCGATCGTCGCGGTCGTCAAACAGGTCGACGGTGCCGAGGATGTGTATACATCGCGTAACGAAGGTGCTCAGTACCTTCAGCTGAAGGTCGATCGCCTGGCAGCCGGGCGCCTGGGGCTGGATGTCGAAGCGCTGGAAGACGGTCTGCGCGCACAAGTTGAAGGCATACTGGCGGGCACGGTTTACGAGGGTGCACGGCGTACGCCGCTGGTAATCCGCGGCCCGGACTCCCTGCGTGGATCGGCCGCTGTTTTTGGTGCATTACAGCTGACGCTGGAAGACGGACAGGCTGTGCCATTAACATCGCTGGTCACAATGGAACGAACCGAAGGTCCGGTCGCCATACAACGTGAACATGGGAATCGCATGGCGGTGGTTGTGGCCAACGTCAGTGGCCGTGATCTGGTTGGTTTTGTTGAGGAAGCCCGGCAACTTGTGGCTGCACAGGTGCAACTGCCGACCGGCTATTATTACGAGTGGGGCGGTGAGTTTGAGAACCAGCAACGGGCGGCTCAGCGTTTGTCAGTAGTTGTACCGATCGCAGTCGGCCTGATTTTCCTGCTGCTGTTCAGTACCTTTGGATCTGTTCGCCAGGCCGTGCTGGTGTTGACCAATGTGCCGTTCGCCATGATCGGCGGTATCGTGGGGCTGTGGTTGACCGGAGAGTATCTGTCCGTGCCGGCTTCGGTCGGTTTCATTGCCCTGCTGGGTATTGCGGTATTGAATGGCGTGGTCATGGTGACCTATTTCAATCAATTGAAAGCACTTGGTTACTCGATCGGCGAACTGGTTGTAGAAGGTGCCAGACGTCGCCTGCGCCCGGTATTGATGACGGCCAGTATTGCCGCTTTTGGGCTTGTACCCTTGCTGTTTGCCAGTGGACCCGGTTCGGAAATTCAGCGGCCGCTTGCCATTGTTGTGATCGGTGGATTGATTTCGTCAACAGCGCTGACTCTGATCCTGTTGCCGATCCTGTACCGCCGTTTCGGCGTCGCTACCAGAGAGGCCTGATATGAACGAAAACTGTCTTTTGAATCTTGTGGTAACACCGGAAGTCGAGGATGCGGTCGCCGACTGGTTGCTGGAGTATCCGGCCGTCACCGGATTTTCCAGTTGCCCGATTTCCGGTCACGGCAGTTCGGAACAAAGCATGACCCTGGCCGAACAGGTTGCCGGCCGGCGTCACCAGCAGCTATTCCAGATGCACCTTTCCTGCATTGACGCCCAGGCTTTGCTGGCAGATATCAAGCAGACATTCCGCGGCAGTGGTATGCATTACTGGTTGTTGCCGGTAATCGACGCGGGTCATGTCGATTGATGTCTTCGGGCTGCCAGATTAGGTAATATTTACAGGTCATCATGCTGACTCTGTCAACAATGGGTGGAATTCCCGGACGAAGCGTTCGTATCCTGACGCTGGCCATCGTGTTTACTCTGTGCGCGCCGCGCCCCGGATTGACGTCAGAACCGGCATGGGAAGACGATGACCATTCCTACGACCGCGCGAGGCGTGCGGTGAGAAGCGGCGAGGCAATGCCTCTGCCACAGGCAATGGCACGTTTGCGTGCAACGATAAAGGGGAACTTGATTGCGACAGAGTACGAGTATGAGTTCGATCGCTGGGTCTATGAATTCACCGTGATTGATATGGAAGGCAAGTTGCGAAGAGTGCATCTGGATGCGCGTACCGGTGAGCTTGTGCGGGTGACGGACGACTGATGCGTATTCTTCTGGTGGAAGACGATGACGGTGTCGCAAGCAGCGTGACGCAGGCGCTCGAAACGAGCGGTTATGTGGTTGATCGCGAAACGGAAGGTGAAGTGGCCTGGTTTAAAGGCGACACTGAATCTTATTCAGCTGTCATCCTGGATCTGGGCCTGCCGGGCATCGATGGCCTGACGGTGCTCAAGCGCTGGCGAAAGGCCGGGCAGACTTTTCCTGTGCTAGTGCTCACCGCGCGCGGTAGCTGGAATGAAAGGGTCGAGGGTATTGACGCGGGAGCGGATGACTATCTGCCCAAGCCCTTCCAGGTCGAGGAGTTGCTTGCGCGCCTGCGCGCTATCCTGCGTCGCACCACCGGACAAACCAGTCCGCTGATCAGTGTGGGTGCGCTGACTCTGGATACCCGGCAGATGCGCGTGGCAGTCAATGGCCTGCCGGTGCATCTTGCACCCCAGGAGTACCGGCTTGTCAGTTATCTGTTACAGCATGCCGGGCGCGTGGTTACCCAGCTGGAGCTGACGGAGCAGTTGTATTCGCAGGATTTTGAGCGTGCATCGAACGCGATCGAGGTGCTGGTTGGTCGCGTGCGCAAGAAACTCGGTGTCGATGTTATCGAGACGCGGCGTGGTTTCGGCTACATCATAGAGAAGCCGACATAGTGCGCATTCGTTCGCTGCGATTTCGTTTGCTCGCGGCCGCAGCTGTCTCTGTTTCCCTTGCGCTGATAGCAGCGGCATTCGGTCTGGTTCTGTTATTCGAGCACCATGTGGAAAGGCGGCTGGACCAGGAGCTTGAAACCGACCTGCGACAGCTGATCGCGCGTATACAACTTGATTCGGATGGGCGGATTCATATTGGCAGCGAGTTGTCTGATCCGCGCTTCGAAGAACCGCTAAGCGGATGGTACTGGCAAATTCAGGACGATGAGCGCCTGATGCTGCTGCGTTCACGTTCGTTGTGGGACGCTAAGCTGGAGCTGCCAAAAGATCAACTCGATTTGGGGGTTGTACACCGACACGTGCTGGTCGGACCTGATGATCAATCTCTCATGGTTAGGGAGCAGCAGGTAATTGTGCATCCACAAGCCGAATCGCGCCGGTTAAGGGCTGCCGTGGCCATGGATCGCAGTGAACTGCTTACCGCGCGGCAGGCCTTTTCTGCAGATATGCTGCCGTATCTGGTGTTGCTGACTCTGGCATTGATGGGTGCAACATGGTTCTATGTGCGTATGGGTCTATCACCGCTCGACCATGTGCGTCAGGGGGTTCTGGCAATCAGCTCCGGTGACGCACAACGCCTGCCTGACGAGTTTCCGGATGAGGTCATGCCATTGGTTGACGAAATCAATGAACTGCTTGAGGCGAGAGATGACGCAGTTGAAAGAGCAAGGGCATGGACGGCGGACCTGGCACACGGGCTGAAAACACCGCTGACAGCGCTGGGTGCTGATGCACAACAACTACGAATAAAAGGTCATACTGATATGGCCGAAAATCTGGATCAGCTTGCGCAGTCGATGCGCCGGCGTGTTGATCGAGAGTTGATTCGCGCGCGCTTGCGCACAGCTGGAGTTTTGGTACCACGGCATACTGATATGGTTGCTGCGGCAAAGGGTGTGATAGCCACACTGGTGCGTACTCCACTCGGGTCGAGACTGACCTGGCATACAGAGTTACCTGAATCTTTGGAAGTGGGGATTGCATGTGACGATCTGACCGAATTGCTTGGCAACCTCATGGATAACGCCAGCAAATGGGCGCGTGATCAGGTTTGGATAAGCGTCGCACAAGATGACGGTGTAAGAATCGTTATCGAAGATGATGGCCCAGGGGTACCTGATTCAGAACTTACTAATCTGGTCAAACGTGGTGTACATCTCGATGAACAGACTGCAGGTTCAGGGCTTGGTCTGGCTATCGCCAGAGATATTCTGGATGCGTACGATGGTCAGATGTCTTTTTCAAGATCTAAACTGGGTGGGTTGTCGGTTTCTGTTCAGCTTAAAGGGGACGCACGGTCGTCGGCCTCGCAATAGGGGAGGTGTCCTTGGCGAATTCCTGTTTATGCAGCGACCTGGGTTTGAAAAAGTCCGTTGCAGTGTGATAGCCATGAAGAGTTATTGAGATCTGCGCATTGAGTTTGAGAAATGCCGCTAACAACCGCCGGTGCATCTCCGGCCAGCGATTGAAGAACCTGATTCTGGTTGTAGTATTTTCTAAAGGCCTCAAGTTTTCGCTCCAGGTCGCGCGCAATCCAAAAAATGATGTGCTTCAGGTATTCACAACGAATCGTTCCAATTAATTGCTCAATGAATGGATATTGGGTCTTCGGTTTGTGGGCTACTGCTGGATTTTAACCAGCACCGTGGCGTCAAGCGTGCTCAATCACTGCCCGGAATGGTGTACCTCGACAATGGTGTGAACAATGCCGAGATGCCTCGGAATGAGGCTTTTGTAGAACTCCGGTGACCTGGGTGCATCACTCACTACAGCCAGCGTCGCCGAGTAGATACCCGGCCCAATGGACCAGATATGCAGATCAGCGATCTGGTTGTTATCCACATTCTCGATGGCGGTTCGTGTCTGTTCCAGCATGTGAGCCGGCGCCTGATGATCCAGTAGAATGCCGCTGGTATCGCGCATCAAGCCCAGGGACCAGCGTGCCACCAGAATGGCACCGACGATGCCCATCACCGGGTCCATCCAGTTCAGACCCAGGTACTTTCCTGCAAGCAGGGCAAAGATCGCCAGCACCGAGGTGAGCGCATCAGCCAGCACGTGAAGATAGGCTGCGCGGAGGTTGTGATCCGTATGCCCATGATCGTGATGGTGTTGATCATCATGGTGTTCATGGCCGTGGCCATGGTCGTGATGACCGCCTAACACCATCATACTGGCACCATTTACGATCAAACCGAGAATGGCCACTACGATGGCTTGATTGAAGCCGATGTCGACGGGATTGAATAATCGATTAACACTCTCCCCTGCCATCAGGAGGGCAAACAGCGCAAGCAGGACAGCGCTGGTGTAGCCGGCGAAGGCATTGACCTTGCCTGTTCCAAAACAGAAACGCGAATCGGCCGCGCAACGGCGCGTGTAGATATAGGCAATGGTTGCGATGCTGAGGGCGGCTGCATGCGACCCCATGTGCAAGCCATCTGCCAGCAGCGCCATGGAGCCATAGGCGAGCCCCGTGGCGATCTCGACAACCATCATGGTTGCGGTGATGGCTATCACCCACAGGGTGCGACGCTCACCGGGCCGGACCTTGTTCTGGCCGAAGATATGATCGTGTTGCCACTGAGGCGTGGTTTTAGGGTGCATTTGATCTCACATCAGGCCCGCAAACCACTGCTGCGCCCTACCTGAAAACATCCCGCGTCAGCAATCCATCCATAGACTCTGCTGTGTTTCGGAAACCCGGACGATCAGGCAATCATCAGAAGCTGGCAGATATGTATGCAACCGGGCCTTTGTAGTCCAGATCGTATTTGTCCTTTCTTTTCGATTTATCAATCGTCAGGTCCATGTCGACATAGTTGTAACCGACGCCCACACCAAAATTCTTGGTCAGACGGTATTCAAGATTGGCCACGAGCGTCACGAGATTACCGCTGTAGTCACCGTAATCCAGGCCAAACCAGCCGACGGCGCCATCCACAGACAGTTTCGGTGTGATGGCATAGGCACCATAGCCAAGGATATTCGGCAACGGCGCCGTGATATCAACCGAGTCTGACTGGACACTGCCGCTAACATCGTTGATGCCGCCACTGACCTTGAGCGTCGTATCGAAATCCACGATATGCAAACCACCCCCGATGCCGAGCTCGGCACGCTCGTTCTTCAGAAAGGAATAACCGACCTGGACGACATAAAAGTCTGTCTGTAAACGCGTATCGACGGCCAGAAAACCCGAGGCATCGATGTCTCCAAAGTCCAGCTCATCGAAATCCTCCCGGACCGTACTCTTGGTATCCTGTCCGAAATAGTTAAAAGTAAGGCGCCAACGCTCCGTGAAACGCCAACGCGCAAGGAAATACGCGTTTGTATCGCTGTCATCAATGCCCAGATCGCCGGTACTGATCTTGTCCGTGGGCTCGCCATCTTTTGTTGAGCTGAAGGTACCATCAGCCTTCAGCCAGCTGGCACCGAGCCTGAATGAAAATTTATCATCCAGTATGGGATTAAGCGAGTTGCCGGCAGCATTGACCGAGCATGAAAGAACACTACCAAACAGTAGCGCGAATAGTCGTAATTTCATCCAACAATCTCCTGGGAATGCCCGTCGCCCGTGCGCCGGATTGGCAGATTCTACCGTATACGATATCTCCTTCAACACAATATTTACCCGTACCACCCTGACGGCTGGATAATTGCCGGTATTTGCCCTTCATCCTATGAACCCCTAACAGGCTGTTGAAAAAAGGCGGCACTTAAAAGTGCCGCCTGTATACAAGCTAACGAAAATCCCGTTAACGGCTTTTACATGTCACTGGGTGTCCAGGGCAAGTCTTGCTCGACCACATCCATCAGCTCAAACGGCAACTTCTTTTCATCCACGGGGGCTGTATAGATCTCCCTGGTATCCGGACGCACGTTGTCGATACCGGTCAGTGCCGGGCCGGGTGTCGCATCGGAACGATTCGGGTACTTCTTGATCCACAGCTCAAGGCGCTGGCGCTGGCGGTTGAACATGCTCTTCACATGGAACTGCTCGATCATCTCCCCGCTGCGCTCACGCGGGTCGGTATACAAATCGTAGAACTCGTTCTTCGACAGACCCGGTAGCGAGTTGACCATATGATAAGCGTCTCCAATGTCCGGTTTCTGCTATTAAGTGATCATTCACTTACGGCTCTTAATCCGCTGTGATATGGATCGATACACAGTGACGGAGGACAGAACTGTGAGCTTTTATTTGAGGGCTTCCTTCAATAGTGTCCCGCTCGCAGCAGCTGGTGGGGTCATGCCCAGCAAAGCGGCAATGGTCGGCGCTACGTCCACCGGATGTACTAAGCGATGGATCGTTTGTGCATCGATGTCTGGTCCGGAAATAATAATCGGCACATGCGTATCGTAACGCCAGGGTGAGCCGTGCATGCTGGCAATCGGACCTTCATCAAACAAAAACCAGTAAGGCTCCTGGATGATGTAGATATCACCGGAACGGGTGGTGTGTTGATTGTTCCTGACCTGATCCAGCAACGGATCAGTGCCTTGTTCTGAAAGCCTGCTGGTCGCTACCGCCAGATTGATGCCATCGAAGTCGGTCAGTGCATTCGCAATAGCTTGTTCAACCTCCAACTGATCGAGTTTCGCGGCAGCAATTTTCTCATCATTCAGATAGAGATAGGGGCGAAAGAAAAAACGGACCACCTCATCGACACCGAACTGTTGCCCCGCCTGGTTGGCCGCCGCGACAATCTCTTCCGGAACGAGACGTCCTGCAACATAACCAAGTTCGGTCATGTACTCCGGCATATCGGCCATGCCGTGATCCGCAGACAGTACGATCAGGGTGTGTTCCAGCCCCACGGTTTTATCGATAAATTTGAACAGGTCTGCCAGGGTGCGATCGAGCTGACGTATAACTTCTTCATTTTCCAGACTCGACGGCCCGAAAAAGTGATTGGTCGCATCCACCGAAGAAAAGCTGATAGAGAGATAGTCCGGGACAACATCCTGACCCAACTGTTCATTGCTGATGAGCGCCTTGGAGAAGTCAAGCTCAAGCAGGTCCCCGACCGGACTGACTATCAATTGCGTGTACAGCAGTTTACTTCCCGCCTCACCAAAGCGATGGGGAAAGGTGCGCCCGTACCCTTTCAGGTCCGCCTCGTAGGGACGGTCGTCCTGCCCGGCTAGCAGGTAGGTAGATTTATCAGATGACCGCGCCCACTCGGTACCGGCGTATTCCTCAGCTTTGCGCTGACCGTTCCAGCGGCTCGCCCATTCCGGGTATGCGTCGTAATACCAGCGGCTGGTGATGAAATCACCATTATCGGTGGAGAACCAGAATGCCTTGCCGGTTTGACCGGCCATTGCGACGGCACTACGGTCCTTTCCGGACACAGCAAAAATCTTTGAACGGCCTCCATAGTAAGCAGCCAGACCATCTCCAAGGGTTGGGACCAGGATGACAGCAGGTGAACGACCTTGCGTTCGTGCCAGTTTCTGCGCCGGGTCCACCTGTTCACCTGTGGAACTCTGCTTGCGTGTCGGCAGCAGTGGAGCATCTGCATCTTCAATATTGTAAGCCAGTTCACCGGCTTCCCGGTCGAACCAGACATTGCCGATCATGCCATGCTGTGAGGGAAAGGCGCCGGTGGCCAGCGTCGTATGACCAACGATGGTCTCGGTATTGGCATGCTGGTATTGCGCATTGGTGTAAACAGTTCCCTGCCGCAGCAAATACTGGAAACCATCTTTACCAAAACTTGCCTGGTAACGATTAAGCAGATCAGCACGCAGCCCATCGACCGTGATCTGCAGGACGAGTCTGATGTCCTGCCTGGACTGTGCGTTGGCGAGCGTGGCATTTCCAGCCACACATGTACCCAGCAGCATGCAAAGAAAAAACCGGGGGAACCGCATTAGTATCTCCGTGTGCAGGCGGTCATTCACTTGATAATGCACATCAGTTCTATGCTTGAGACTCAACAAGACCCAGGCTCGCTGGCTCAAAAAGCTCTTCGATAGTGAGTTCTCTGCTGCATAGTCCCTGTTGATGAGAGTAACGGAACAGAGCCTCCAGCGTCTTTCGATTAGGCTCAATGCCGTAAGAATAATAGTTATCCCCCATCAATGTGCGGGTCTCATCGAACTCCTGACCGAACCATGGGAGTGAGTCCTTAAACCAGGCGGCTTGAGCCATGTAGTCATACGCTTTCTGCTTGGATTGCGAATAGGCATCAAAGACAGCCTCGATAATCCATGGATTTTGCTTTACAAGACTCTTCTTGATTGCCACGGCATGCATAATCGGGAAGATCCCTGTCTTCGAAAAGTAGGCCTGCTCTGTCGATCGATAGTCAGGAAAAAGACGCCCCACCCTGGGATGTCCCTCGATATAGGCCCTGGGTTCACCGGCATGAAACACCGCATCGACTGCTCCGGATTCAATCAAATCGGATTCATCCTTATCAGCTGGTCCCATGCTGATTTGAATCCCCTCCGGGAACACATTCTCCTGTTTCGAGGCCTTGCCAGCATCTCTGGCTGATGAGTCTTTCGATGAAATTATCCACTGTATATCTTCCGGTTTGACACCATATTCTTCCTGCAATATTCCGCGTATCCACGTTAATGAAGTCGATGAATAGCCTACTGTAGCGATCGTTTTACCGCGCAAATCTTCAGGCTTTGTAATGCCACGATCAGTGCGGATGAAGACGCTTTTATGTCGGAACAGCCGCAACGGAAAAATAGGGAGCAAGGAGTAATCCCGGAATCCGTCATTGGCATAAGCCAGCATGAACGGCTGTATGCCGATTTCTGTCACATCCAGTGTTTGCGGGCCACTGAATACGTTGGTGTTGCTGTCACCAATGCCGGATTCTGTGAAATCGATATTGCAACCTTCAATCTTGACGTGTCCATCAATGAGCGCCCTGGTACGATCAAATTTGTACCCGGCCATTGAGAGGGACAACTCCCTGGCTTTTGCTGCTTCAGCAGAAGCCAGTCCGCACACAGACAAAGCACTGGCAGCACCAACCGTTAATACGGCGGCCTTTATGAATTCGCGGCGTGAGCAATCCTGGTTGAGGGTTTCTTTCTCTTTCTCTCTATCCATTTGCTTCATTTGGTTGCCATGAGATGCTCGTGGTCCGGTAAAAGTGCGAACCGCCACTCCGGACGATTCGCGCTGTTACATGGACGGCTACTAGTTACCGAGCCCCACATCCATATCCGGATCAAACGGAAGCTGATCAAGATGTTCGACATATTCCAGCGGGTCGAAAGGCACCTTCGTCAGATCCATCTTCGGCCTGGCCAGCGCCTTGATCTCCGGTGAAGCATTGGCAATGCCCGTCCATGGGATGCCGTAAACCTCATGGGAATCAGGATACTTTTCCTTCCATAGGTCGTGGCGCAGCTTCATACGGTTGAATGGACTCTTGAGGTGAATGAGGTTCACCAGCATTGGTGTCACCTCACGCGGGTCAGCCGGCAGGAAGTAGAAAGCCGACGGAATGCCGCTGGCCTCACCGACCGGGTCAGATGAAATCCAGTGACGCTTGTAGTTACCCTTAACCGTGGCGCCGAGTCTGGGTCCGGCATAGATGAAAACGTAATCGCGACGACTGTGGGTATCACCGTTGACCAGCAACGCGGTCTGATCGATGCCATCAATGACTCGGTCCGTCGGAACATAATCCATGGCACCCGCAACGCGCGCAAAGGTGGTGAACAAATCCGTCTCGTGGATGATGTCGCCAACCAGTTGGCCTGGCTCGATCATGCTGGGCCACCATGCCTGAGCCGGTACCCGCACACCGCCTTCAAGGAAGTCCCCTTTACCGCCCCGAAAAATAGTCTCGGCCATGCCAAGTCCCGGAGGCGGATTGTGCGTCATTGGACCGTTGTCGGCCATGGCGACGACCAGGGTATTCTCGGCAATGCCGAGTTCCTTGAGCTTGGCCATGATGTTGCCAATGAACGGGTCAATGTTGCACTGCAAGCCATCCTGCAAAATGCTCCTTGAGGTCGAGCATTTCTTGGGGTTCGGGATAAAGCTGGTCAGATTCGGCCAGTTGGCAACATAGAAGGGCTTTCCTGCCTTCGCATTACGCTCGATAAATTCCAGCGTGCGCTTCTGGGCCTCCGGGTC
>Ga0316191_10003924_pt1 | contig 11051 bp, 11 predicted proteins | sample Eddworburr2cm_MG_FD_204928 | JGI IMG/M metagenome (GOLD analysis project Ga0316191, IMG submission 204928) | Coastal sediment microbial communities from Maine, United States - Eddy worm burrow 2 cm | ecosystem: Environmental > Aquatic > Marine > Coastal > Sediment | place: USA: Maine... | reverse complement strand
CATCCTCACCAACCTGGTTCTGTTGCCCCTGCTGCTGTGTAACATGCATATGGACGCCAGCTTCCACGACCGGATACTGGCCCGCGCCAAGCAGCTCGATCCGATGTGGAAGGGACTGTCCGGCGTGTCCGTCCGCGGCACGGCGGCGGTTATCATCGGGATCTCGGTCCTTCTCTACGCGTTTGGCGCCTGGAAGGGCGCTGACGTCAAGATCGGCGACCTGCATGCCGGCGTACCCGAGCTGCGGCCGGATTCCCGCTACAACGTGGACACTCGAATCATCACGGAGAATTTCTCTATCGGTGTCGATCTCATCTCCGTGATCGCGTGGACCGAGGCGGATGGGTGCATTGACTACGACAAGGTCGATGCGATCGACAGGTTTGCCTGGAACATGCGCAATATTGAGGGTGTCCAGGACGTCATCGCCCTGCCGCAGATACTCAAGGTCGTGAACGCGGGCTGGAACGAGGGTTTCCCGAAATGGCGAGTGCTGTCGCGTGATCCCCAGGTACTGGTTCAGTCCGGCGCCAGGATCGAGACCAGCACCGGTCTGCTGAACCGTGTGTGCAGCGCCATGCCGGTGATGATGTTCACCGCAGACCACAAGGCCGAGACCATCGATCGGGTCGTCGACGAGGTCAAGAGGTACCGGGACGCCAATCCGACAGAAGGCGTCGAGTTCAGGCTCGCGACGGGCAACGTCGGCGTCATGGCCGCCCAGAATGAGGAAGTCTCCGCCTCCCAGTTCCCGATCCTGATCGGCGTGTTCAGTGCGGTCATCCTGATGTGCTGGCTGACGTTCCGGTCCTTCCGGGCCGTCCTCTGTATCGTCCTGCCGCTGGGTCTGGTGTCCGTGCTGGCCTATGCGCTAATGACCTTCCTGCAGATCGGGCTGAAAGTGAATACCCTGCCGGTGGTCGCGCTGGGCGTCGGCGTCGGCGTCGACTACGGCATCTATATCTACAGCCGGTTCAAGGAGTATCTGGAGCGCGGGGAGCCGATCCAGTTTGCCTACGAGCATTCTCTGCGGACAACGGGTTCAGCAGTGATCTTCACCGGCATCACGCTCGGCATCGGGGTCTTCACCTGGATCTTCTCGCCGCTGCAGCTACAGGCGGATATGGGAATCCTGCTGACGTTCATGTTCATCGTGAACATGCTGGGCGCGATCCTGGTGCTGCCGGCGCTGGCGAGCTGGATCTTGCCGGCCAGGTATCACCAGTCCCGGAAATAAATAGCCTGTCGAATGCTTGCAGAGGGGGAGCCGGGTCCGGATTGGCCCGGTTAGAGTGGATACGAGTCCGCTCGGCCTTGGGTCAGGCGTTCAGATCGGGAATCATCGAGCTTTCGATCTTCGCGATCTGGTCCTTTAGCAGGAGCTTCCTCTTCTTGAGTCTGCGCAGTTCCAGCTGGTCTACGCATGGATCTCCAGACAATCTGTCTATGACGTCGTCCAGGTCCCTATGTTCTATTCTTAGATCTTTCAGTCGAACAGCGTTCTGGAAAAGCAGTGTATCCACGTTGTCAGCCATGGTTATTCATTGGTCCAAAAACTCCACGCCGGTTGGGAGGCCGGCGGTGCGGTAACGGGTCCGTGGCGGACCCGTGCCACCAAGACTAGACAACTCCCGCCGTCCGCGCCACTCGACCATTGGATGCTGCAATGCGGTGCCGCAAAACTCAGCTGCCGGAGTCATTCAGATAGGCCGTCCAGTCCCTTGAACCATCTCCGAATACGATGAAGAAAGGATTCAGGTATTCCTCTTTCGTGTTGTAGCGCAGCGTGTTGCCGTCAAGATCCACTACGCGCCCGCCGGCGGCTTCGACGACGCCCTGCGCTGCCGCCGTATCCCACTCGCAGGTAAGACCCAGACGCGGATAGACGTCGGCGTCGCCCGCCGCCACCAGGCAGAGTTTTAGCGAACTGCCCATCGGTACCATCTCGTGCGCCCCCAGGCGTTCGAGATAGGCATCCAGAGATTCGCCCCGGTGGGAACGGCTGCCCACGACCCGTACGGGGCTGCCGGCTTCCGACGTCACCTTGATCCGGGCTGGCGCGGCGGCGCCGATCTTGCGGAACGCGCCCAGGCCCTCGGCGCCGAAGTAATCGGTGTCCTTGACGGGTACGTGGACAACGCCGAGCACCGGTTTTCCGTCCCGTATCAGGGCGATATTGACCGTGAACTCACCGTTGCGCTTGATGAATTCCTTGGTGCCGTCGAGGGGATCGATCAGCCAGTACTCGTTCCAGCGGCGTCGCTCCTCGAACGGGATCTCGGCGGACTCCTCGGACAGGAGCGGAATCTCGGGGGTGAGTTTGGTCAGTCCGGCGACGATGGCGCGATGTGAGGCCATGTCCGCTTCGGTCAGCGGAGATTCATCAGCCTTGGACTCGACTGCGAAGTCTCTGCCATAGATCTCGAGGATCTGCCGGCCGGCTTCGCGGGCGATCTCCAGCACGGGCTCGATCAGTTCATTCGGGTTGCACGACATGTTTCGCTCCAGCGGGACGGACAGCCGTATATGATACCGCGATATGCAGACGCCGGAGACAGCGCCTTATGACTGGTCCACTGTCGACACAGTGCTGCTGGATATGGACGGTACGCTGCTCGATCTCCGCTTCGACAACTATTTCTGGCAGGAACTGGTACCCAGTCGCTATGGGAAGCTGCGCGGCATGGGCAAAGAAGAGGCACATCGCGTTCTCGCGCCACGTTTCGCCGCGCGCCACGGCACACTCGAGTGGTACTGCCTGGATCACTGGAGCCGGGAGCTTGGCATCAACATCGTCCGGCTCAAGGAGGAAGTCGACGAATACATCGACTATCTGCCGGATGTACCGGAATTCCTCATCGCGATGCGGAGTTCCGGCATGCGCCTGGTGCTGGTGACCAACGCCCATCGGGACACTCTTGCGGTCAAGATCCGCAAGACCGGGCTCGGCTCCTTTCTCGATGCAATGTTCTCATCGCAGGAGATCGGCGTACCCAAGGAAGACCCTGAATTCTGGAAGCGCCTGCAGTCTTACGAGCCGTTCGATGCTACCCGGACCATGCTGGTGGACGACAGCCTGCCGGTGCTGCGCTCCGCCCATGCTTACGGGATCGGACGGATCGTGGCTATCCGCAGACCGGACAGCTCCCTGCCGGCACGGAGCATCGATGACTTCCACGCAGTCGACCGGCTGACGGATCTTGGATTGCCGGTCGACACCGACGAGTCGGACTAGTCTGTGGCGGGTTGTCGACGCCGCCGCGGTCGCCGGCGTTGCGGGTTGTCGCCCCCCGGCTTCCGTCCCCCGCGGCGTCCGCCTTTTCCCGGGCCGCTGTTGGGGGGGCGTTGCCGTCGGGCTGGTCGTTTGACCGGATCGGCCAGGTCGCCCGGCTCGATCGTCGCAACCGGGATCTTCATCTCGATATAGGCTTCGATGTCAGGTAGCGTCTGAACATAGTGCTCGCAGCCAAAGCTGATGGCATCGCCTTCAGCGCCGGCCCGGGCCGTGCGCCCGATGCGATGCACGTAGTCCTCAGCGTCCTGCGGCAGATCGTAGTTGACCACGTATGCCACGTCCGGGATGTGCAGCCCCCTGGAAGCGACGTCAGTCGCGATCAGCGCCGGCAGCTCACCGCTCAGGAATTCCTTCAACATGCGCTGTCGCTTGTTCTGCGGGACATCCCCCGACATGGCCTCGGCTTTTACGCCGTTCGCCTTCAGGAAGGCCGCCAGTCGCTCCGCCTCCCGCTTGGTATTGACGAACACCATCGTCCGGCGGGCATCCATTTTCCTCAGCAAACCGATGAGCAGGGGGATCTTCTCGTTGTTGGCCGGGAAGTAGATCCGCTGGTGTACGCGCTCCGCCGTTACCGTCTCGGTCTCGATACGGATAAGTTCCGGATCATTCATATGTTCGTAGGCCAGTTCCATCACCCGATACGACAGAGTCGCAGAGAACAGCATGTTGAGACGTTTGGACGGCGGCGGGAGCCGGCGCATGACGTAGCGAATGTCCTTAATGAATCCCAGGTCGAACATCCGATCGGCCTCGTCCAGAACCATGACCTGGATCGCGTCCAGGCCGAATACACGTTGCTTGAAATAGTCGATAATCCTGCCCGGCGTGCCGATGAGGATATCGACACCGTCCTCGAGGACCCGGCGTTGCTTCTCGTAATCAGTGCCGCCGTAGGCGAGGCCGATCTCGAAATCCGTATGCTGACCCAGCAACAAGGCGTCCTTGTGTATCTGAATGGCGAGCTCCCGGGTCGGGGCCAGCACCAGCATGCGAGGATCGTTAGAGCGGCGCTGCGGCGACGGCGGTTTGCGCAGCAGATAGTCGAAAGCCGCAAGCAGAAACGCAGCCGTCTTGCCGGTGCCGGTCTGCGCCTGCCCGGCCACGTCCTTGCCGTCGAGGGCGATCGGAAGGGTGCTCGCCTGTATCGGCGTGCAATAGGTGAATCCGGCCTCTTCCACGCCTTTGGCGACGCGTTCTTGCAGGGGCAGATCCGAGAACTTGAGATTACTCAGGTGAGATTCGGGCATAACGACTTAATTTTCACCGACAAAGCTGGTATAAACACTTGAAATTGGCGCGATAAGCGGTTCACAATAACCGCCGGGCCCAAAGCCCGATCTCGCCCTCCGAGACGCTCTGTCACCGAACGAACCCTAGAAATCTCAAGATAGAAGCGGCTAGAGGCTGCGACATTCTGCCTTAACCGGCGTGGCGCGTCACATCTTCGGACCCGTGACGAAGCGGCAGGTGATGCCGGTCGCTTTCAAATGACCACAATTGAATTCCCGTAGGAACGGAGGAAAAAATCAGTGAGCGACCACATCGTCTATACGACGGATGCGAACTTTCAGTCCGATGTGCTCGATTCGGAGATCCCGGTATTGCTCGATTTCTGGGCGGAGTGGTGTGGTCCCTGCAAGATGATTGCACCGATCCTGAACGAAGTCGCCGATGAGTACGCCGGCAAGGTGCGGATCGCCAAGATCAACATCGACGAGAACCCGAGGACTCCGCCGAAATACGGTATTCGCGGCATACCCACCCTGTTGCTATTCAAGGGCGGTACTGTCGAATCCCAGAAAGTCGGCGCTATATCGAAAGGGCAGTTGACCGAATTCCTGGAAGCGCACCTGTGAGGGGGTATCTGGGAAATACCGCGCGCGGCGGCCGCTCCGGCAAGCCATCCCGGTCCAAGTCCGGTAATCACAGCGGCAAGAAGCGGCGTAGCAAGCCGAAACACTCGCCGGAAGAGTTTCCCGATTTCAACGATGTCGAGATCATTTCGAAGGAAGATCTCGCGCGCAGCAAGGACGCAATGAACCTCACCGAGCTGAAGAAACTGACGGCTGCCGAACTGGTTGAACTCGCCCAGGGCATGGGGCTCGAGAGCCTGGCACGCTCGCGCAAGCAAGACATCATCTTCTCCGTCCTCAAGTCGCACGCCAAGAGCGGCGAGGACATCTACGGGGACGGAGTTCTGGAAATCCTGCAGGACGGTTTCGGGTTTCTGCGCTCCTCCGACAGCTCGTATCTGGCCGGTCCGGACGATATTTACGTTTCTCCCAGCCAGATCCGGCGTTTCAATCTGCGCACCGGCGACAGCATTTCCGGCCTGATCCGGCCGCCCAAGGACGGCGAGCGTTATTTCGCCCTCCTCAAGATCGGCGAGATCAATCATGAGGCGCCCGAGAACGCCCGTAACAAGGTCCTGTTCGAGAATCTGACGCCGTATTTCCCGACGCAGCGCCTGAGGATGGAACAGGGCACCGGCAGCACCGAGGACCTGACGGCTCGAATCATCGACATGTGTGCCCCGATCGGCATGGGCCAGCGCGGACTCATCGTTTCTCCACCAAAGGCCGGCAAGACGATGTTGCTGCAGAACATAGCCACCTCCATCGCCGCCAATCACCCCGAGTGCTACCTCATGGTCCTGCTCATCGACGAGCGGCCCGAAGAGGTCACCGAGATGATCCGCACGGTGCGCGGCGAGGTCGTGAGTTCAACCTTCGATGAACCGGCCAGCAGGCACGTGCAGGTCGCCGAGATGGTTATCGCGAAAGCCAAACGGCTGGTCGAGCACAAGCGTGACGTGGTGATCCTGCTGGATTCCATCACGCGCCTGGCGCGGGCCTACAACACGGTCGTACCGTCGTCAGGCAAGGTGCTGACCGGTGGTGTCGATGCGAACGCGCTGCAGCGACCCAAGCGGTTCTTTGGTGCGGCCCGGAATCTCGAGGAAGGCGGCAGCCTGACGATCATGGCCACGGCACTCATCGATACGGGGTCGCGGATGGACGACGTCATCTACGAGGAATTCAAGGGTACCGGTAACTCGGAGATCCATCTGGATCGACGTATCGCCGAGAAGAGGATCTTCCCTTCGATCAATATCAATCGGTCGGGGACGCGGCGTGAAGAGCTGCTGACCAAGCCGGATGAGCTGCAGAAGATGTGGATCCTGCGCAAGCTGCTCCACCCGATGGACGAGCTCGCGGCTATCGAGTTCCTGCTGAGCAAGCTCCAGGACACGAAGACAAACGACAGTTTCTTCGACTCCATGAAACGCTGATCCGGGCAGCAGCCCGGGCCTGACGACAGATGGCGCCGCGGGGCGCCGTTTGCCGTTAAGGCGGCGCCGACCCCACAACAGATGAACATCGGAATCGTAACTTGCCAGCAGCTTCCGGAACCGGATCCGGACCAGGAGTTGCTGCTCGCAGCGATCGCGGCGGCCGGGCACCAGGTGCGGCTGGCGGCGTGGGACGATCCCGACTGTGACCCGGGCGATTTCGACCTCTGCGTGCTCAGGTCCTGTTGGGATTACCCGATGTATCCAGGACGATTCCGTGCGTGGATCGGGGCGGCTGCGTCCCGGGTGACACTGCTGAATCCGGGGCCGGTCGTCAGCTGGAATCTGCACAAGGGATACCTGCGCGACCTCGTCGAGGCAGGCGTTCCGATCGTGCCGACCCGTTGGCTGGATGCCGGGCAGGACTGCGACCTGGGTCGGCTCGCTGCAGACTGTGGATGGGATGACGTCGTCGTCAAGCCTGCCATCGGCGCCGGCTCTTACCTGACCCACCGCTTCGCCGGTGCGGATATCGATACGGACGGTGCGCAGTTCCTCCGTCGGTGCCAGTCCGAACAGGACATGTTGGTGCAGAAGTACATGCCATCGGTCGTTCAGAGCGGAGAACGGGCGCTGGTATGGATCGACGGCGAGTTTACCCACCTGGTCGTGAAGAGACCGCGCTATCACGGCGAGGACGAGCAGGTCTCGGAGGCCATGAAGCCGGACGAATCGGACCTGCAGATCGCCACAAGGGCCCTGGCCTGTGTCAAGTCGAAGCTTCTCTATGCCCGTGTCGATCTGATCGACGGCGACCAGGGCGAACCTCTGGTGTCCGAACTGGAATTGATAGAACCTTCCCTGTTCCTGCTGCAACACGGTCCCGCGCTCGAGCGACTGGTGACCGCCATCGGCCGTACTGGAGGCTAGCTGTCAGCTTGCGCTGTTGCCGGGGCCGGAGTCATGGATGCCGTGGAGAGACGCGATGTCGTCTGAATTCGAATTCTTCGCCGCTTCCGAGGATGAGCTGCAAATCCTTGACCGGGAGCTGGACGCTTTCAATGACAATGCCACCGGTCTGAACGACCGTCAGTCGATCGGTATCTTGGTACGGGATCGTGCAGGACGGATGGTCGGCGGTTTGAAGGGCATCACCGCGCTGGGATGGCTCTACGTCTCTATCTTGTGGCTCGACGAAGACCATCGCGGCCAGGGGTTGGGGGCAGATCTGCTGCGGCGAGCCGAACGGCAGGCCCTCGCCCGGGGCTGCCGGCGGGCATGCCTGAGTTCGTTCAGTTTCCAGGCGCCTGAATTCTATCTCAGGCAGGGCTATGAGGTGTTCGGGCAGCTCGAGGACTACCCGGCCGGCGAGACCTTGTTCTTTCTACGCAAGGTGCTGTCATGACAGGCGGGCTCGACTCGACGGCGGTCGATTGTCCGGAGCAGGGTTGCGCCAGTCGCGGGTTCAAGTTTCGATATCCGCAGTCATCCGTCGCCACGTCCGTGGCGGCTTTGTCAGTGAGGCCGACGACCGGGGTGGCGCTGATAGAGCGAGCGGACCATCAGAGCGATAACATGGCGGCTGACACGACGAGAACCAGGAGGATGTCACGGTGACTATTGAAGGTGGATGTCTTTGCGGCAAGGTCCGCTACCAGGTACGGGGCGGCCTGACCCAGGCAGGTAGCTGTTACTGTTCGATGTGTAGACGATCACATGGGGCGGCATTCGGGACGTATGCAGCCGTTCCGGACGGCGGCTTCCACTGGCTTGCCGGTGAGGACGACGTCAGTGTTTACAACTCGTCCCCGTCTGGTGGACGGGCATTCTGCCGGCACTGCGGATCGACGCTGGGGGCGGTAGAGAACGGTGCACTGCGCTGGATCACACTCGGGACCGTGGACGGCGACCCCGGTATCCGGCCGCAGGCCAACATCTTCGTTGGGTCGAAAGCGCCGTGGTATGAGATCACCGACAATCTCCCACAGTTCGACGAGTATCCGCCATCGGAGTGAAATCGCATGATCGCTGAAGACGGCGTGTCAGGCACTTATGGCCGACGCGCATTTCGTCTGGCCGTCGAGCGCAAGGATGTCGAGGCGATGACCGCGGTGTTTCGCGAGGACGCTGTACTTAACAGCCCCGTCTCGTTTGAGCCGTTTCGCGGTCGAGCCGCCATCGGCATGCTCCTGCGGATCCTGATGGAGGTGTTCGAAGATTTTCGCTACACCGACGAGTTGCGCGCGGAGGATGGAACGCTGGCGCTGGTGTTCGAGGCCCGCGTAGCAGGTCGCGAGCTACAGGGTGTCGACCTGATTCGCTTCGACGACCTGGGCCGGTTGCGGGAGTTGACCGTCATGGTCCGGCCGAAATCCGGTCTCGAGGCGTTGATGTCCGTCGTTGGTCCTCGGCTGGCCGCCCTGTCCGGGAGCCAGGCTCACTGAATCGTGCAGCCCTGTTCGCGCTGTTCAGGGCCCGCCGAGGAATCCGAAATAGATCAGCAGGAGGCCGAGGGTATCCACTGCGCCGTGTGCCAGGATGCATGGCCATAACGATCGCCCCGCGCGGTAGAAAACATACGCCATGATCAGGCCAATGAGTCCGGTGAGCAGCATGCCGGTGCCCCCCTGGCTGAAGTGCCCGAGGCCGAACAGGATCGACTGCGCGACAGCGGCGATGACCCGCCCCTGGCGGCCGTCACCGAAGGCCGCCGCGAGGCGGGCCATGACGAACCCGCGGGCCACCATCTCCTCAGCAAAGGCCGCCGTGCCCCAGGCGACCACGACCAGCCGGAGTATCAGCGCGACCGGGTCTCCCCTGGAGCTTGCCTCGCCCGACAGATTCGGACCGGGCAGGCCGAGCAACGGCAGCAGCAGTCCCTGGAACAGGCCCACAAGCAGATAGATCAGGAAGATCGCCAGGCACATATGGCCGATCGTCGACCGCCAGCGACGCGGCACTGCCATGCCCATCTGCGACCATGATTCCCCTCTCATGCGCATGAAGCAGGTCGCCAGGAGCAGGGCGCCGACGATCGCGATCGGGCCTCTGTAATAGGACATCCCCACGGCTCTCAACAACACGATCCCGCCCGCGACGACCCCGACCACCGCCAGCGCCTCGAGAAGGTTGCGGCCACTGCTGCGGGTGCCGTGCGCGGGTCCGGAGGAATGTGCGTCTGTTGCCATTTCAGCTGTCGTGTTCACGATCCAGATCTCCGATGAATTCAGGCGCGGCTGCGCTGCCGTCGAGCAGGTATGCGGTCAGCATGCCGACGGCCTCGCGGGCGATGGCGCGATGGGCCGTCTCGCCCAGGTCGAGGAACAGTCCAACCTGCAGGGTCGAGAACAGCACCAGCAGGCTGAGTCGAATCGCTTCCCTGGGATCCTCGTGAGCGATCTCCCTGCGGCATGCCATGAGCCACTCCAGGATCTGATTGGAGGCGCCGAAGCTCGGGCCGGCCTCACCGCCGCCAGCCATTCCGCGGATAACGCGCCGGCTGAAGATGGCCCGCATCAGTCCGCGATGATCCCGCGCGGCAGTCAGGAACTGGTTGGCCAGTCGCGAGATCCTTTCTTCAAGCCCGACGCCCTCCCATAACTCCGGCCGCAGCAGCCGTGCGGCCTTGTCTCGCTGTCCGGTTTCGAATTCGTCGATCAGGCTGTCGAGCAACGCCTGCTTGCTATCGAAACGGGTGTACAGGTAAGCGGCGGAGACACCGGCTTCCCTGGCGAGTTCGCTGACAGTCAGATCCTCTGGCGTAGTGCGGCGAAGCACGGCTTCGGTCGCCTGCGTCAGGGCTGCCAATCGCGCTTTTGAGCGGGCCTGTCTGGGGTGTGACATAGCTACATCTAAATATGAATTCATATTTATATTAATGGTCTCGACCACAACGCGTCAAGCGTCGCGAACCCATCCGCCGGGTCGTGGGCCTGCCATCGCAGAACGGACCGAGATGCTACAGTTGGAAAATTCAGGCCCGGCACAGACGCCGGCGAAGTCGAGGCCGCTTGTGCCAAAAATAGATAATGCGAATTGGCCGATCTGGCTCGCAGGCATCGTCGGTTACAGCTACGTGATAGCCGTGCCGCTGGAGCCCTACCCAGGCCACCCGATCATCAAGGCGATTCCTCTGTTGGTGCTGTCGGTAACGGCGTGGCGCCGGCTCGTCCCGCCACTGAGGGTGCCATTTGCTATCGCCCTGCTGGCTTCGGCGGTCGGAGATTGCCTGTTGGGGATCGACCGGTCGGCTTTTCTCAAGCCCGCCCTGTTCTCATTCCTGGTGACGCAGATGCTTTACGCCTGGCTGTTCTGGCGTGAGCGCGATGATCCGCCGTCTGGACGCGGGCTGATGGTTGTCGAGCTCATCGCCCTGTTCGGGCTCTATTTTTTGATCATCCCCGCCGTCCCCGAGGGTATGATCATCCCGGTGATCGTGTATTCGACGGCCCTGCTGGCCAT
>Ga0316191_10003921_pt1 | contig 11059 bp, 9 predicted proteins | sample Eddworburr2cm_MG_FD_204928 | JGI IMG/M metagenome (GOLD analysis project Ga0316191, IMG submission 204928) | Coastal sediment microbial communities from Maine, United States - Eddy worm burrow 2 cm | ecosystem: Environmental > Aquatic > Marine > Coastal > Sediment | place: USA: Maine | collected... | reverse complement strand
ACTGGTTCTATATTGACGACAGAGACATCGATTCGAAGAAGGCCTTTTCGTTCCTGATGATCATCATGCAGCTGACGGCCGCGCAGCAGGAAGATCGGGGGCCGGCAGTAACCATCGGCGCGGGATAGATCGTCCTGGCGTCGCTTCGTCGGCGCTCAGACATCGCCATCACCGGCCAGCCGGGCAATCTCCTCGTCGCTGTAGCCGACGCTCTTCAGTACCTCATCCCTGTGCTCGGCAACCTCGGGTCCGGGCCAGTCCGTGAAGCCGGGTGTTCTTGCAAGCTTGGGGAGTATCGCGGGTATGGCCAGCTGTTTGCCGCCCACGTTGACTTCCTCGAACATGCCGCGGGCCTGATACTGAGGGTCATCCATCATGTCGGCGACGTCGTAGATCAACCCGACCGGGACGTCCGCCGCTTCAAGCCGGGCTATGACGTCCGCAGCGCTCAGCGAGGCCGTCCACGCGGCGATCGCCTGATCGAGCATCTCCTGCTGGGCGACCCGGCCGGCGTTGTCGGCGAGCGCTGGATCTCCGGCGAGATCACTCCGTCCCATGGCTTCCATCAGCCGCACGAAGATCGAGTCACCGTTGCCGCCGATCACCACGTATTTACCGTCACTGCAGGGATAGGTATTGGTGGGCACGATGCCTGTGATGGTGGTGCCGGAAGCCCCGCGGATCTCGCCGGCGCCGGAGTATTCGGGCACCACACCTTCCATCAGGTTGAACATGGACTCGTAGAGTGCGATGTCTATCACCTGACCTTCGTTTGCCTGGCGTCGCTCGATGAGCGCGAGCAGGATGCCGAGGGCGGCGTGCAATCCGGCGACCGTATCGCCTGTGCTCAGATTTGGTCGAACCGGTGCCTCGCCGGGAAAACCGTTCAGATGCCGGAAGCCACTGAACCCCTCGGTGACCGAGGCGAATCCGGGCTTCCTGGCGTAAGGGCCAGTCTGACCGTACCCGGAAATGCGAGCGTAGATGAGGGCAGGGTTGCTCTGCTTGAATTCATCCGGCCCCAGCCCCCATTTCTCCATGGTGCCGGGCTTGAAATTCTCGATGACCACGTCTGCCGTGTTCATCAAACGCTTGACCACGCCCCGGCCGGCATCGCTGCGCAGATTCGCGGTCACCGACTTCTTGTTCCGGGCCAGGGATCGCCACCAGTACGAGGTGCCGTCTTCGTCCACCGTGCGCCAGGTTCGAATCGGATCACCGGTGACCGGCGGTTCCACCTTGATGACCTCGGCGCCGAAATAGCCGAGCAGGGTGCCGGCGAAAGGTCCGGCCAGCAACTGGCCCACTTCCACGACGCGGATCCCGTCCAACGGTCTGCTACGACTCAAGTTTCACCCCCTGTTTGCCTGTTGCTGGCGTTTGCCTGACGAAAGAGATGAGTTTGTCTCCCGATCACCGAAGCTGCAGAATTCTACACAGCAAGGGAGGTCGTTGCTCATGATCGAGATCTATCACGCACCGCGTACGCGAGGCATTCGCCCTATCTGGGCCTGCGAGGAGCTCGGCCTCGACTACACCGTGGTGCCCGTGGACTTCTCAGCCGAGTACCGGGCCAGCGATGCCTGGCGGCGTATGAACCCGGTCGGCAAGGTGCCGGTGCTGGTCGACGGACCGCTGACGATGTTCGAGTCGGGCGCCATGGTGCAGTATCTGATCGATCGCTACGGTGGCGGCGAACGTCCGGCACTGCAGCCACAGCCGGGCAGCGCCGAACATGCGCTCTACCTGCAGTGGAGCTGGTTTGCCGAATCCACCTTCGCCCGGCCACTCGGTGAGATCGTCAACCACCAGCGGGCATTTCCCGATTCGCCCAGTCAGGCCGCCATCGAGGAAATGCAGGCCCGGGCATGGCTCTGCGTAGATGCACTGAACGAGGCGCTTGCGGGACGTGCCTGCATTCTGGGCGATTCGTTCTCCGCAGCAGACATCATGCTCGGCTACTCGCTCAATCTGCACACGGCGCTGGTACCCGGCGAGTTGCCGGCGGAGGTGGCGCGCTATCTGGGAGCGCTTGCGGCGCGGCCAGGGTTCGAGATCGCAGTCGCTGCTTGATCCCGGTCGGTTCAATCGGCGGCCGGGATCACGCCTTCGGCGCGCAGTGCTTCGATGTCTGCGGCGCTGTAGCCGGCTTCCATGAGCACTTCTGCCGTATGCTCACCCAGTGCCGGTGAGCTGCGATGCAGCCCTGACGGCGTGCCTCTGAACTGGCCCTGAGGCCGTGGCTGACGCATGGGGCCGGCCAGATGGTGCTCGAATTCCTGCAGTGCACCCATGGCGACCACCTGTGGATCATTGATCACGTCTGCTCGACTGTTGATCTCAGCATAGGGCACATCGTGCGCCTCCAGGCGGACGAGCATCTCTTCAGTCGTGAATCTGGCGTAGGCATCGTTAAGCAGAGCGTTCAGCACATCCGCGTTCTTGCGTCTCGCCGCCGCGCCATCGAAGCGCGCATCGCCCCAAAGCTCATCCAGCCCCAGGGCTCTGAACACACCGTGCCATTCCGCAGCCTTGACCGGCATCACGGCGACGTAGCCGTCAGCCGTGTGGCGAACGAAGCTGGAGTAGTCCAGGGTCGGAACCGGCTCGCCGTCGTCTTCGAGCAGGCTGTAGTTGAACATGCCATCCGGCCAGATGAAGTTCAGCGCCGCATCCAGCATGGTGAGCTCCACCTGCTGGCCCTTGCCGGTACGTTCCCGGGCGAACAGGGCGGCGCTGATCACCTGGGCTGCGTTCAGGGACGTGATCTTGTCGCAGATCAGCGTATTCACCATCTGCGGATCACCCTCATCACTCCCTGCCTGCAGGGCGGCGATGCCGGAGATGGCCTGAATGACGGCATCGTAGACCCGGCGCTTGGCGTATGGTCCTTCGCCACCGACCCCGTTGACGGACAGGTAGATGAGGCCCGGGTTTTCCGCTGCCAGGCGCTCGTACCCCAGGCCCAGGCGGTCCATCACGCCCGGGCGGAAGTTCTCCACCACCACATCTGCATCGACAATGAGCTTGTGCAACGCTTCACGGCCCTTGTCGCTGCGCGCATCAATCACCAGGGAGCGTTTGTTCCGGTTCATCATTGCGAACGAGGCGCCAACCCCGTTCCTGGCAGGTAATCCGCGACGCATCACATCGCCTTCCGCCGGTTCGATCTTGATCACGTCTGCACCCTGATCACCGAGAATGGCCGTGGCTATCGGGCCTGAGTAGATGGATGTGAAATCGATGATCCGAACACCCGCGAGTGGCCCGCTGGTGTTGGTTGCTTTGTGTTCAGGCATGATCCTCCCCCGATCTGCCAGAGGCCGATCGCGGCCTCAGCGTGTTTCCCCTCAGCCGTCAGTCAGGCTGCGGCAGCCGTGATTGCTTTCAGAAGATAGTCGATTCGCCCCTGGAGGGCATCATTCATCTCCGGCGTGAAGTCCTCTGCCAGCTCGCTGGCGAGAACATCCTGCACGCTCTTCATCAGGCTTTCGTACATGTGCGGCTCAACGCCATAGGATCTGTGACTGGCGGTTTCAAACGCGATATAGCTCGTCAGCTCGTCCTCACCAGGCTCCATGATCAGCAGCAGTACCTGGTCCATCATCCGTCCGAGCATGTGCTCGTCCATATGATCCATGAGGGCTTTAGACTCACCGCAACGCTCGAAGTAGCGGGTGAAGATGGCAGGAGAGACGTCTCCAGCCTTCTCAGCGAGCCGCTCCATGGCGGCGAGAATGTGTGCAGTCTGTTCGTCGTTGGTCATGCGGTTTCTTTCTGTGTATTGCGCTGTGTATTGCGGGCTTGTCGTGGCTGGCTTTCAGGTCATCTGTCATTATCCATTACTCGGGCAGTGGGGGCGAACCCGGCATCGCTTTCCGTATTCATTCTAATAAAGATCCATAACATCATGAAAATAAACAAAAATATATTCGGGGCAATCGCTGCGATTGTTACCACGGTGGCCGCTTCCGGTGCCAGCGCCGGAGAAGGCGAGCTGACCTCGCCGGCGTCGCTGCACGATCTCGTCAGCGCCGTGGAAGCGGGACGGCTGGAGGCGGACGTTCGCCAGCTGGTGAGTTTCGGTACGCGGCATACCCTGAGCGAGACGGAGTCGGACGTGCGTGGTATCGGCGCTGCCCGGCGCTGGATTGAGTCGGAGTTCAACGTGATCTCAGCCGCCTGCGACGGCTGCCTGGAGGTGTTCACCCTGAGTGACGTGGTTCAGGGGCGCCGAATCCCGGAGCCCACCGAGGTGGTGAACGTGCTGGCCATCCTGCGTGGCACTCGGGATGCCAATCGCTACGTCGTCATGAGCGGCGACATCGACTCCCGGGTCAGCGATCCGCTGGATTTCTCCTCCGACTCGCCCGGTGCTAATGACAATGCCAGCGGCATGGCGGGTGTGCTGGAAGCCGCCAGGGTGCTGTCGGCACATGAGTTTCCCGCCTCCATCATTTTCGTGGGTCTGTCCGGTGAAGAGCAGGGTCTGTATGGCGGGAGAATCATGGCGGAATATGCCAGCGGCGCCGGCTGGCACCTGCAGGCCGTGCTCAACAACGACATGATCGGCAACATCGAAGGGGTGAATGGCGTGATCGACAACACGACGGCCCGGGTGTTTTCCGAAGGGACCCGGGCAACCGAGACGGAGGAAGAAGCCCGACTGCGCCGCTTCACCGGTGGTGAGGTGGATTCCGCGTCCAGAAACCTGGCTCGCTACATCGACGGCATGGCCGACGGCTACCTGCCGAACCTGGACGTGATGATGATCTATCGGCTGGACCGGTTTGGCCGGGGTGGCCATCACCGACCGTTCAATGACCTCGGGTTTCCGGCCGTGCGCATCATGGAGACGAACGAAAACTACAATCGGCAGCATCAGGATCTGCGCCTGGAGGACGGCATCGCCTATGGCGATGTCATCGAAGGCGTGGATTTCGACTACGCGGCAAAGCTGACGGCATTGAACGTGGTTTCCCTGGCGGCCATGGCCAGCGCGCCGACGCCGCCAGCGGAGGTGGCCATCGAAGGCGCCGTGCAACCCAGCACCCGATTGCGCTGGTCGGCTTCCAGAGGGGCGACCGGCTATCGCGTGCATTGGCGGCTCACCACTTCGCCGGTCTGGACGCACTCGCGCCTGGTCGGCAACGTGACCGAGGCGGAGCTCGAAAATCTGGTGATCGACAATTACCTGTTCGGCGTGTCAGCCATTTCCGCCTCGGGATTCGAATCACCCGTGGTCTTTCCCGGGCCCGCTGGCGCCATGTCGCCGGCTGGTCAGAGCGCGCCATAGCGCTTCACCTTGCGTATCGCCAGCTACAACATGCAGAACCTTTTCGTCGAGGCGGACGTCCGAGCGCGGCTCGATGCCGTGGCGAAGCCGGTGAAGGCGATCACAGCCCTCACTGGGACGCTTGGCTCGCTGGCGGCCGACGTGGTGCTGGTCCAGGAGGTGGGCTCCATCGAAGCCCTTGAGGCGGTGAATGCAGGTTTGGATACGCCTTATCCCTTCTGCGCGGTCGCCGAGGGCAACAGTGAGCGCGGCATCCACCTGGGCGTTCTCAGTCGGGAGCCATTCGAGCTTACGTCACACCGGCAGCTCGAGCTGACCGATCAAGACGGAACGCCGCTGCTGGAGTACGCCTCGGAGGCAGCGGCGAGCACGGGCACGGCGATGCCGATTCACATTCAGCGGGACCTGCTGCAGGTCGAGTTGGATCTGGCCGATCAGGGCACCCTCGCACTGTTCAACGTGCATCTGAAATCAAAGACGAATCGTCCCTGGCGCCTGCTTCCCGCAGATGATGTGCGCGCCGCCGAGGTCCGCCAGATTGCCAACCGGATCAACGAATATCTCAGCACCCACCCCCGCCGACCCTTGCTGCTCGGCGGTGATTTCAACGATCTCCGTTCGAGCACCGCGTTGGCGCCCCTGTTCGCCTTGCCGCTGGTCGATCCCATGGGCGAGCAGCTGGCCGGCAGCGGCCGCAACCCCTCAACCTACTGGCCGAAGCGCCGCATGCGGCTGGACTTTCTGCTGTTGTCCCCGGCGGCAGCAGGCCGCCTGGTGCCGGAAAGCGCCAGGATCCATGCCAGCCAGCGGGCAAAGCGGGGCTCGGATCACTACCCGGTCAGTGTCGATCTGGATTTTGCCGAGGCCTGAGGTTCAGCGGATCGCGGGACTGGTCACGTCGGAGAACTCCGCCTCTCCCTTCAGCAACCAGTTGATCCTGATGTGGTCGACCATGGCTGCATGCGGAACGGCTTCGAGCGCGCTGACGGCCCGGTAGCGGATGAAATGGAAGAGCGACGCGGCGAGCCCGAGTCCGGCTGCGACCACGTAAAGTACGGCCATGACCCCCGGTTTTGCGTCGAGCTGAACCTCGCCGGTGACTGCCATCACCGAGAGTACGAGCACAGCAACGGAAGCCAGCTGCAGCAGGATGATGCGGTTCTTCAAGGCGCCGATGCCTCGATCCATCACTAGTCGCAGCTCGCCGCTGGTGTAGTGGTCCAGATACCAGCCCTGATCTTCGTCCTCGTGCCGCTCGCTGTAGGGCGGAATGCGATGTCCGTGGATCGGGTCGATGGCGCTCTCACCGTTCTTCAGCTTGTCGATGCCTTCCCAGATCTGCTGGTGGACTTTCCGGCTGATGGGGTAGAGCAGGCCGAGGAAGAGGGCGATAGAGGCCGTCGTCGCTGGCCCCAGACCGAAAATAATGCTGATGGTCAGCTGAACCTCCTCGGTCTGCGGCACGTTCGGCAGGTAGCCGACGGTCGCCAGAACGGCGAGCGGGATCGACATGCTGGGGATCACGACGAACTTCTGCATGATGGACCAGAGTGCGCCGTACTGCGCTTCCCGCCGTTTGCCCGTATAGAGCTCGTCGTAGTCGATCACGTCCGCCTGCATCGCAGGGCCGAGGAACAGGCCGGCACCGAAGGCGGCGCCCGCCCAGATCAGAATGAAGAACGTGGGCCAGATATCACCGGGGCCCATGAAGAACAGCGCGCCGGATCCGGTGATCGAGGGGAGGAAGCTCGCCAGCCAGACGGGTTTCTTCTCGAAACGGCGGGCCAGCCAGATCCAGACCGGCAGGAACAGGAAACCGGCGCCGAAGTAGACGGCCAGAAAGATGGCGAGCCAGGTGTCCGGATTTTCCGGCTGCAGCACGTATTTGGTGAAGTAAGGCATCATGAGCCCGGGAATCGCACCGGTGGTGGCGCTTGTCAGGTAGACGGCCAGCAGGATACGGAACGCCTTGTTGCGGAATACCCGGCGCAGGCCGGGAACCAGCGGGTTCGGCGCCCGACTGACGAAATCCGGCCGCTCTCGTATCTGCATCACCAGGTTCAGATAAAGACCGACGAGCAGCACGCCGAGCAGAGCGGCAAACCCGGAGTAACCTTCCCGCTCGCCGCCGAGTGCCTGGATGAAGATGGGCGGCGCGACCGCGGCGACCAGGGTGCCAAGCACCACGAAACCTTCTCGAATCCCGAACAGGGAGCTGCGCTCGTTGTAGTCGAGGGTGAGTTCCGGTCCCAGGCCATAGTGGGGAATGATGTAGACGGTGTGGAAGAGGTAGTAGCAGATGTAGGTGGCGGCGAACCAGGCCGCAGCGTTCGCGCCAGTCAGCGTCTCCGGTGGCGTGAACATCAGGTAGAAAGACAGCGCGGCTGCGGGTGCGCCAAACAGAATCCAGGGTCTGCGCCGCCCCCAGCGACTGCGCGTGCTGTCTGTCAGCCAGCCCATGAACGGATCGGTCAGGGCGTCCATTGCCCGGGCAATGGCTTTGACCAGCGCGATCAGGCCGAGCGGGACGAGGATCGTGTCAGAGTAGAAGATGGTTAGGTGTATGGCGATGGGAATCGCCATACCGGCCCCGGCAAAGCTCGGTGCGCCATAGGACAACTTGACTCTAAGGGGCAGCTTCTCTGCCGTACTGCTCATCGGCTCATCATGTCGACTCGCAGGGCGCGTTACAAGCCGAGGTCTCTAGTCAGGACGGCTGCAATGTGTGCGGCTATTCCGCCCGTTCAGCGATCAGCACCCCATCGGCCTCCAGGGCGTCGAGCTCCTGGTCGGTCTTGCCAAGCAGTCGTTGCAGGGTGCTGCGATTGTCGGCGCCGAGTGTGGCGGCGCCCGACCGTGGCCCTGCCTCACCAGTGCTCAGTCGAAACGGAGAACGGGGTATCCGGATCGTTTCGTCGCCAAGCGGTATCTCGGTGAACGCCTGTCTCTCCCTGGCCCATTCCTCATCTGGGACGTCGCTGAGCGCCTTCACTTCGCCCAGCGGAATCCGGGCACTGGCCAGCGCAGCCTCGAAGGCCTGGCGGGTTGGATATTCCGTTGCCCAAGCCTGCATCAGCAGCCTGATTTCCTCGTCCTTGCCTTGTGTGGCCTCCGGATTGATCCAGCCCCGTGCCTGCAGCACGTCCTCCTTGTCCAGCGCTCGAGCAACGCCGAACACCCAGGTGGTCGGATTCCCGGGCACCTGAATCCAGGTGCCGTCCGGAAATTTCAGCAGCGCTGCCTTGCCTGGTCGGAACGGACTGATCTCATCGCCGAAACCGCCGTTGGCTTCGACTGCCGACCACTCGTTCACAGCCAGCATGGTCTCCGCCATGGAGACATCCAGATGCTGACCTTCGCCGGTTTTCAGCCTGTGCACCAGCGCCGCCAGGATGCCGGTGGCCGCCTGCGCACCGACTGCGAAGTCCGCGTGCGAAACGGCTTCCGGCAGCGGCTCCGTATTGCGCTCCCGGGCGTTGAGGTCGATCAGGCCGAGCTCGGCGTGGATGACGGGCGCGTAGGCACGGCGCTGTGCAGCAGGCCCCGTCTGCCCGTAGCCCGAGATGGAGCAGTAAACGATGTCCGGTTTGCGACTTCGGACGGCTTCATAGCCGAGCCCGAGCCGGGCGGCGACGCCGGGCCGGTAGTTCTCTACCAGCACGTCCGCTTCATGGGCGAGATCCAGCACGATGGCCTGTCCCTCGGTTCGGGTCAGGTCGATTGAGAGATGCGCCTTGCCGGCATTCTGCTGAGCGTAGCCGACGGCAACACCGCCAACTTTCGGTACGCCGCGGCGCAACAGATCACCGTCGGGCGGTTCGACTTTGATGACTTCCGCGCCCAGGTCGGCCAGCGTCCGGGTGCAGCAGGGACCTGCGACGACGCGCGTCAGGTCGATCACTCGAATACCGTTCAGCAGCATGTCACTCGAGCGCCTCGAATCGGGCTCGCTCGTCTATTGGCCAGAGGGGCTGGCTGGTGCGCTGGCGAGGGAACACCTCGATGTGGTGTGTGGTCAGTCCGGGCGGATCCGCCGTGACGATGGCGCTGGCGAGATGCTGGAAACCCGCCCGGAAGTGGTTGCTGGATTTCAGCGCCACGAATCGATAGCGGTTCACGTCCATGCCCAGCGCCAGGAAGGGCTCCGGGTCGAAGGTTTGCGAGCGGCGACTGGCGACGATGATCTCGACCTCCGAATCCACCGGCTGCAGTCTGGCCATGGGCCCCAGATTCAGCGGCGCGCCGCGGAACATGGACTGCAGCGTAATGCGACCATCGTGCAGCGCTTTGATGTAGACGCTCAGCGTCAGCGGGTCGCCGTGCAGATCATCGGTCTTGCCGCCCAGACTGACTTCGATGGTCCCGCCGACGCCGGCGGCGTGGGCCTGAGCAGCCACTTCCGCGTCGACGATGAAGCCGAAGCAGGCCTGGGTGAGTCCGGCATCGAGCATGGCACGCAGCAGGTGGGTGCCATCACCCGGAGCGCCGCCGCCGCAGTTATCCGAGGTCTCGTGGATGACGATGGGGCCTGCATCGGCAGACCAGGGCAGGTTCACGGCTTCCAGCACCGCTTCGTCTGCAGACAGGCTTTTGGGTTCGAACAACGCGCGGTCGTGCCAGAGTTCCGAAGCCAGCACGCGTCCGATCCTGGCGGCCTGCGCCCGATCGCCCTCGGTGGTGACCACGATGTAGGTGCCCACGTGAGCCACGTCCGTGTAGGGAAAGCCATGAAACCAGCTCACGTCGATCACGCCATCCTCGGCTTCGGCGGCAAGCATCTTCTCCAGGCGCGACTTTCCAGGATCGATGAATGTGGTGGTGGTCGGCAACAACATGGGCAGATGCGTTACCACGCTGGTGGGGCGGATGCCTTCGTTGACCATGCGCACGATGAGCGCCACCGCTTCGGAAGACCGTTCGTGCAGATCCACATGGGGGTAATGATGGCAGGCGAAGGTGCCGTCGAGCAGGTCGGCCATCTTCTGGGTGACGTTGCCGTGCAGGTCGAAGGAGGCGGTGATGGGCAGATTTCGACCGACCAGGTTTCGAATGGCACCGACCAGATCTGCTTCCATGTCCTCAATGCCGTCGACCACACCAGCCCCGTGCAGGCAGAGGACGAGCCCGTCGACGGGTTCGATGTCGCTGAGCGAATCGACGATCTCCTGCCTGAAGTCCAGGTAGGTGTCGTGCTCGATGGTTCCGGAGGGCTGTGCCGAGACGAACAGCAGAGGCACAGCCTCGACACCGAGCCGCTCGCAGGCGCCGACCGCGCCGCCGAGGTCGGATTCCTGGCCGAGGGTGTCGAGAATTCTCTCGCCGCGAAGCTCGTAGAAGTCCGACCGGGTGGTCGGTGATTGGCAGTAGGTGTTGGTTTCGTGGGATATACCGGCGATGGCGATTCGCACTAATTGTTCTCCAGGGTGCGGATGATGTCGTCCAGGTGCTCGATCTGTCGCTCGCGCCAGTGGGTTTCTCGAGCCCGCTCTGTCTCGTTGGTGGCGTCCAGCGCCGCCAGCTCGGCAGTCAGTTCGCTGCGCTTGGCGCGCAGCTTTTCGAGGCGAACAGCGACTTCCGCTTTATCGAACATCAGCGCCTCGGCGTGATCGTCAACGTCGGCATCCGGCTCGGTTGCCGTACCCGTTCGATCGATCGGGGGGAGTACGGGAATCGCCGGGTCCAGCGCGCGCTGATTCATGAAGTTGGGCGAGACGATTTCAACGCCATCCTCGTGCAGTCGGTCGAGCATCCTGCCGCGCAATT
>Ga0316191_10003920_pt1 | contig 11059 bp, 8 predicted proteins | sample Eddworburr2cm_MG_FD_204928 | JGI IMG/M metagenome (GOLD analysis project Ga0316191, IMG submission 204928) | Coastal sediment microbial communities from Maine, United States - Eddy worm burrow 2 cm | ecosystem: Environmental > Aquatic > Marine > Coastal > Sediment | place: USA: Maine | collected... | reverse complement strand
AACCTTTCCAGTAGAAGTGCGAGTTTCCAGAGTTGATTATAAGGGAACTCCCCACATGATCGCTCTGGCAAATGATATTAGTGAGCGAAGGCAGGCGGAAGAGAGGGTCAAGCGTTATTACCAGGCGATGGAGCAGTCGGGAGAGGCGATTGTGATTACCGATGTTGATGGTGTTATTGAGCATGTTAATCCGGCCTTTACCGAGATTACGGGGTATGGTGAAGATGAGTCGATCGGGGCCAAGGCGAGCATTCTGAAGAGCGGCAATCAGAATGCCTCCGTTTATGAAGAGATGTGGAAGGTCATCAGTGCTGGTAAGACTTGGCGCGGCAAGGTGATAAACCGGAAAAAGAGCGGTGAATTCTATCCCGCCATGCTGACAATTTCGCCGATTCTGAATAACCAAGGCCAAATCGATCGCTTTATCGGTATTCAGCAGAATCTGGAACAGCTCGAGGCACTGGAAGCGCAGTTCCGCCAGTCTCAGAAAATGGAGGCGATTGGTACGCTGGTGGGCGGCATCGCTCATGACTTTAACAATACATTGGCGGGGATTACCGGGAATATCTATCTGGCCAAAAATGAGGCGGCATCGTTGCCAGAAGTGGTTGATCGCTTGACGACGATTGAGCGTCTTTCATTTTCAGCAGCAGGCACCATTCGTCAGCTTCTCACTTTCTCCCGAAAGGGGATCGTACATACAGAGCCTATAAGCATATCCTCGTTCCTGAAAGAGACGATGAAACTACAAGCGGCATCTATCCCAGAAAATATTCAGGTTCAAACAGAGGTGGTCGATAGTGATTTAACGGTTAAGTGTGATGTTAACCAGATGCAACAGGTAATCATGAATCTTGTCAATAATGCGATAGATGCCTTGGCTGGAGCCGAAAACCCATCCATCACGCTTCAGATCGAACGATTTGATGTCGATGCCGAGTTTGTGAAAAAACATGACGACTTCCATGCTCAGGCAGCTGCCCATATCAGCGTGTCGGATAATGGTCATGGCATCAAGCCGGAGGATGTCGATCATCTGTTTGAACCCTTCTTTACCACCAAGGGTCCCGATGAAGGTACCGGACTGGGGTTGGCAATGGTTTTCGGTGCCATCCAGAGTCATGAGGGTGTTATTGAGGTTAGCAGTTCACAGGAAAAACCATCAGGAACCACAATGCACATCTATCTTCCACTCATGGAGAATAGCGGTGTTGTTGAAGAGATGAGTGATCATCAGGTGGGCGAGGGGGGTAGTGAAACCATCCTGATCGTTGATGATAATGAACTGGTGTTGGAAACAGCTCAAAGTGTGCTCGAAAGCATGGGTTACCGAGTGATTACTGCCAACGATGGAGTGGAAGCACTGGAGCGATACAGAGAGCATCTGAATCAGATTGAACTGGTTATTCTGGATGTGGTAATGCCGAGAATGGGGGGTGTCGAAGCCTATAAAGCCTTAAAAGAGATAACTCCTTCGCTCAAGGTGATGTTTGCTACTGGTTACGATAGGAGTTCAACGATCGAGGGTATTGAGGGTTATGAATCGATTCCGGTGATTGGTAAGCCGTTTTCAGCTGACGAATTGAATAAAGTCATTCGACAGCTACTCAATCAAAAAGAGTGATCGGAAGCGCTGCTAAACGCTCTCCGAGAAAGTGACTATGCAAATCAATTTTGGCAGATAAAGTTGACTCTCTATTTATTTGTATTTTAGGAGTTGATCATGTCCAGAGCTACCGCGCGCCATATTCTGGTGAGTACAGAAGAGAAATGTAATGAGCTGAAAGCTGCCATTGAAGGTGGCGCTGATTTTGCCGATCTGGCAAAAGAGCATTCAAGTTGTCCATCAGGCCGTAGTGGCGGTGACCTTGGAGAGTTTGGCCCCGGTATGATGGTACCTGAATTTGATAAGGTGGTATTTTCAGCTGATGTGAACACCGTTCAGGGACCTGTCAAAACACAGTTCGGTTATCATCTGCTTGAGGTTACTAGCCGTACCGACTGAGTAGGATTCTTCAATGATTTGAAAGCAGGTGCCTTCGGGTGCCTGCTTTTTTATTTCAGATCTTTGTGAAGACGACGGATGCGCAACACATCCATAAACATCAGTGCCGGATCAGCCAGCATGCGTACGCGGGAGTTGGGTTCATTGATCCACTCCACCGGAATTTCAGCTACCTTGAATCCAAGTCTTGATGCCAAAAAGAGAAGCTCAACATCGAAACTGAAGCCGTCGAGCTTTTGACGTGTGAAGATCGCATCAGCGGCCTTGGCGGTGAATGCCTTGAAGCCGCACTGAGTGTCCTGCATCTCAAGAGCAACAATGGAGCGCATGATCAGGTTGAAGCTCTTGCCCATATGTTCACGCAGCCATGACTGGCTTACCGAGATATCCGATTCGGGATGTTGGCGCGATGCAATTACTACCTCGGCTCCCGCTTCCATGGCGGGGAGCACTTTGGCCACTTCACGAATATGGGTGGAGTGGTCGGCATCCATGAAGAGTCGGATTTCACCAGTAGCCTCAAGCATGCCCCAACGCACGGCTGCACCCTTGCCTCTGTTTTCAGGCTGCTCAAGCACCTTCAGGTGGGGGCGCCTGGAGATCATCTCATGGGTTACTCGTACCGTTTCATCACTACTGCCATCATCAACCACGATAATTTCAAAGGCGCCATCAAGATGCTCGGCCAACCACTTGTAGGCTGCATCGATGGTGGCGGGCAGACGTTCCGCCTCGTTATAGGCCGGAATAATGACGGATAGTTTTGGAGAAAGGGTCATAGGGGGCGCTTGCTAGCAGGGGAGATAACGAACAGCAAATAGCCACCCTGTTCGACCGCAGGCCTGTAGGCCTGAAGATATGGGAGCGACTGGTATGCTTCGCTACGCATGATGACAGCGTGTGGCGCATTCATGGCTGACAGCTCTTTACCATCGCCAAGAATAATCTTGTATGAGCGCTGGGCGTAGAAGGAGATGGAGGGTGCATTGAGGTTGTAGCTGTAGATCGGCATCTCTTCAGGTAGCTGCTTCACACGCTCGGCAATTTTCATGGTAGGAGCCTGACCCAGTTCACCGGCAAAGGTGCCGAGACCGACCAGCAGGGCACTCTGCAGTGCAATGCCGACGATGGTGAAACGAAGAATATGGCTGCCGGCAGGTTTGCGGGCATGCCAGCCAAGCCATAGCACTGTGATAAGAAGCATGCCTCCGAGATAGGAGATCCATGCAGGTGGATAGATATCCTGCATGACAATGGCTACAGCACGAGGGTGGTGCACCAGCTCCGTCAGTTGCGGATAGATGATTGGAAAGAGAGTCAGCAGCAGGGCAATGGGAAGCAGAAGTAGAAATGAACTCCAGTAGATGCTCTTGGCGACATACTCTCTGTTACCGAAATGAAAAAGGGCGGCTGCAATCACCAGTGCAGTGCCCGGATAGATGGCCGAGATGTAGTGCGGGAGCTTGGTCTGGGCAAAGGTGAAGAGAACGATAACGATTACTGTCCAGATGAACCCCAATTTAGCGATGGCGATCAGAGAGTCATTCGAGTCTCTCTGTTGCCATGTCTGTTTGCTACTCCAGATAAACCACGCTAGCCACGGAAGTACCGAGGCAATAAAAACGACAATGTAGTAGTGCCAACTACCACCATGCCCCTGCATGGGATTCATGGCTCTTCCAATGTTATGAACCACGATGAATTCGTAGAGAAATCCCGGACCATGCATCATCAGAATCATCAGGTACCAAGGTGTGGCGGTAAGCAGGAAAAGTGCGATGCATGGGAGCCATGGGATCTCACGAAGGGTAGCAAAGAGATCACGAGCCAGCAGACGGTCAACCATGATGATCAGAACTGGCACGACCACACCGACCGGCCCTTTGATGCTGACAGCGGCTCCCATCATGGCGGCTGTAATCAGTGCGTGACGATACTGGCCGAATTGACGCCATTCGAAATAGTAGAGCAGGCAGGCAGCAATAAAGAAGTTGAGCACAGCATCAAGAATGGCGGCATGGGCCAATAGTCCCGTCTCCAGCATGGTTATGAAGATCAGTGCGGCGCTGATACCGAACGATGCCGAATGAATTCGATTGCCAAAGCGGAATAGCAGGAGAGCGGTGAAGAGGGTGAAAACGGCTGATGGCAGACGAGCTGCAAAAGAGTTCTCACCAAATGCCATGAATGAAATATCCATCAGGTAGTAGGTGAAGGGTGGTTTTTCAAAGAACTGCATGCCGTTTGCAGTCGGAACAATCCATTCGCCATGACGCATCATATCAATGGCGGTTTGCGCATAGATGGTTTCGTCATAATCAAACAGAGGAGCAAGCCCGAGTGAAGGCAGAGTCAGTAGGGCCCAAAGCAGAATAAGCCAGAAGGGGTAGTGGGCTTCGGGGATGTGCGATAACGATTTCATGATAATCTCTCAACTCTAGGTTCTTGTTCGGCAATATCCATGTTTGTTTGATCATTTTCTCTGTTTCTTGGTGTGGGATGGTATGCTACTTTGCAGCTCATCCATGAAGAGAGATCATCTGTTATTTATTCTGAAACTCCTGCTGACATCAGCCCTGCTGGTGGCTGTGGTGAGTTATGTCGATGTGGCACAGGTATGGGAGCGGATTCATACCGTTAACCCTCTCTGGCTACTGGCTTCCTTGGCATGCCTTGCTATTGGCTATGTCATGTGTGGTGTGCGCTGGGCCTGGATTGCCGAAGGGCTTGGAATCGAGGTCTCTAAAAGGCGCAAAGTGAAGCTCTATTTTCTGGGCATGTTTGCCAGCCTCTTTCTTCCTTCAACCATTGGTGGTGATGTCATTCGTGGTGTTCTGTTGGCTAAAACCGATGGACGCAGAGGTATTGGTGTTAGTGCCGGGGCAAGCGTGATTCTTGATCGGGTGAACGGCATGTATGCCCTGCTTCTACTGCTGACGATCTGCATGCTCTTTTTCGACTGGTCAATGGCTTGGTGGGCCAGCTGGATGGCAGTGGTGTTGGCAGCCTGGGGCGGTATGCTCTTCTACCCACTGGTGGACAGGTATCTGGTGAGCCGCTTGCCCGAGAAGCTGGAGAAACTCAAATCATTGCCATTGATGGAGCCCTCTTTTCAAAAGATGTGGTGGCGTAGTTTGCCCATCTCTTTTCTGTTTCAGATGCTGATTGTTCAGGCTCACTTTTTTCTTGGTCTGGCTGTGGGACTTGAGATGAGCTGGGCAGCTTTCTCAATTATGGTTGGCCTTGTGGCACTGGTGGCGACCCTGCCGATATCCCTGAATGGCTTTGGTGTTCGTGAAGCAGGTTATGTCAGTTTTGCTGTCTATTTCGGCGCTAATGGTGATGCGGCGACTGCTATGGCAGCACTTTGGGTTATTGTACTCGGTATGGCATCACTGCCGGGTGCATGGGTGCTTTGGCGATTGGGTGGCATAAGCTCACTGCGCGGCGATAAGGCGGGCACTGAATAATCTGCTAAAAGAGATGGCGATCCATCCAGCTTAGCCCATATTCTCCTTAAGGCGAACAACCGAACGTTCCGCACGTTTGTTGATATAGCTCTCAAGGTTTTTAAACGTTTCAGGATGCTGGTCATGCATCGCTTTCATGGCTGGTTTGTCCATCTCCAGAATATCCACATTACTTGCAGCAACAGCCGAGTAGGCGAGTTCCGTTCCGTTTTTGATAGCGACTTCACCTAGCAGGTCATTGTCACGACGGATCTCTACCAGTCGCTCTTCACCGGAGCGATTGGTATATCGAACCTCTACTTCACCGGAAAGAATCAGGTAGACGCCCTGAGGTGCTTTACCCTGAGTGAAAATGCGCGCGTTACGATCATAGGTGTTGACGTTAAGCGAGCGGGAAAGTTCATTGCGTTCGCGATCAGGGAGCGTTTGGAAAACAGGGTGGCTGGAGAAGAAACTATCCAGCATGCGATGGGTCATCAGCACTTCGAGACGCTCATGGAATTTATTATCCGCTTCCACCACCTGCTGAATGGCCGAGAGCTCAACCTTGATGATGGTGCTCGGTTCTGCTGTATAGACCGAGGCATAACGGGATTTCTTACGCAGCGCCCCAAATTCACCGTAGATCTCACCGGATTTCAGTTTGGCAATCACTTTCAACTGGCTTCCTGACTGTCTGCCGATGGCCATGGAACCTTGCTTGATAAAGTAAAGATCGTGGGGTGTGTCGCCCTCATGTAACATCTCCACGTCCTTGGAGACATGCATGATTTGACTGGCATTGTTGAGGATGCGCATGCTTAAAGGCGATAGACCTTCTAGGATTGGAAAATCTTTTACTGAGAGGATCTCTTTGCTAATGCTGGTATTTCCATGAATACCAGAAAGATCTAGAAAGTCGTCAGACACTGCCAATCCCCCCTATATAAATAAGCATTTTTCTTAACTTCACGAATTGTAGCACATATTTTTCACTGAATAACAGTTTCGTCAAAAGATCGACTTGAATTGGGCAGTTAACTGATTTCCAGCTTGCGGCGATGATTGGTGAGATTGGTGTGCCCGTTTTCACGTACCACGACCATATCTTCAATTCTTACGCCGCCCAAATGAGGATAGTAGAGGCCCGGTTCAATGGTGATGACATGGCCGCTTTTGAGGATGCCAGCGCCTGTGGAAACTCTAGGTGCTTCATGGATCTCAAGGCCGACACCGTGTCCGGTACCATGAAAAAAACCGCACTGTTTTCCTCGCACCATTCCCGTTTTAAAGCCCGAACACTCGAAATGAGTGGTAATGGCTTGATGAATATCTGCTGCAATCACGCCATCAGTGACCATGCCAAGGCCGATATCCTGCCCCTCCCTAACGGTTTGATAGAGCTTTTTGACCTCTGAACTTGCTTTGCCTTTAACGTAGGTTCGAGTCATGTCTCCCCAATATCCCGAGCTCAACAGGCGCGGAAAGATGTCGATGATGATTGGCTGGTGAGCATGCAGAGCCCCCTGTCCGATATTGTGAGGATCAGCACTCTCTTTGCCACAGGCCACAATGGTGTGAGATGGCATGGCACCATTTTGAATGAGATAGGTTTCAATCACTGAACGCAGATGTTTCGATTTAACCTTTCCTTTGACATCCGGATGACGAAGTTCGGAACCTTGGACGATTTCGCATTCGCCAAGAAACTGCTCAGCTTGTCGCATGGCATTGCGGGTCAGTTTCTCGGCTCTGGCCAACTGTTTGATCTCCATCTCGTTTTTGATGATGCGGCTTTCAAACAGGTCGCCTTCAGCAGCCTCGACCTGAAACCCCCAGCTGCGTAGCTGTTCGGCAAAGCGAAGCGGAAAATGCCCCGATACTCGAAGGTGTGAGATATGGTGAGCTTGCAGAAACGCGGCGGCGGCAGAGGTGAGTCCTGGCTGCCATCCATTCTTTTTGCCCTGCTCTTTCCACTCTGAATCGAGATGCACTTGGTCGAACGAGGATTGCTTGGAAGCGCGATCCACCTCCAGTGGCGAGAAGAGGCCATGCCACTCTTTCTTTATCTCAATGGCGATGAATGGGTCGGGTACAAACATGCCAGAGACATAGAGCATATCCGCGTCATGCTCTGATGCGGCGATAAGAAGGGTGGCTCGATTCACGATGCAATCACCTCTTCTTCGTCATGAATCTCTTTCTGCTCCTTCTCCATAAGGTTGCGGATGTTAATCGATTTGAGCAGATCCTGCTGTTTACGACCGATGCGAAAGTAGATGCCTGATAATGTGCGGCCAACCGAGGATTGTTGCCATGCTTCGGGCACATCCATCGGTTCGGATGAAAGAGCTCGATGAATAGTATCGAGCGTTAGAACGTCGGCATCAACGCCGAGAACCCATGAGCCTTGCGCACTGTTGCTGACCACCTGTTTGAGAAGTGACTTCTCACAGAGAGAATCCATCATCTCCTGCAGGATGTTTTCCGGAATGGACGTCTCAGTGACTAACTCCCTCATATGCAGGCTTTCGCCCTGATGCATCGCCTGTGCAGCTCGCAGGAGAATAAGGTGGGAGAAAAACTTGCGAATACCCGGCTGGAGAAAGGCGCGTCCCTGCTTATGTGACTGTTCGGGGTGTTGCAGGCAGAAGACTACTTCAGCCCCGATAAGTACAACCACCCAGATCAGATAGAGCCAGATAAGGAATACCGGCAGGGTACCAAGGGCTCCGTAGAGTTTTTCATAGTTGGCCAGCTCGGTAATGTAGAAGGCAAACCCCAGCTTGGTCATCTCGAACAGTGCACCAGCTATAAGACCGCCGGCAGCGGCATAGCGGAACGGAACCGATGTGTTGGGAAGTACCATGTAGAGCGCTGTCATGGCAGTGGATGAGATGAGCCATGGTAGTAAAAAGGGGACATTGCCTATGGCGCTTGCTCCTTCGGCAACATCACGAATCACCGGAAGAGCAACAAAGTATGAGGTGATGGTAAGCGAAGCGCCAATGAGAATCGGAGAGAGCGTCAGTACCGACCAGAAGGTGACAAACTTGGACATCCAGGAACGCGCTCTGGTGATGCGCCAGATATCGTTGAACGCCTCTTCCATCGTGTTGAGCAGTGCTGTAGCAGTAAAGAGCAGGCCGAGAATACCGAAAATAGATAGTGCTGTTGCCTTGTCTGCCACCTGGCCGAGATAGTCCTGAACTGCTAACTGACTCGTAGGCAGAAGATATTCAAGCATGGCATTTCGCACATTGCCGCTAACGACATCAAAGGCCTGAAAACTGGTGAAGATGGAGAAGCCCAAGGCAACGAGTGGGACAATGGCAAGTAGAGAGGCATAGCCGAGTGCGGAAGCACGCTGAATGCACTTGTCCTCAACGAATCGATTAATGATCCGCCAGACAAGCCGAAGAAGCCCGAAAGTATAGCGCTTCAGTGCAGGCAAGCTGGCAACCTCGGATACATCCATCTCCATAGCTTGCTTCAGGTGTTTCTTTAGTGCTTGTGACATGATCACTCTCTCTTTGAAACCTATTCAATGGATATTTATAGCATGAAGCAAGGAATAATGAGACATCCATATCGAGCCAGCCAATTTATGGTTGCTGATGAGATAGCCCATTTTTGACATCAGTGATCAGGATTCTTTAAAAACCCCTGAACGATTCGGTGCTCTTGAGAGACTGTGCGCTTAACTACGCTCTTTAATCGCCCTAGCTTGAGCCGCAGCATTACCGATGTAGCTGGCTGGTGTTAGATTAATCAGTTCAGCTTTAGCATTGGCCGGGATCTCCAGGTTTTCGATAAACTCCCTTAACGCTTCAGGCGTAATGCCTTTGCCGCGTGTGAGAGCCTTCATCTGCTCGTATGGATTCTCCAATCCATAGCGGCGCATGACGGTCTGAATGGCTTCACCGAGCACTTCCCATGTTGCGTCAAGGTCAGCAGCAAGACGAGCCTCGTTCAGCTCCAGTTTGCCAAGCCCTTTGGCAGCAGAGGCATAAGCCAGCACACTGTAACCAAAGCCGACACCTAGATTGCGTAGTACGGTGGAGTCGGTGAGGTCGCGCTGCCAACGAGAGATCGGCAGTTTGGCGGCAAGGTGTGCCATGACAGCATTAGCCAATCCGAGATTGCCTTCAGCGTTTTCGAAGTCGATCGGATTGACCTTGTGCGGCATGGTGGATGAGCCCACCTCACCGGCAATGACGCGCTGTTTGAAATAGCCGAGGGAGATATATCCCCAAACATCGCGGCAGTTATCAATCAATACGGTATTAAAACGACAGACAGCATCATTGAGTTCGGCCACATAGTCATGGGGCTCGATTTGGGTGGTGTAGGGGTTCCATGCCAGACCAAGGCTTTCGACAAAGTCTTTGGCAATCAATTCCCAATCAAGTTCTGGATAGCTGACCATGTGGGCGTTGTAGTTGCCGACAGCGCCATTGATCTTGCCGAGCATCTCGACAGCTGCAATCTGGTTGCGTTGACGGGTCATGCGGTAAGCCACGTTAGCCCACTCCTTGCCCATGGTGGATGGTGATGCTGGTTGTCCGTGAGTGCGTGAGAGGAGCGGCACATCGGCCATATCAATCGACATTTGTTGCAAGGTGGCAATCAGCTTATCTAGTTCAGGCAAAAGTACGGTGTCGCGAGCCTCATTGAGCATCAGTGCGTAAGAGAGGTTGTTGATATCTTCGGAGGTACAGGCGAAGTGGAAAAACTCTGAGATAGATGCGAGTTCTGCGTGTTCGGCAACCTGCTCTTTAAGGAAATACTCTACCGCTTTTACATCATGGTTGGTGGTTGATTCGATATCTTTGACGCGCTGAGCATCAGCTTCGGAGAAGTTGGCAACAATATGATCGAGAAAGGCGCTGGCATCAGCTGAGAATGCAGGAACTTCAATGATGTCACTGTTAGCAGCGAGCATCTGCAGCCAACGAACCTCTACTGTTACACGCGCCTTGATCAGGCCATATTCACTGAATATCGGTCGTAAATCGGCTACTTTTCCGGCATATCGGCCATCAAGGGGTGAAAGGGCGGTAAGAGGTGAAACCTGCATGTAAACTCCAGTGGTCAGTGAATAAGATCATCAATCAAACATTCAAGGCGGCGAAATGTACACAGTTTCGATTGATTTCTAAAGCAACTGAGGTAATGATGCTTGCTGTACCTATTGCCAGTAGTCGTCATATGGATTTTGCAGTGGTAACAGGTAGCACTTTAAATGTGCGAGGGAGTTGTTGCATGAATGGATGGATGCGTACGGTTGCACTATTAACACTATCTCTGATTCTATCAGCCCCTTTGGTTGCTGAGGAGAGTACAGGATTTAAACCCGATGCGACACGCGGAGCGAAGACATTTGAAGCGATTTGTGCTCATTGCCATCTTATTACGTATGACGAGAGCAGGATTGGAGCTCCGGGCCTGAAGGGTGTACTGGAACGCCATGATGAAAAGTGGCTTGATCAATGGTTGAAAGGGCCTGAGGCTTTTGCCAAAACGGATGAAACAGCGAAAGCGCTTATTGAGTCCAATAAGTATGGCGTGAAGATGCCGACATTTCCTGAGATGCAGGAGCGTG
>Ga0316191_10003919_pt1 | contig 11060 bp, 7 predicted proteins | sample Eddworburr2cm_MG_FD_204928 | JGI IMG/M metagenome (GOLD analysis project Ga0316191, IMG submission 204928) | Coastal sediment microbial communities from Maine, United States - Eddy worm burrow 2 cm | ecosystem: Environmental > Aquatic > Marine > Coastal > Sediment | place: USA: Maine | collected... | reverse complement strand
GATAGGCTGGGTGTGGAAGCACAGTAATGTGTGAAGCTAACCAGTACTAATTGCCCGAGTGGCTTGGTCATATAACACCAAAGCCCTTTGTTTGACACGAAGAAGCTATTGACAGAATTACCAGTTGAGAAAAAGGGGGTCAGGTTAAGTTTTCCCTGGCCCAATGGTGAAGTTACCTGGTTCATCCCAGGAAAACTTAACCTGACCCCTTTTTTCGCCAGTTTGCCTGGCGGCAATAGAGCATTGGAACCACCTGATCCCATACCGAACTCAGAAGTGAAACGATGCATCGCCGATGGTAGTGCGGGAGTTCCCGTGTGAGAGTAGGTCACTGCCAGGCGCCAAATGGAAAACCCCCGGTCCGAAAGGATCGGGGGTTTTTTATTTCCCGTTTTGTTTTGTGACCTGCTCTCACACGCAGTGTGGGCATGCGCGCCGCAGGCGTGCTCAATGAATGATGTCGGAGTAATGCCGCTTTCAGCGATGCTGAAAAAAGGCGTTACATAGACTCAACAAACAGGTCACGCCCTTATCGGAAACCTCAATCTGTAGCTGTATCTCATCTCGGTTGATGTCGCCTTGAAGCCAATCAATAAACTTTTTGAGCTTTTTTTGACCGGGGTCATGGCGCTTTCCGGTGCCAGGTACGATGAATGGACGACGAGCATTCATACTGTGGAAGTATAAATTGCAGGCCGTGCTGGGAGGGTTTGGCGTGAACTGGTTGATAAATAAAGGCATTTCTGTTTCTTGTTGTTTTACCATATCGCGGAGTGCTGGTGTCCAAGCGCACCCACTACAGATTCTGACGAGGGTGCTCTGTTCTCTCCTGTTAATTTGTGTCGTCCTGGGCTCAGGTATTGCGGCGGGGCAGGATTCTTCCGAAAACAGATTGAATCCTGGGCACAATGGCGCGTGGATCAATTCCGAAACACCCGGACAGGGTTTCCTGCTGGATGTTATGCCGGAAACGAATATCGCCTTCCTGGCGTGGTTCACTTACGATACGACCCTGCCGGGCCCGGAGGAGACCGCCCGGGTCGGCTATCCGGGCCACCGCTGGCTGACAGCGCAGGGTCCGATCGTCGGCAACAAGGCCAATTTGGACGTGTATTTGAGCAGCGATGGCCTATTCAATGACCCCCGGCCGGTGGGCCTGGCTCCCGAGGGCAGCATCACGCTGAGTTTTGATGACTGCGCGTCCGGGACCGTTGACTATCAACTCACCAGCGCCGGGCTTTCCGGCAGCATTCCAATCGAACGCATCGTGCACGACAATGTTGCTCTGTGTGGCTCAATCGGGACGGCGCAACAAGAGGCGGGCAGAAGCGCTTTGATGAACGCCAAGCAGGCGCATGTAAATACTTCCCCGGTTCCTCCGGCCAAAAACGCAAGTTCCGTAAAAAATTGCAGAATGAATCCTGGGCACAACGGCGCCTGGATCAATTCCGAAACGCCCGGACAGGGTTTCCTGCTGGATGTGATGCCGGAAACGAATATTGCCTTCCTGTCGTGGTTCACTTACGACACGGCCCTGCCGGGCCCGGAGGAGACCGCCCGGGTCGGCGATCCGGGCCACCGCTGGCTGACAGCGCAGGGTCCGATCGTCGGCAACAAGGCCAATTTGGACGTGTATTTGAGCAGCGATGGCCTATTCAATGACCCCCGGCCGGTGGGCCTGGTTCCCGAGGGCAGCATCACGCTGAGTTTTGAAGACTGCGCGTCCGGGACCGTTGACTATCAACTCACCAGCGCCGGACTTTCCGGCAGCATTCCAATCGAACGCATCGTGCACGACAACGTCGCGATGTGCGAGTCACTGTGCGGTGAAGTGGTCAACGAATCGTCCGGAAAGCAGTCTACCGTGATCGGGCTCGAGGGCGGTGCAGTGGATGTCGTTGACAAACGGGGGAATATCTTACGGCTCGCCATTCCGGAGGGCGTTCTGGTGGGCGCAACTGACCATCGGATCGAGGTATTCCCATTGGCGGCACAGACGGCTTTGCCGACCGGCCAGTTCGCATTCGCCGGGCTCAACTGGACCTCGGATCTGGGTACCGTGATTGCGCCGGCAACGCTCAAGGTTTTTACTGAAGAGGTGGAAAATTTCACGGATATCGCGGCATTTTCCTACGGGAAGCAGGGTGAGGCTTTCTACTTTCTACCCGCACTTATCGCCACAGATGAAGGCGTGGTGATCGAGGTGCCGTCAGTCCAGTTGGGCGTGACGGGCCTGGCTTATGTAACGGCCGCTGAGATGGAACAATGGCAACCCCCGGACTATCCGAGTTCAGCAAGATACCTGCAGCAAATGGCCATCGCGGCCAAAAAAGAAGTCGAATCGGCCCGCGCTCGGCATACCGAAACATTCGGAGTCTTAAGAATGATGAGCGCCGAATCGGGTAAAGGTAGCAAACTCCTGCAGGATGAGCTGGATCTGGGTGAGACTTTTCTGCCGTTCATGAAGGATTGGTTCGACAACGAAGTCAATCCTGTGCTCTCTGTCGCAACAAAGGGGTGCGACGTAGCCGTGGATTTCACCTCTGTCATGCTCGAATGGCTTACCGCCGTTCAGCAGTACGGTCTGGAAAACCACTCGCAACTGCAAGGCCGAATTGGCGCACTGGAATCCGCAATGAATGAATTTGCTATAGCAGCAGGGCAGGACATTTCTACGTTGGATCAGCAGTGCGACCTGGAGCCAGATCCCTGCAAACAAATGGAGATCATGCGCACGGGCGCGGCCTGTGCCGAATCCGCGCAGTTAGTTGGCCGTGATGATGACATACCTGATCTTGCCTGTTCGGAAGCACCGGCGCTTCTATCTGTTTCACCGAAAAATTCCAGTCGCTGCCCGGGGGCATCCATCCAGTTTTATGCGAATGTCCGGAACCTCAGGGGCGATGCGCTGCCGGTCGATCAATACGACCTGCTCTGGCTCAGTGAGGCGCCGCATTTGCTGTCCATTGGCGCGGAAAGCGGGCTGGCAGAAACGCTTGCCCCTGGAAATGCATGGGTCACCGCATCCAGCGAAGTCTGTGGTGGCACAATGGAAGGGAGTGCCCATGTCGAGATCAATGGCGTGCCCGACATCGCCGGCAGTTACTCGCTGGTTGGCAGTGAAACCTGGCGGGGTTGCCTGGATCCGGAAGACGATGGAATTTACGGAATACATGGAACCGCCAGCATTAGCATCACGTCGGAAGACGAGAAGGCGGGCAGTGCTCAGTTCAGCGGTAGCAGCAATGGCTCCGGTTTCGGGGCTTCCTTCGGTGGCACGGTTTCGTGTGGTGGCGCGTTTTCAGGAAGCGGTGGTTACAGCGAAGAAGACGGGACGACCGGCAGCACCACGTTCAATGGAACATTCACGCCCAATGCATTGAGGCTGGACTTCTCAGCCCAGGACCAGAGTGGGGATACCTGTTCGTCTTCGGGTTGGGTGAGGGGCACCAAATAGAAAACCAGTCCGCGATATCGGGCTGGTCATGCTTACTCAGATAAGGATCAGGCAGCCGGTTATCCGGCTGAATAGAAGTCGCCAATGTTGAAGATTTTGATCAACTGAAGATTCCCTTCCGGGCCGTTGCTACAGATCTGGAGACCGGCGAGGCGGAGGTGCTGAACCATGGGAATCTGGCTTCTGCCATTGTCGCGAGCATGGCGCTTCAGGATGACTTCGATGGTGAGAGCGGTTTTCAGCCGTTTACCGATTTCAACAACCTGTCGACTACGCCTGCTGAGGCAGAGCCCAATCTATATTGGGAGCCTTGTGGAGGCTGGAAATTTGTGGAATCAGCGATCTGACGCGGGTCTTAGTGATTTGCATACCAGCTTAAGTGTGTTTCTAGGCGCCGACAGTTTCCTGGGTCCGGTCTATCTGGGCTATGCAGTGGGTGATGACGGCCAGACCGCGGCATTTCTGTATGTAGGACAGTTGTTCTGACCCCTTCTTCTTCTCCCCTAAGAACAAGACCGCCAGGCCCACAGGGGTCTGGCGGTTTCGGGTCCGCTCACGGATGAGCGTTGGTTTTTGGCGAATCGTTGTCAGTCTTCGTCGTCGCAATCGCCCCGACCCTGGCCCACTACGCCCTCACCGACAAAGTGAATGATGCCGTTTGCTATCGTGACGCCGCTGTCGGGTTCACCGATGTCCAACGCCCCCAGGTCTAGTGCCGCATCACCTACGAGAACCTGAGGAATGCTCAGGTCGACGTCGACTGCCTGACGATTGCGGCTGGCCATCTTGATCGAGCCGGCTGATACCACTTCACCCTGATCGCGACGACCGGTGGTGAGGTGATCCGCGAGAATGCCAGTCAGACCGTTCTTCGAGAAAGTGCTGCAAATATTACTTTCGTCCAGGTTGAGACAGCCGAAAGCTTCATCAGTCGGAGCGAACAGTGTTACCTGCCCGTTACCCTCGAGAAGCGAGGAAATTTCGGTGCAGATGATTGCTGCTTCCAGAGTCGTATGGACCTCACTGGCCTGGACGATGTCCCATACCGAAGTTCCTTTGGGTCCCTTGGCGTGGGCCGGCATGGCAGAGGTCAGCGCAATGGCCGTTGTGATAATGAGAGAGGATGCAAATTTGGTCATGTTCTGGCTCCTGAGTGTGTGACAAAAGGTTCATTCAATTCTTGGGGGCAGAGTTAATTACTAGCCCAAGTTGTACAGAATGTACAATAATAGTATAGATATTACAAGGGTTAAATTAGGATTTAATTTCTTTGTGTACAAATAATGTACATAAATAAGTCAGAAGCGTAGTTTTGGACCGAGCATCATCATGTGCCGCTAATTCCGGCCTGGATGACAGCCGGCTTTGAGTTTCTTCAGCTGTTAAGGCCTTGCAGCACATCAACGTCACCGCAACACAATTGCCTGCCCAATCCGGCCATCCACCAGCACATCCAGCGGGTCTTCCAGTCGGACATGCCGGATGTACTCGGTCTCCGTAACCGGTTCGATGGCATTGAGCCAGTCCCAATCGAAGAAGCAGTAACCGCTCGAGCTGTTGATGGTGAGGTAGGCGATGGAAAACGTGATCAGGTTCTGGAAGAAATGTGTTCCGAACGAGGGCTCGACGACGAAGTCACCGTAATCAGCTTCGACGATCACTCTCGCTGACGAAATCTGGTCCCACTTGGTGGGTATGCCCAGCCAGCGATCGGTCGTTCCCCAGCGCCCCGGCCCAATCAGCATGTATGGTATGTTCTGTTCCCTGAATCTCTGGTTATATTTCCCCAACTCGTCTGCCATGTGAATCATGTTTTCGCGCTTGAAGTTGTCATTTCGCACGAACACGATGTCACGGATATCGTTGATCTGGCCATTGCTCAGGGCCTGGTCAGACCGGGCGACCACCCGGCTGTCATCCTGGTCGTAGATCGACACGTCTTCGAAGCTGGTCGCCGCCTTCATCGGCCGGATCTGCAGCAGGCGGAATTGGTTGGGTACGTTTGATTCCGGGTTGATTTCTGCAGCGAACTCGAGCTCCACCGGCACGTTCATCGCCCGGCTGCCCAGTTCCAGCAGATATTGCAGGATTTCACCCAGCGGGAAGATATTTGCCTTGAGGATCGGGTCGAAAGTGATGATGCGGGGGCCTTTGCGGCCTATTCCGGTGTAAATTCGGTCATTGTCCGCCGAGTAAGTCGAACCCACGTGTTTCAACACACCATGATTCTCGGCTTCCTTGATGTTCAGTTTAATCAGCCCAACGTCGCCACCCACTTCAGGAAACACGGACGAATGGGTCATATCAACTGCAAAAAATTCAAGCTGTGAGTTTTGCAGGTAGTCCTGAGTATTGGAAAACTGAGGCAATACATGCGGATTGGCGGGCGAGAAATACAGGCAATTGTCGCCCTCCATGATGGTCTTCCCAAGCCCGAGAGCGGTATAGGCGATACCCTCTTCCGGTTTAATGTTGCCTACCGAGTAAAAATTGTAGGACCGGGCCACCCCTGAAAACACCGGGTAGTAGAAGCCATCATGTTCCTTGCCGACAATTTTTTGCAGGATGATGGCCATCTTTTCTTCTTCGGTGCGGTTTCCAGTAGCCTGGGTATAGTTCTTCGCGTTGCGGAAGTACACCGATGCGTAAATCAATTTGACCGCCGCCAGCAGCCGCTGCATGCGGCCCTCGGCTGATGGCTGGTTGTTGGGCAGGAAGTGCGTGTCGAATATGCCGGCGAACGGCTGGTAGTAACTGTCCTCCAGAAGTGACGAGGAACGAACCGCCAGGGGGTAGTCGGCAACCGCCAGAAAAGCCTTGAGGTCCTCCTCCAATTCCTGCGGTACCGTGGCGTTGGTGAATGCGGCGATGATTTCCTCGTCGCTGCGTTCGTCCAGCGCAAATTCAGTCAAATCGTTTTTTTTCATGAACTGATCGAACGCACCGGTACAGATGACAGCGGTACGGGGCACCGAGATCCGGGCGCCGGGAAAAACACTGCAAACCAACTGGTTGTTGAACAGCTTGTTGATGAACGCAAGTCCGCGCCCCTTCCCTCCCAGGGACCCTTCACCGATACGTAGAAACCGGGAGTGACCGTCGTACCGTTCCCTGTCGAAATCGGTGACCATGCCGGCCTGCCGGTCATGCCGGTGCTGGCTGATGGTCTCAACCAGAAATTCACGCAGGTCCGCCGGATCGACAAACTCGCTCACCTTTCTGGGGCGCAAGCAGCTGGCCAGGTCGAATTCTCCTCGGGCAATCAGCCAGTTTGAGAAATGATTCCTCTCAGCGTGGAAGACCAGGGACTCGAAGTCGACACGGGCGACACACTCCTGCATTTGCCTGAAGTTGGTAGCCCGCGCGAGTTCAGTTCCGTCGGGGAGCTTGAACACAAAATCGCCAAATCCGAAGTTCTCATTGATGAAGGTTCCCAGCTTTTTCAGAAGCTTCGGTGATTGCTTGTTCAGGAATGCGGTATCGCAGGCAAGCGCCTGTGCCTCCCTGGCCTGATCGGAAGATTGCAGGAGTATCGGCAAATCGGCGATTTCGCTTTTCATCAGCCGGGCAAGTTCGATGCCTGCGGTTCCGTCAGACTTTCCATTCCTGGGGAACTGGATATCCGATATGACGCCCAGCAGGTATTCCCGGTACTGGCGAAACAGCGAAAGTGCGTCTTCAAAGTTTTCGGCGAGTAGTATCTTCGGCCGCGCGCGCATTCGCACACGCCGCGTGGACGAATTGATGCTTTCCCTGAGTAAGGCCGAGGCCTGTTGCATGATCTCGGTGTACATCAACGGCAGGTAGGCAGAATAAAACCGGACCGAGTTCTCCACCAGGATAATTACTCGCACGCCGACCTGCTCGGTATCGGCCGCGACATTGACCTTGTCCTCCACCAGTTTGATGATCGTGAGCAGTGTCTTTGATTCGCCGTTCCAGATGAACACGTTGTCGAATGCCCTGGCGATCTCGTCCCTGACCTGGTCCAGTTCCCGGTGGTGAAAGGCCATCAGTACGACCGGGATGCCCGGACACAGCTCCTTGGCTTTCCTTCTGAATTCGGTGGGGTCGATATCGGTAAGCGTGCGAAGGACGATGATCAGTTCAAATTTTGATTCCTCGAGCGCTTCCAGCGCGCTGGAACCGGAATCAACACGCTTGATTGCTGGTGCGCTGGAAAGTCTGAACTCGGCGTACTCGGCCAGCAACATGTCGGTAAGCTGACCATCCTCGCGCAAATTGTAAATATCGTAGAGGCTGGAGACCAACAGGATGTTCTGGATTCTGAAAGACATCAGCGAGTCGAAGCGCGCCGTCTCGTTTTCAAATGTTTCCAGTTCGGCGATCGGGTTCATAAAGTGGTCTCAGTCTTCGATCTTATGAGCATCAAGCTTAACCCCTGACCCGAAATGAAAAAAGGCCGGGCACCGTTCCCGGCGCCCGGCCCATGGGCTGAAGGGTCAGACTACGCCCTGATCAAGCATGGAGTCGGCAATCTTGACAAAACCGCTGATGTTGGCGCCCAGGACATAATTGCCCGGCTGGCCATACTCGTTGGCGGTCTCGACACAGGCACTATGGATGGAGACCATGATGTCGTGCAGACGCTGGTCCACTTCTTCGCGGGTCCAGCTCAGGCGCATGCTGTTCTGGGACATTTCCAGGCCGGATACGGCCACGCCGCCGGCATTGGCTGCCTTGCCCGGTCCGTAAAGAATCCCTGCTGCCTGGATCTTTTCGATCGCTGCAGGAGTGCTCGGCATGTTGGCGCCTTCGGCAATGCAGAAGCAGCCGTTTTTCAGCAGCATTTCGGCATCGTCGCCATTCAGCTCGTTCTGGGTGGCGCAGGGAAGGGCGACGTCGACCGGAACACTCCAGACGCCGGTGCCTTCGTGGTAGGTGGCCGACGGGTATTCATCGACGTATTCCTTGATCCGGCCACGCCTCTCGTTCTTCAGTTCGAAAACGTAAGCGAGTTTTTCAGGCGTTATGCCATCCTCGTCGATAATGTAACCGCTGGAATCGGACAGGGTCACGACCTTGCCGCCAAAATCGTTGACTTTTTCGGTGGCGTACTGTGCCACGTTACCGGAACCGGAAACCGCTACACGCAGACCGTCGAAGGTTTTGCCCTTTGTATTGAGCATTTCCTTGGCAAAATAAACGGTACCGTAGCCGGTCGCTTCCGGACGAATCAGGCTGCCACCCCAGTTGAGATTCTTTCCGGTAAGCACGCCTTCGAACGCGTTGCGACAGCGCTTGTACTGGCCAAACAGATAGCCGATCTCGCGCCCGCCAACGCCGATATCACCTGCCGGAACATCGGTGTTCGGGCCGATGTGGCGTGAAAGCTCGGTCATGAAGCTTTGGCAAAAACGCATCACTTCATTATCGGACTTGCCTTTGGGGTCGAAGTCGGAACCGCCCTTGCCGCCGCCCATAGGCAGCGTGGTCAGGCTGTTTTTCAGCACCTGCTCGAAACCCAGGAATTTGAGGATGCCCTGGTTTACGCTGGGGTGGAAACGCAGCCCGCCTTTGTAGGGCCCGATCGCGCTGTTGAATTCAACCCGGAAGCCCCGGTTGACCTGAACGTTGCCGGCGTCGTCCAGCCAGGGAACGCGGAACACGATCATCCGCTCCGGTTCGACCAGCCGTTCGACGATTTTTGCCTCTAAGTATTCAGGGTGCTTGTCCAGCACAGGTTCCAGCGTTTCCAGAACTTCTTCCACCGCCTGGTGGAACTCTTCTTCACCGCGGTTTTTTGCCTTGACTATGGCCATTACTGAGTTTAGATATGGGTTCATTTTTGTCTCCCCAATAAAACGTCCGGTGCGACGTTGAAAGCATTTTTTTGTGGCCAGGTGGTACCCATGCCAACATGGTGTTCGTGCAGAGGTGTCCGCGCCTGAAACAGGGCTTGGAACCACGCAGAATTACTTTAAATTCCTTGTGGAAATCTTACCAGTGAGTGTCGCGATTCAAGTGATCTTGCTCAGGTGGCAACGCGTAATTTTGGAGGTCAGAATTGTTCCTTCGGCACGACTTCGAAGATCTTGTCCATGATGCGCTGGCTGGTATTCCGCGCCGGCTGTTTGTAAACGGTCTCGTCGCTGTTGACCCAGTAGGGATCGCCATCTTCATCCAGTAACACCTGCCAGGCATTCTCCGCCAGCATGTCACGCTCCATGATTTCTGCGAGGTCTGCCGCCAGGCCAGGGCTGCGCACGAAGGCGCCCGCCTCGGTATTGATACTGAAGGAGCGTGGATCGAAATTCATCGAGCCGACGAAGGCGAACTCGCGATCGACGACCACTGCTTTGGTGTGCAGCCCCACGAACCCACCCTTGACCGGTGGCACGTCAACGATGGCCTGGATCGCGGGATCCGCCCGCAGTTCATAAAGCTCTGCCCCGGCGTCGATGAGGTCGTCGCGCCAGCCCTTGTAATGGCTGTTAACGGCTGGCACATCGTGAGAAGCCAGTGAATTAGTCAGGATTCGCACTTCTACTCCACGATCGGTCAGCGTCTTGATGAAGTCAATCGAAGACTGCGAGGGAATAATATAGGCGTTGGTGATCAGCAACTCTTCCCTGGCCAGGTCCATGAAGCCGAACATCTTTTCGGCGACATTTTGTGCGATGGTGTTGTCGACGGCTTCATCGAATACGAGCTGACTCTTACCGACGTGGAGATTTTCAGCCAGCTTCTTCGTCACTTCATACCAATCTTGCGCCTCCACGCCGAATACCTTCAGCTCTTCAGCCGCCCGGTTACTGGCCTGCAGATCGGCCCAGGCTTGATCGGCGAATTGGGGGTCCGGCTCGACTTCCAGGTTGATCGCTGACACCACCCATTCGCTGTTCCAGAAATGGTCGAACATCTCGTTGGCCTGGCGCGCGATATGTCCGAAACCCAGCACATCGAGATCATGAAAATTGTAATCGTGACTCAGGCCAAAATAATGATCACCGATGTTGCGCCCGCCGACAATCACGGCATTGCCGTCCGCGATCAGCAGCTTGTCATGCATGCGGGTGTTGAGGCGCTCCATTTCCGCAATCATCTCGCCACCGCGCGATAGCGTGCTGCGGTCTTTCCAGGGGTTGAACAGGCGCATCTCGATATTGGGACTCTGGTCCAGTTCGTAGAAGAGCTGGTCCTGTCCGATTGTCAGCAGGTCATCGATTATCAGGCGCACGTGTACGCCGCGATCGGCCGCTCGCACGGCGCGTTCCAGGATCAGGCGGCCGGAATGGTCCGGGTACCAGAGGTAAGTCTGGATATCCAGCGAGGAAACTGCCGAGTCAATCAGCGCCAGGCGTGCCAACAAGCTGTCGTAGCTATGGTCCAGCAGGCGAAAACCAGACGAACCGGGTTCGTGTTTGCGGGTGATACCGCCGGCGAGTTCATACAGGACGCCTTGCTCTGCTGGCAGCTTTGCATAGGTGGGGTCGAAGCGAATAATTTCTTTCTTGAGCGACGGGCCGGCGCAGCCGGCCATCGACAGGCACGTCGAAATAATGATCAAGTAAGCCAGGTGGAACGCAAAGCTGCCCTGACGAAAGGCGTTGCGCGAAAACATGGCTACCTCCTTCTCCTG
>Ga0316191_10003918_pt1 | contig 11061 bp, 10 predicted proteins | sample Eddworburr2cm_MG_FD_204928 | JGI IMG/M metagenome (GOLD analysis project Ga0316191, IMG submission 204928) | Coastal sediment microbial communities from Maine, United States - Eddy worm burrow 2 cm | ecosystem: Environmental > Aquatic > Marine > Coastal > Sediment | place: USA: Maine... | reverse complement strand
ACAAGCGCCACAACTCGAAGATCGATCGCACCAGGATTGCTCGTTGGGCCGATCGGGTGCTGGCCGGCGGAAGGGTCGGACGTATATGAGGGTGCTGGTCACGGGGGCAACGAGCCTCCTGGGTCGATGTTTGGTGGAAAGCCTCGTCAGCCGCGGAGACGCGGTTTCGGTGCTGCAGCGAAACCCCAGCGGGCTCGATGTCACCGAACACCTTGGCGACATCGTCGAACCGCAGGCCGTCATGGAGTCGACGGCGGGAGCTGATGCCGTCGTCCATCTAGCCGCTCGGGTCGCGGTGACCGGACCGTGGGCAGAGTTTGAGGCGGTCAATGTCCAGGGCACGACGAACGTCGTCAGAGCTGCGCAGGCCGTCGGTGTACGGCGCTTCGTTCAGGTCTCCTCTCCGTCCGTCGCCTATCGCGGGGAGTCATTGGTCGGAGCTCCCGCAGATTCGGCGGATCCCATCCGGGCCAGGGGTCACTATGCGCGGAGCAAGGCACACGCCGAGCTTGTTGCACTCGCTGCGAACTCGCGCGACATGGCGGTTGTCGCCGTCCGTCCCCATCTCGTGTGGGGGCCGGGCGACACGCAGCTCGTTGGCCGAATCGTCGAACGAGCGCGAGCCGGTCGACTCGCGACCGTGGGAACGGGCGGTGCCCTCATCGACACGACGTACGTCGACAACGCTGCAGATGCCCTGGTTGCTGCGCTCGACCGGGCCCCCCAACTCGGCGGTCGAGCCCTCGTGGTAACCAACGGAGAACCACGGCCGGTGCGCGAACTTCTGAACAGGATCGTGCTCTCCGCGGGCCTGGAGCCGACGCGAGCACGCGTGCCGTTCCAGGTGGCTCGGGGTGGCGGATTGATCGCGGAGCGGATCTGGGAGCGCCGGGGGAGCGGCGAGGACCCGCCGATGACCAGCTTCCTTGCAGAGCAGCTCGGCACGGCGCATTGGTTCGACCAACGCGAGACGCGTGCCGCCCTCGGCTGGGAGCCGAAGGTGAAGCTGGCGGAGGGATTTGAGAACCTGAGAGCGTGGTTCGAAGACCAGGGATGACCGGTCAGCTGAGCCAGATCTCTGGCGCGGGCATAGGTACCGAGTCGCCCAGCAGCGGAGCAGGCGAACGTCGTGTCTCGGTTGTTGTGATCTGCCCCGTCCTCGGTCGAATGCGCCGAAGGTTTTCCAACGCTCGGAACGCCTCAACTCTCCGGTTGTGGATACCGACACAAATGGGTGACGGTGGAAGTCTTTGGGTGCTTCGCTGCCGCGGCGGCTGAGAGCGGCCGCTCCAGACAACCGATGGGCCAAGTGTTGAACAACAGCCGGACCGAAAGGGCCGAAGGATGAGATCACGCAAGACCGACAGTCGGCGAGCCGTGTTGAGCGCCCTCGTGCTGGCGCTTGCACTTGTGGCGGCTGCCTGCGGTGGATCGGGAAACGACTCGGTCGATACCGAGACCACGGTTGTGACGGCACCGGCAAACGATGCCGTGAAGTCCCTCCCGGATGTTCGCGGTGCGGTCATCCGGATCTAAGCCGAAGGGACGTTCGACTACCCGGGTGAGGGCACCCAGTACAACGAAGGGTCGTCGGGAAGCGGGTTCTTCATCAGCCCGGACGGGATCGCTGTGACGAACAACCACGTCGTGACGGGCGCGGCCTTCCTTCAGGTCTACGTCGAGGGCGAGGACGAACCCCGCAACGCGAAGATCCTCGGCGTCTCGGAGTGTTCAGACCTCGCCGTGATCGACGTTGATGGTGACGGCTTCCCGTACCTCGCGTGGTACCCCGATGATTTGGCGGTCGGGTGGACGTGTTCGCCGCCGGGTTCCCGCTCGGCGACCATGAGTACACGCTCCTCGACGGCATCATCTCCAAGGAAGATGCCAACGGCGAGACGAGTTGGGCGTCGGTCGACAGCGTGATCGAGCACACGAGCGACATCCTGCCGGGGAACTCCGGTGGCCCGCTCGTCAGCGAGGACGGACTCGTTGTTGGCGTGAACTACGCCGGAGGGAGCGAGGGGCAGGCGTACGCGATCGGCTACGAAGAAGCCAGGAAGGTGCTCCCGGTCCTGCAGAGCGGCCAGGACGTTACGTCGATCGGCATCAACGGATCAGCCCTGCTGACCGACGACGGTTCGGGGATCTGGGTGTATTCCGTCGGCTCAGGATCGCCGGCGGACCTTGTCGGGGTTCGCGGTGGTGACATCGTGAGTGAGATCGAGGGATTGATTCCTGCCACCGACGGAACCATGTTGGACTACTGCGACGTCCTGCGCAGCCAGGATCCCGACTCGCCGATTCAGATCGAGGTCTGGCGCGAAGCAAATGGTGGCTATCTCGAAGGCACGCTCAACACGGCGAAGGCACTCGCCCCTGTTGGCGGCGCCACCGCCGGTGGATCGAGCCCGGAAACGACTGTGCCCGCCGACAACGCCGACGGATCGAGCCCGGAAACGACCGTGCCCGCAGACACCGGCGGGGACGCGCTCGTTGTCGGCGATTGTATTGACGATGGACAGGTGCAGAACTTCATCGACGGCCTCGACTACGCGACAACGTCGTGCGAAGCGTCCCACGACAACGAGGTCTACTACCTGTTCGAGTTCCCGGATGGGCCGTACCCTGGCGACGAGACCGTCGAGGCCGAAGTTTCCAACGCGTGTATCTCGGCCTTTGAACCGTACGTGGGGCGGGACTACGAGACCTCTGCTCTGGACTACGTCTACACATTCCCGTATGAAGACGTGTGGAGTGCGGGCTTCCGCACTGGGGAGTGTCTGCTCTTCCACGTCGAGGCCACGCCCTTGACCGGTTCTGCCTACCAGAGTGGCTGGTAGGTCCGGCACCGCACACTTCCAACGCAAGGAGTCGAGGGGCGCCTGGCAGGGGCGGCCCTCGACTCGTCAAGGGCCTCAAAGGTCACAACGGTTTCGGCACCCGAGGGCTCGAAGGGCGGGCGGCCTTCGGCGGGCAGTTCACGCCCCCGACAGAAGCCGGGATTTCAGGTTTCTGCCGCCTGAGGCCGATAACCAAACGTGTATGAGGGATACTCGCCCGCGCGACGCGGGGCGCGAATGAGCATGAACACTTGGGGCGCGCCAGCTCCGATCGGCTCTGCCGGCTACGTCGACGGCCACGGCCGAGGACTCGTGGGCATCGGTGGCATGTGGAGGACGTGGCACACGCTCCGCATCGTGATCTTCGTCGTGGCCATGGTCTCGGGTATCGCGCTCGGAGTTTTGTGGACCTGGCCAGCAGGTTTCGCTGCGGCCGTGTTGGGTCTTCTCGGGTTTGTCGACGCCACTCGCCTGATTCGCTCCGAGACGGGTTCCCCGCTCCCATCGCTGTTCGTGGACACCACGCTGATCGGCGTTGCGATGGCGGTGGTCGGGTTGGGGGGCATGGGTGCGGCTCTCCTCTACATGGTCGCCGTGCCCGTGGTGCTGTTGCCGTGGCGGCAGTCCCTGCCGGTGATCGCCTATGCCATTTTGTGGGTAGTGGTGGCGATGGCGGTGGTGAGCGTCGTCGAGATGCCGGTCGAGGTATCGGACACGCTGATTGCGGCTATCGCATATTTCGTGTTTGCCGGACCCACGCTCGTCTTGCTCGGTGTGACTTCCTACCAGCTAGACCGGCTCTACAGGCATGGGATCCGGCGCCAGCGATATGAGCAGGCACTTGCTGCCTGCGGCGAGGTTCTCCTCGCCAACCCCGAGGACAAGGCGATCGACACCGCGCTTGTGGCGCTCCTGGGGGCCACACCGGCACAGAACATCTTCGTCGACGAGAACTTCGCAGACCCAGTCCTCGGATTGAGCTGCCGCGTGACGCACGAGGCGATTCGAGCCGGTTCGGAGCATGTGGTGAGCGAGGAGATCTGGGTCGAAGACGATGAACCGACAAAGGTCTTTCGCACCGTGTTGCCGTACGCAGACATGCCAACACTCCATGCTGCCCTGTCGAACGGAGAGGTGGCAGTCATCCACCGGGAGCGACTCGAGGGGCGTGAACGCGAGGTCTATGAAGAGGACGGCTGCAAGTCCGAACTCAACATCCCGATCAACGTGTACGGCAAGTGGGTCGGTTCGATCGGCTTCGCCGACTACGTCGTCGATCGAGACTGGAGGGACGACGATATCAGCGTGCTCCAGACCGCTGCAGCCATGATCGGATCGTTCTGGGAGCGGGCGCAGGCCACTCGCGAATTCGAGGAACTCGTCCATTCCAAGGACCAGTTCCTCGCTTCGATCAGTCACGAGATCCGTACGCCGCTCACCGCCGTGCTTGGATTCTCCGAGGTACTTCGAGAGGACCCGGGCGATCTCGGTCCCGGTGGCGTCGAGATAGTCAACCTCGTTGCTGAGCAGGCTCGCGAGATCTCCGATATCGTCGAAGATCTGCTCGTCGCCGCCCGTGCCGACATGGACGCGCTGAAGGTGGTTCGGGAGGACGTTGTCCTGCGAGAGCAAGTTGAGCATGTTGTCGCGGCTCGGGGTTCACGGACGCGGCTCAGCATTGATACCGGAGGTGGCGACGTGGTGGCTGTGGCTGACGGCAACCGTGTACGACAGATCATTCGGTGCCTGCTCAGCAACGCGGCGCGATACGGCGGTGGTCAGATCGAGATACGAGTCGGTCACGACTACGGGCGAGCAACTTTGACCGTTGCCGACGACGGTCCGGGCGTTCCACCGGGCCATGAGCGCAACATCTTCGAAGCATTTCACCGGGCGAGAGACGATGACGGGAAGACCCAGGCCGTCGGACTCGGCCTATATGTCGCATACCACCTTGCCCGCCTCATGGACGGTGATCTCACCTACGATCGCCGAAGCGGGTGGACGATGTTCGAACTCGAGCTTCCCGACGCCGTGGGTGAGCCAGAAATGTCGCTCCTCGAGGAGCCTGCCCACGACGAAGCAACATCGGCTGCAGCCAAGGACGATGGCAACGTGCTGGCGCGACCGGTGCGCGGCTAGCCCGCGTCGCAGTGGGCCACCACCGACGAACGATCTCACTTCGAGCACGATGACAAGGATGACCCTTCGTGAGGTCTGGCGCTTGTGCTCGGCGAATTGCAGCCAGTCGCGTTTCTGTTGGCTCCAGATGTCATCGTGCTCGTCACCCTGAGCGACACGAGCCTTCACCGGGATCGAGCTGCCCCAACCTCGACCGGGGTGTCGCCGTTGGCCCTGACGTTGTAGAACCGGTCCGGGTTCGAATCTGCCCCTGCCTTGGAAGCGAACACCGCGTAGCCGCCGGGGACCGCCTGATACATGAGGGGTGTGACTCGTGCCGTGCCGGAGCGCGCTCCGAAATGATGGAGGAGGAGCAGCGGGGCACCTTCGAGCACACCGCCGCCCTTCCCTTCGCTCGCCCTGAACTCTTCGATGATGCCCTGATTCCAGTCGCCCACGTCGTCTCAATGCTTGGCGTTGATGTGTCCACGGTGTTGGAACACTCGCACGCCAAGTTCGTTGCGAAACCCCCAAAGGGATGGAGGTATTCGGGTGCTCAAGTGGCCGACCAGCCGCGATCGGCGTATCGGACCGTGCGAGTGTTTGGCGTGACCGAAGTCGGTAACCTCACCCTGAACCGTGACGGGACCGAGAGCCGCGAAGAGTGGTTGCGTGTGAGCATCAGATCGATATTCCGCAAAGAGACGCTCCGCAGCGACGCCGTTGCGGGTGTGGTGCTCGGTGTTGAGAGTGTGCCCGATGGACTGGCCGGCGGGCTCCTCGCTGGAGTGAACCCGGTCTACGGCCTTTACGGCTACATGGTCGGAACCGTCACCGGGGCACTCTTCACGAGTTCATCATTCATGGCCGTTCAGGCAACCGGTGCGATGGCGATCGTGGTGGCCGACGTCGGTGTCGTCCATACCTCCGACGACCCTGGGAGGGCGCTGTGGACACTCTCAATCGTCACGGGCGCCGTCATGCTTGCTGCGGGTCTCCTCAGGCTCGGATCGATCCTGCGCTTCGTCTCCAACGCGGTCATGGTTGGCTTCATCAATGCAGTCGGCGTCAACATCATCCTTGGCCAACTCGACGATTTCACCGGGTATGAAGCCGACGGGCCGAACCGTGTGGCGCGGACCTTCGATCTGATCATGAACATCGGAAAGGTCCACTGGCCAAGCTTTGTGATCGGCGTTGCGACCATCGTGCTGATCCTGCTGCTCGAACGTACCAAGCTTGGGCCTCTCGGCCTTGTGGTTGCGATCATCATCACATCGGCTGCGGTGCCAATCCTCGGATGGCAGGTCGCGTCGCTGAGCGACATAGCGGACATACCGGGCTCCTTGCCGCGACCGATGCTCCCCGACATCAGCCTGATCCCGCTCCTGATCCTTCCGGCACTATCGCTCGCGTTCGTTGGATTGGTGCAAGGCGCGGGCATCTCCGCCAAATTCCCGAATCCGGACGGGACCTATCCAGAGGCGTCTCGCGACTTCATCGGACAGGGTGCGGCGAACGTCGCCTCCGGATTCTTCCAAGGTATGCCGGTGGGCGGGTCCATGTCGGCGAGTTCTCTCGTCAAGACGGCCGGAGCGAAGACCCGGCTGGCACTCATCATCGCCAGCATCGTGATGGCCGTGATCATCCTTGTCCTCGGCGACTTGGTCGGGTACATCGCGATGCCGGCGCTCGCAGGGTTGCTCATGACGGTCGGATATCGGACCATCAAGCCCGCCGACATCAAGGCCGTGTGGAAGACGGGCGGGATGCAGGCAACGGTGATGGCCGTGACGTTTGCTCTGACGATGGTCATTCCGCTGCAGTACGCCGTCCTGGTCGGGGTCGGCATCTCCATGATTCTCTACATCATCAACCAATCGAATCAGGTCGTGATCAAGCGCTGGTTGGTTGTTGACGGCCAGATGAAAGAGACCGATCCTCCCGCCGACGTGGCGCCGAACGAAGTGCTCGTTCTTCAGCCCTACGGCAGCCTCTTCTTTGCCTCGGCACCCGTCTTCGAGGAGAAACTCCCGGATGTGACGGAACACACCTACAACTCGGTCGTGATCCTGCGACTCCGCGGGCGGAGTGATCTTGGATCCACGTTCATGGATGTCCTGTTGAAGTACGCCACAGCCCTTCGCGAGCGGGAGAGCGAGCTCGTCGTGGTGTCCGAGGACGCGAATCTGCACGATCAGCTGGACGTCGCCGGGGTGACCGATGTTGTGGGTGATGCGAATATCTACACCTCCGATGAGTGGGTTGGAAGGACGGTCAAGGGTGCGTATGAGGATGCGGTCGCTCGAATTGAGGCGAACGCTGACGACGAGAAGGCCGGCGCTCCTCCCGATCCGGATGCAGATACCACGGGTTCCGATCCGACGGATGAGGATCCGGTGACCTGATCACCTTGGGTGGCTGTAATCTGGGTTGTTGCCGAGCCAGGACGGAGCGCAATGCATATCCCCGACGGTGTGATCGGTCCCGGCGTGAGTGCCGCTGCCGGCGTCGTCGCCGCGGGCGGATTTGGCATCGCCGTCTCCCGGGCTCGCCGCTACCTGACGGACCGTCTGGTTCCCATGGCGGCGCTGGTCACCGCGTTCGTATTCGCAGGGCAGATGATCAACTTCCCGGTGCTCCCCGGTATGTCGGGCCACCTCCTTGGCGGTGTGCTCGCCGCCGTTCTTGTCGGACCGTGGGCGGGTTATCTCGTGGTGGCGATCGTGCTCATCATCCAAGCGTTTCTGTTCGCAGACGGTGGCCTGACGGCGCTCGGACTCAATATCGTCAACATGGCGTTGATCGGCGCAGTCGGCGGCTATCTCGTCTACCGATTCATCTTTCGGATTGCGGGTTCCCGCCCGGATCGTGTGGCTCCTGCCGCCGGCATCGCCGCGTTCCTCTCCGTCCCACTGGCGGGCTTGGGGTTTGTCATCGAGTTTGCCGTCGGAGGGACGGCGGAGAGCCTGTCGCTCGGAGCGATCCTTGTGGCGATGGTTGGCACACACCTCCTGATCGGGATCGGTGAAGGAGTAATCACGTTCTTCGTCGTCGGTGCGGTCATGAAGGCTCGTCCCGATCTCGTGTACGGCTCGCCCACGTTCTCCGGGCGCAGGACCGAGGAGTTGCTGTCGTGAACCGGAGGACGATCGGCTGGTTCGTTGTGGGTCTGGCAATCACCGTCTTTGTCGCGGTGGTGGTGTCCCAATTCGCGTCGGACGAACCCGATGGCCTCGAATACGTCGCCGAGCGGCAGGGATTCGGCGACGCGTCCGACGAACATGACCTCGCCGACGCCCCGCTCGCGGACTACGGCGAGAATCTCGAGTCGGATAGCCGCATCTCCACCGGAGTCGCAGGTTTCGTTGGAGTTGTTGTTGCGTTGGGACTCGGATTCGGGCTGTTCTGGATCATCCGCTCACCGGGGTCCGACCCGGCGGATTCCACCCCATGAGCGGCGGCCATGTCCACGCGCTGTACCGGCACGGGCACTCACCGCTCCACCGCGTTGCCCCACAAGTCAAGATCGTCACCGCATTCGGGCTCGTGAGTGCGATCGCGCTCACCCCACGCACCTCGGTTTGGGCATTTGCCGTGTATGCCGCCATCGTTGCAGGGCTGGTCGTGGTCGCCCGGCTGCCAGTTGCGTTTGTTGCGCGCCGAGCCATTGTCCTGATTCCGTTTCTGCTGGTTGCCCTGCTGCTGCCGATCGTGGGGTCCGGCGACCGCGTTGAGGTGTTCGGCCTGTCCCTCTCTGAGCAGGGCCTCTGGGACATGTGGAACGTGTTCGTGAAGGCCGGACTTGGGTTCCTCGTCGCCGTGGTGCTTGCTGCGACGACCGAGATCGCCGACCTTCTGCGCGGTCTTGATGCGCTCCACATGCCGCGGATCGTGACGTCCATCATCGGTTTCGCTGTGCGCTACATCGACATTGTTGGTGCCGACTTCGGACGCATGCGGATTGCCCTTGCCTCCCGCGGCTACCAGGGTCGATCACTTGCGACCTGGGGTATCTACGCGAGAACGGTTGGATCGGTATTCGTCCGGACGTATGAGCGAGGGGAGCGGGTCTACCTCGCGATGCTGTCTCGGGTGTACACCGGTTCGATGCCCGCGTCAGGCGTTGTCGCTGTTCCCGCCGTCCAGTGGGTTGCGGCCGCGCTGCTCGTCGGATTCGCCGCCGTGGTCATGATTACATCGAGAGGGCTGTCATGAGCACGCCGGTGATCGAGATCCACAACCTGGGGTATCACTACCCGGACGGCACCGTTGCGCTTGCCGACGTCGACCTCCACATTCACCAGGGTGAGCGGGTCGCTCTCCTCGGTCCGAACGGCGCGGGGAAGACAACGTTGATCTTGCACATGAACGGAATCCACCAGCCGCAGACCGGGACCGTGGCCGTCTCCGGATATCCGGTTACCGACGACAATCTGGTCGATATTCGGAGGCGCGTCGGGATCGTCTTCCAGGATCCAGATGATCAGCTGTTCATGCCGACAGTTCGCGAGGATGTCGCTTTCGGGCCCGCGAATCTCGGGATCGCCGGTGCCGAACTCGACGAGAGGGTCAACGCGGCGCTTTCGGCCGTTGAGGTGAGCGATCTCGCCGATCGGCCACCCAATCACTTGTCGTTCGGCCAGAAGCGGCGGGTGGCGATCGCAGGGGTGATGGCGATGCAGCCCGAGATCCTCGTCCTCGACGAACCAACCTCGAATCTCGATCCGGCGAGCCGAAAGGACCTCACCGGCATTCTCGACAGTCTCGACGTGACACAACTCCTCGTGACGCATGACCTGCTCTATGCCCTTGAGATCTGCGAGCGATCGTTGATCATCGACGGCGGCCGGATCGTTGCCGATGGGGCGACTCGCGAGATACTGGGGGATCCGCAATTGCTCGCCGAACACCGGCTCGGTTTGCCCGTCGGGCTCCGGATCGAAGATCTGGACACATCGTGAACCGCAATAACGCCGGCCATGGGGGAAACGCTGCCGCGGTGGAAGGACACATGTGGGAGCTCTCGATCCCGCTCCATGAACCGTTCGTGAACGCGGCCGTCACGGTGGAAGAGCGTCGAGTTGTCATCATCTCGATCTGCAGCGACGGCACCGTCGGATGGGGTGAGGCGGCACCCTATCCGGGTATCACCCCGGACACGGCTGACGACGCGTGGGAAACGCTGCAGCGGGGGAGTGTTCTCTCTCCATCTGCTGCGGCGGCTATCGACGAGGCTGAGGCCGACTTTCAGGCACGTCGCTTCGGCCGGCCGCTGTGGGAGAACATCGGTGGTTCCCTTCGGTCCATTGCCACGTCCGTTGCCCTGGGGCTGGGCGACGATCCGGTGCAGCGCGTCGAAGCGACCGGCGCCGCTGCGGTCAAGCTGAAGATACGGCCAGGGAACGATGTGGCACGCGTTGCCGCAGTGAAAGAAGCGCTACCGAACACACCGGTAGGGGTTGATGCCAACGGCTCATACCGATGGGAAGACCGGGGCGCCCTGCTCGAACTCGATGGGTTCGGTGTCGACTACATCGAGCAGCCGTTTGCGGCAGATGATCTTGCCTCCCATGCTCGGCTGAGAGACGAGATGGTGGCCCCGATCGCTCTCGACGAACCGATCGACTCGGCTACGGCGGCGATCCGTGCGATCGAGGCGGGTGCGTGTGATCTCGTGGTCGTGAAACCCTCGCGGGTCGGCCTGGCAGCCTCGCGGGTAATACACGACATCGCTCTCGCCGCCGGCCTCCGCATCAAGGCGTCCGGTTTGCTCGAGACCGAGATCGGGCGGGCCTCCACCTTGGCTGTGGCAACGCTCCCTGCGGCGAGTCACTCGGACATCGCTCCGTCGTCCTGGTACATGGCCGGTGGCATCGGCGGAACCGAACCGGATTCCACATCGGGCTCCATCACCCCGTCCAACCTCCCGGGCATCGGGTTCACCCCCGATCCCGAAACCTTCGCACCCTACGTGGTGAGAGAAGCCGCGATCAGCCAGACAGCCTGGCAGCGCCGGTAGCGAAGCCGGGCCGCGGTTCGGACGCCTGCGACGCCCGATCCATCTTTTCCCCTCCCTCACGAAGCCTCAATCCAC
>Ga0316191_10003917_pt1 | contig 11067 bp, 7 predicted proteins | sample Eddworburr2cm_MG_FD_204928 | JGI IMG/M metagenome (GOLD analysis project Ga0316191, IMG submission 204928) | Coastal sediment microbial communities from Maine, United States - Eddy worm burrow 2 cm | ecosystem: Environmental > Aquatic > Marine > Coastal > Sediment | place: USA: Maine | collected... | reverse complement strand
TCGAGCGTCGCCGGTCGCGCCGCCGTCGCGACGGAGCTCGAGGTAGACTACGTCATATGGGGACGTGTTCGGGGTCGTGGGGCTTCTGCTCGCGCTGACATCCGTATCGCCGGGCCCCGAGGCAAAGAGATTACTTCGCGCGATGCTGGGCCACCCGGGCAGTCGAAGGGCAACGCGAGGATTCGGAAGGCGGCTCAGGCCATCTTGGCAAAGGCCGTACAGGTAGCTCCGCCGGGACGCGTTGCCGCCGCCGCCGCAGTTCCAGTCGCTGTGTCCGAGATTCACATCACACTTGGGGACGACGCCGAGCCGCCGAAGAAAGCGGAGCCGTCCAAGAAGGAAGAGCCGCCCAAGAAGGAAGAGGCGGCGGAGAAGAAGGGACCGCGGAGCAGCCCCGGACGCCACGCACCGATTCTCAACATTCTCGGCGGCGCGGGAGGGCGCATCCGCACCATCGAGATCAACATCGATGACGGCGCAGGCGGCACCGCGACGCGCACATACGAATCGGGGCTCTACCTCGACATCGTGTTCCGGCTCGAGCTTCGGCCCCTGGCGCGCCACGATACGAAGGCACTGCGCGGGTTGGTGCTCGAAGCCGACGCGGACTTTGGCATCATGCCGGGGACGAAAACGCCGGGTTCGACGGTGACGCTCGATACCAAGGCGTGGCGCATTCTCGGACAGCTCGGATACTTCCACAGCTTCGGCAAGAGCGAGCTCGGCGGTCTGATCGGCGTGGGCTTCGACGCCCTCGACCTCGAACAGAACGGTACGTTCCCGTCGGTTCGCTACCTGTTCCTGCGTCTTGGTCCGGCGTTCCGCTATGTCTTCATCGAGCGAATGCTCTACCTGCGCGTCGACGCGGGTTTCCGATGGCCGTTCTCGTACGGAGACCTGGCGGACACGTTCGGCGAAGCGACCGGCTTTGGCTTCGATGCCGGTGTAATGGTCGGCGGAGAGCTCGACGTCGGGTTCTCGTATGCGGTTCGCGTCTCGGCCGACTTCTTCAAGCCTCAGTTCGGCGCGTTTCCAGGCGGCATGGTGCCCGGCCTTCCCGGCGCGGCGCAGGGCCAAGATGGCACCGATCTCGCGATCAACTTCCACGCGATGGTCGGCTGGGCGTTCTAGCCTGAATTCCAGATCCTTTCCCCGATGGCGATTTTGTAAGCCAGCTCGCTTTCGCCCTTTAGGGTGACATTTCTGTCTCGGTCGCTAGACTGAATCTGTGTTCGGTGTGTTGCGACGTGCGCGATGGCTGGCCCCGCTAGTCATCTTGGGATGCGGGGATGCGCAACTTGGCAACAGCCAGGCGGGCGTCGCCGCCACGGTCTCGGCAGGCGCGACATGTCAGGCACTCGCCGAGGACGAATCGTTGGTCGGTGTGAGCCCAGACGGAGAAGCATGGGTCGAAGGCGAAGACGGCATGCGGCACGTTTCACCCGACGGCATCTCGACCCCGGTTGATGCGCGGTTCACGCATTCCGACGAGCTCGTCGCCTGGGACGCTTCGTCGGCATTCGTCGTCGGGGACAACACGCTTTGGAACGCAACGTTCGATGGCTCCGAGCCTCTGTCGCTTCCACCTGAGCTTGGAAAGCCGCGATTCGTTTGCGGCGATCCGCGCGACGTCGGTGGGGCGTTTGTCGTGACCACGCGCGGGCTCTTCGAGCGACGCAACGATGCGTGGTTGCGCTGGGCGCTTCCAGTCGAGTTGGTTGAATCGATGGAGATTCGCGACCTACAAGGCGCGTGCTCGGGCGAAGAGCCCGTGATGTATCTCGAGGCGCAACAGTCACTCTGGCAAATTGACTACGGCGACGTCGCGGCCTTTCGCCAAGTCGCCGACCTGACCGAGATGAGCGGGACGGGTGCCGATGTGCGGGTCGGCTTCGTGGCGCTTCGCGATGGCGAGCTCGTTCGCTTCGACGGCAGTGGTTGGGTGCACATCCCGTTCGACGAGGGAGCTGTGACGCGCATGAGTGTCGCGGACAGTGTGCTTTGGGCAAGCGTTGGGCCCACGATCTATCGGCGCGATCGTTTCGAAAAGTGGGAGCTCCTGGAGACGGGCCTATGGCCTTCCGCCATCGATGTGCTCGAGGGCTACGCCGCCGGCGGCGCATGGGTCGTCACCGCTGGAACGCTTTGCCATATCGCGCACCGCGAGACCCTTCGTGTGAACGGCGTGCGTCCGTACGAGCACCTGTCTCGAGGGAGCACCTTGTCGTTGCACGTGTCGGGCGATCCCGCGATGGGTTCCTCCCTGAGCGCGAGTCTCGACGGCCGGGCGTTGCCCGTGAGCGGCACCACCGGTTCATGGACGGTCACCGGAGCGAATGCGCTAGAAGCGGGTTGGCATTCGCTTGCGCTCGACGTCCCTGCCCCGGACGGCGTCGTGCGGCGTACCGTGAAGTTTCTGGTGGAAGGCGACATCGTCGAGGGTGGGCCGCCACCACCAATGAATCCGACCGTGTCTTGGGAGCGCGACATTCGTCCGCTGTACGAGGCCAGCTGCGCTGTCTGTCACGGCGAGAACGGAAACCAGACTTTTTTGGGCAGCCACGAGGCGTTCAGCGCGCTCGGCCAGCTGGCCCTCGATCTCGTGTCGCGCGGGGAGATGCCACCGGCCTCCGCAGGCGGCGTGGCTGAACCGCTCGATGCGGCTGAAGTCGGATTGCTCGAAACATGGGTGCAGGAAGGAATGGAACCGTGAACTGGTCCAAGAGCATGGCCGCAGGGGTGGCCTTTGCAATCGTGTCGTCGCTTGTTGCTATCGGCTGCAGCGAAGACTCATCCGGATACGACGACCCGCGGCGCATTGTGGATCCGGAGCAAGTGCCGGAAACAAAGCGTATTCGACGTCTGACTGCAGATCAGTTTTTCGCGTCGCTCGAGGTCGCGACGGGGCAGGAATGGGATGACGAGGAACAGTTCGCCGCGACGCTCGGTCGGCCGGACTTTGCGGAGGTCACCGTGGAAGGCCGCGAGATGTCCGTGGGGTTTGCAAAGCTTGCTGGCGACGCTGCACGTCAGACCTGTCGTCGCGCGGTGCAGCAGGACCGCGACACGGCCGATCCGGCCGCTCGTGCGATCTTGCGGCGCATCGCAAGCACGGACCAGCTCGACCCGTTTGACGCAAACGTCGGCGACAACCTGCGCTACTTGGTGTTGCGCTTTCACGGCGTACACGCCACCGATGACGCCGATCGGCGCCTCCAGCCCTGGTTCACGCTTCTTCAAGACGGCCTGAGCGCCACCGACGAAGAGCGCTTCGTCGAGGCCGAGGATCGATGGATTGCCGTCTGCGTAGGCTTGGCTCTTCACCCCGACTTTGTGACGTACTGAGAGACAGATATGAGTAAGAGACACAAGAACAAGATCGACTCACTCACCGGGGCGCATGGCTGCGGCGCGCACTTCGGCCGCCGCGCGCTCATGCAGGGCGTGCTGGGCGGCGCCGCGATGTATGCGCTTTCGCCCATCCGGCCGCTGCTCGCTCAAGATTCGAGCGGTCATCGCTTCGTCGCCTGCTTCTTGGACGGCGGCTGGGATGTGCTCCTCGCGGCGGACCCACGCGACCCGTCCGGCAGCTATGAGGGGATCGACCTCGGAATCGAGCGACTTGCGGCAGAGTTCCGAGATCCGCGGCCCGTTTCGATGGCCGGGGTCGAGCATCTGTGGGGTCCCACGATGCTCGCGCTCGAGCCGCATGCCGATCTCGCGACGTTCTTTCGTGGCATCAATATGAACACTGTCTCGCACGACACCGCGAAGTCCTACAGTCATACGGGTCGCCAGCCTGCAGGCGCCCTGGCACGCGGGGATTCAATCGGGACGGTTGCCGCGTCGGTGCATGACAAGGGTAGCCTTCTTCCAAACACGGCCATTTCGGTGCCTAGTTTCAATCGGGCCTTTGACAATCGCTTCTCTGCGATTCGCATGAACGACCCGCGTGAGATTAGCGACCTGATCGGGCCGACACGCAACGCGCTTTCGGAGGGTGTCGAGAGCCTTCTCCACCAGGCGCTCGAGGACGCGTACTCCTGCGTCTCGCCCGCCTATAGCGGGAGGCTTCCGGAGGACGAGCTGCGCATCAGCCGCGACCGGATCAAACGGTTGCAGCAGCAGGACATCGTCGCCCGTTTTGATTTCAACGCCGAGACACCGGAGATGGACGAGATCCGGTCACTCTATCCGATCAATAGCAGCACGGGGCGCTCGGTTGCGACCGCTGCGCAACTCTTGCGGACGGACCTGAGCACGGCTGTGACCGCGCGGGTGCGCGGCGGCTTCGATACGCATGGAGGCGAGTGGGCGGTCGATCAGCCACAGCGGCTCGTCGAAGCGTTCGACGCGATCGGCGCGCTGTTAACGCATCTTCGCAACGACGACCCGAGCTTCGAGCGCACCACCGTGATGGTCTATTCGGAGTTCGCGCGTACACCGAAGATCAACGGTGACGGGGGTCGCGACCACTGGTTTGCGGATTCGGTCATGATTTTCGGCAGTACACTCAAAACGGGCGTGTTCGGCACGAGCAATCAGCAGGACCTAGGCCTCATCCCGGTCGACCCGGCGACCGGTCAGCCCGACGAGGGCGGCGTGCAGCTCAGGCCTGAGCACGTGATGGCCACCCTCGTGCAAAGCCTCGGCGGCGACCCATCACCTTATCGGGAAGACCCGTTGACCGCGCTGATCGAAAGGGAGCTGACGCCATGAACAGCCAACCATCGAAAATGACCGGAGCGCTCACGCTCTGTGTGTCGGCGGCGGTCGTCATCGGTTGCTTGTCGGCGACCTTTGCGGCTGCCCAATCGCCGGAGATCTGCGCGCCGGTGGAGCGTCTCGACAAGTACCGCTTCTTGCGCCAGCTCACGCTCGACCTGTACGGACGCATCCCAACGGTCGAGGAGTACGAGCGACTCCACACCATGGACGACGTCACCGACGAGCTCATCGACGAAATGATCGGGTCGACCGAGTTCTTCACGCAGCTCCGCGGCTATCACCGGAACCTGTTGTGGTCGAACCTCGGCGAAAATGACCTCGTGGGCCAAGTCGTGGAAGAAGAGGGCGACGACACGTTCCGCGTCTGGGTCAATCGTGGGAAACGCGACGACTACAGAGGTGCTGACGTCGAATGTCTCGACATGGAGCACACCAACTTCGACGCCGATGGCCGTCCGCTTCCGATGGTTGAGAACTACCTGGAAGGTGACTGCGCCGGTGGCAGCGGTTGCACCATGGACGGCTGGGTCGACGTCCAACCCTACTGGGCTCTCGGCACCACCATCCGCGTTTGCGCATTCGATGCGCAGGCTCACACCGACGCCACACCGAACGACAACGGCGACCCGCGCACATGCGACCAGGTTGGCACGGACGATCCGCTCTGCGGTTGCGGTCCGAACCTACGCTACTGCACAGCGCGGGAAGCCGACGGGAACTACGACGCCGTGCATGAAGCCTTACTCGAGGAGCCGACGCGCATCTTCGAGGAGATCATCTCGTCCGGCCAGCCGTACATGAACGCGTTTTCGTCCCGAAGCACGTCGATGAACGGAGCACTCGCGCACTACTATCGCTACCTCGCGCGTGATAATGACGCCGAGCTCAAGAACGCTCCGGACCTCGCCTACGACGCGGGCTGGCAGCTGGTCGAGCGAGAGGAGTACCACAGCGGCATCTTGACGACGCTTGGGTTCCTACGGCGTTTCGCGTCTCACAGGGCGCGCGTGAACCGGCTCTACACCGCGTTTTTATGCGACCCATTTCAGGCTCCAGCAGGCGGTCTGCCTCCGGCGACCGATGAGTGCTCCATGAACCCGGATCTCTCATCGCGTTGCGGTTGCGCGACCTGTCACGAAACGATCGAGCCGGCCACCACGCACTGGGGGCGCTGGGAAGAGGGCGACGACTTCGTCTACCAGGAGGACATCAACACCTTCAGTAACAACTGCGCGGACTGCGAAAAAGGCGACTGCTCGAACTTCTGCAAAACCTTTTACATCACGCGTGAGCTCGAAACGACCCCAGGGTCGGTCGATAGTGAGCTTGGCAAATACAAAGTGCTCGGTTGGCGCACCGACGCCGAAGCAGTCGCACTTGATGCCGGGCCGAGTGCGCTCGTTAGCCGCCCCGAGTACCAGCAACAGCTGGCAAGCTGTGCGGTGCAGAACTTCGCAGAGCGCGTCTTTGGGCGAGAGCTGAGCGACGAAGAGCGCACTGGCTGGCTCCCCGAAAAGACTTCGAGCTTCGCTGCGGCTGGTCACGATTTCCTACGGATGGTGAGGGAGGTCATGACAGACGAACGCTACCGACGGATCGAGTAAGCTGGGTCACGGTTCAGATGACCGAACCCTACGACCTCAGCGATCGATGAGAGCCGCGCGGAGGAGGCCCCTACGCCTCTTGCATCGCAGCCTTTACACGCCCGGGGGTCATGGGCATGCGTTTCAGGCGCGCTCCGGTGGCGTCGTGAATGGCGTTGGCGATGACCGCGCCCATGACGACGATGGCCGGTTCTCCGCCGCCCTGCGGTGGAATGTCGTTGGCCTCGACGAGCAGCGTCTCGATTTTCGGTAACCCGGAAAAGCGCGGTATCTCGTAGCGATGGAAGTTTGTGTCGAGAATCTGCCCGCCTCGGAAGTGAACCTCTTCCGATAGGGCGTAACCGAGGCCCATCGTGACGCAGCCTTCCATTTGGATGGTCGCGCCCTGGGGGTTGACCACGATGCCCATCTCCTGCGCGCACAGCACACGCTTGACCTCGACCTCTCCGCTGCGCGCATCCACGGCGACCTCGGCGATGGCGGCCACGTAGGTTCCGGCATCGATGCCGCAGGCTACGCCAAAGCCGCGCTTGCTCGGCGTTGCGGCGGGCGTCCAATCAAAGCGTTGGGCGGCCGTCTTCAGCACGCGGAGCATTCGTGGATCCCCGAGGTGTTTCAGTCGAAACTCGATCGCGTCCGCGCCCGCAGCAGCGGCCATGGCGTTGATCTGCGATTCGCGCGCGAAGGTGTTGGTGTTGTTGGCGGGCGCGCGCCAGGCGCCGGTCGCGAACGGATGCGAGCCGCCACTCCAGCCGCTCGGCCGGACCGTCGTGCGATGATTCGGGATTTCATAGAAATGCTCCGCACCTCGCTGCCCGGCGAAGAGCACCTCGTAGTCCCAGAACGTCATCCGGCCCGAGCCGTCGATACCTGAGCGGATGTCGACAACCGCAGCCGGTCGGAAGGTGTCGTAGAAAAATTCCTCTTCGCGGGTGCGCATCACCTGGACGGGTCGGCCGACGGCCTGCGCAAGGCGTGCGGCCTCGACCGCCTGCACGTTGCTGGTCTTGCCGCCGAATGCGCCGCCGACGAACGGGGTGATGACGCGCACTTTGTCCGGCGAAAATCCGATCGCTCGCGCAATCTTGTCGCGTGCGCCGAACGGATTTTGCGTCGAGGCCCACACCGTGCACTTGCCGCCTTCGATTTGGGCAAGGGCCGCGTGTGTCTCGATCGGCGCGTGTGCAACGTAGCCGTCGAAGAAGCGGGTCTCGATTGTGCGACTAGCGAGCTTGCGTCCTTTGTCGACGTTTCCCGCCTTGGCCGTGACGTCGCCTTTGGGGGCGACCCGGAGGAGATGCTCGTGGATGTTCTCGTCGGTCACCGTCGCATCAGGCACGTCGAAATTCGCCTTGATCTGACCGAGCGCGCCCTGGGCCACGTCCGGCAGCTCATGGAGCACCGCGATGAGGTCTCCGGCCTCGACCAGCCGCACACCGTCGACCTTGCGGGCGCCCGACGTGTCGACCTTCTTCAACTTCGCGCCGTGCCCCGGCGGCCGAAGAATCTTGGCGTAAAGCATGCCCGGCAAGCGGATGTCGGCAGCGTACTTGGCCTTGCCGGTCACCTTCTCGAACGAGTCACGGCGCAGCTTCGGCTGACCCATGATGCGAAACTGCGAAACGTCTTTGAGCTCCGGCTTCACCGTCAGGTGTCGCGCAATGGGTTTTCCCTTGGCGAGCTCGCCATAGGTGACTTGCTTCTGCTTGTTCGTTTGGTCGAAGATCACCCCATCCTTGGCCTCGAGTTGTGAGACCGGCACGCTGAGCTGCTGAGAGGCGAGCTCCAGGAGAACGCCCCGCGCCTCCGCAGCCGCCGCGCGCAGCACCGGGCCAAACGCACGCGTGGTCAACGAACCCCAGGTGCCTCTGTCCCACGGGCATAGATCGGTGTCGCCCATGACCATGTCCACCATCTCGAACGGCACATCGAGCTCGTCGGCCATCGTCTGGGCGAGCGAGGTGATCGGTCCTTGTCCCATCTCGATCTTGCCGGTCAGACAGGTGACGCGCCCATCTTCTGCGATCCTCACGAACGCGTTGAAGTCGGTAGGCACACCGGACTGGCCACGGTGTGGCCCCTGCGCCTCGGCCTGGTCGAGCAGCCCGAGCTTCCCGCCAAAGGTGACGAAGATAGCGATGCCGCCACCGAACCGCTCGAGAAACTCGCGTCGCGAGTGGGGCTGCGCTTGCGCGACCCGAGCTGGTTCGCTTTCCAGAGAGCCCAAGGTGTGCTCATCGCTCGAGCTCATGTCGTCCGTTTCCCGTTCCGCAGCTCGGCAGCGGCTGCTTCGATCGCGTCGATGATGCGCGTGTGGGCCCCACAGCGGCAGAGGTTCGGGTCCATGCCTTTGGCTATTTCCTCGCGCGAGGGCTCGCGTGTTGATCGCAGCAAGCCGTAAGCGCTCAGAATCATGCCTGGCGTGCAGAACCCGCACTGCAGGGCATCGTGTTCCATGAACGCCTTTTGCAGTGGGTGCAGCTCACCGCCTTTGGCGAGGCCCTCGATCGTGACGACCTCCTTGCCCCGAACACTGCCGACGCGCGCCATGCAAGAGCGAATCGGGCTGTCGTTGACCAGGACCACACAGGCCCCACACGAGCCGCGCCCGCAACCATACTTCGTGCCAGTCTGCTCTAGCTCCGTCCGAAGCACCCACAGCAGCTTGCGATTTTCGTCTGCCTTGAGACGGACCCGCTCGCCGTTGAGCTGGAAGGAAATCGTTGCGGTCATGGTATCCTCACAGACGAGACGCAGGACTCATTCGGTCGGATGGAAGATCCCCTCCAGCTCGTCCTTTCTCCCGCGGGTCATGAGCCGCGTCGCCTCCTCGGAAAGGGCGGCGCCCTCATGGCACACGCGGTAGACGGCCTCGGAGATCGGCATCTCCACGCCCGCTCTTTCTGCCAGCGCGTGAACCGCGGCCGCTGTGCGATAGCCCTCGGCCACGGCCTTCTGGGACGCAACGACCTCGGCCGCAGTCTTGCCGCTTGCCAGCTGCTGCCCGAGCTGGCGGTTTCGCGAGAGCTCGCCATTGCAGGTGAGGGTTAGATCTCCCACGCCGGCGAGGCCCAAAAAGGTCAGGGGGTTCGCGCCGAGGACTACGCCCAAACGCGCGAGCTCGGCGAGGCCTCGTGTCATCAGCGACGCCAACGCGGATGCGCCTAGGCCGAGGCCGGCCGCCGCACCGCAGGCCACGGCGATGACGTTCTTCAGCGCTCCTCCGAGCTGGACACCGATCACGTCGTCGCTGGCGTACACGCGAAAGAGCGGGGAATGCAGGATCGCTTGCACTTGGCGCGCCGTGTCGATATCGGCGGCAGCAAGGCTGACATCCGCCGGCAGTCGGGACGCCATGTCCTTCGCAAAGCTCGGGCCTGAGAGATACGTGGCGCTCGCCGCGTGATCGGGCAGCGTCTTGGCAAGAACGTCGCTCATCAGCGCGAGGCTGTCCTGCTCGATGCCCTTGGCAGTGGACGTGATCAGCGCCCCTCGTGGAAGATGTGGCGCAGCCTGTGTCGTGACGGAACGCATGAAACCCGAAGGCACCACCAGCAGCACCAGGTTCGCGTCCTGCAACGCCATCGCCATGTCGTTCGTGAAGAGCACGTCCTCGGGCACCGGAACGCCAGGCAGATACGTTGCGTTCTCGCCTTTCGCTGCAACCTCCTCGGGAAGGCCTTCGTCGTACGCCCACACCCGCGTGCGGTGACCCAGATCGGAGCAGTGAAGTGCCAGGGCAGTGCCGAAAGCCCCTGCTCCGAGAACGCTGACGTCGGTCATGGAACTCCTTCCTCGAGATGAGCAAAGAAGGTAACGCGCACGCGCCACGAACGGAAGGGCTTAGTCCCTAGTCGGCCTTTGCAGCGACGATCCGCCCAGCTTCCTTGGCGATGGCGCAATAGTACGCAGCCCCGACCGCGAGCGCGTCTTCGTCGAAATCGAAGCGGCTCGAGTGGCTCGGGTAGCCTTCCATTTCGTCACCCCGGGCGCCAAAACGCACGTAACATCCCGGAATCTGCTCGAGGTACCAGGAGAAATCTTCGCCTCCCATGTTGGCGGTATCGAGCGTGCGCACGTTGCGCTCGCCGACTATCTGGACCGCTGCCTCGCGCGCCAAGGTAGCCATCTCCGCGGTGTTCATGAGGACAGGCACGCCCTCGACGAGATCTATCGTTACCTCGGCGCCGTGAAGCTGCCCCACCGATTCGACAATCCGTCGCAGGGAGCGATGTAGATGCTCTCTCACTTCCGGATCTTGCGTCCGGATTGTGCCCTGAAGTCGCGCTTGGCCCGCAATGACATTGCCTGCGGTGCCTGCGTCGAAGCGGCCAACCGAGATCACCGAAGGATGCGCCGGGTTCACTTCCCGCGAGACGATGGTTTGAATCGCCATGACCAAGAGCGAGCCCACAACGACCGCGTCGATGGTCTCATGTGGGCGCGCGGCGTGCCCTCCCGAACCTCGAATCTCGATCGAGAACTGGTCGGACGCAGCGTTCACTGGGCCGTCGGTCACGATTACGGTTCCCGTCGGGAAGTGCCGATCGAGATGACCACCGAAGATCATGCCTACACCGTCGAGACCGCCGGCTTCGATCATGGCCGATGCTCCGCGTCCCACCTCTTCGGCAGGTTGGAAGATGAGGCGCACAGGAGCCGGGAGTTGGGGCTCCCGCGCCAGCAGCGCGGCGGCTCCGAGCAGCATGCTGACGTGCCCATCATGGCCGCAGGC
>Ga0316191_10003915_pt1 | contig 11068 bp, 8 predicted proteins | sample Eddworburr2cm_MG_FD_204928 | JGI IMG/M metagenome (GOLD analysis project Ga0316191, IMG submission 204928) | Coastal sediment microbial communities from Maine, United States - Eddy worm burrow 2 cm | ecosystem: Environmental > Aquatic > Marine > Coastal > Sediment | place: USA: Maine | collected... | reverse complement strand
GCCGAACTGATTGGCCCCTTTCACTTGCGCACCTCGCAGAAAAGTCGAGGTTATGTCCAGGGCAAATAAGATAAGGAAACCTATCCTGTCAATTGCTGACCAGAACAAGATCAGAGTACTGTAGGTAATGAATTTATCGACAAGGGGGTCCAGGACCTTGCCGTGCCTGGTAACCTGCCCGGTTTCCCTGGCCAGGGCACCGTCAACAACATCAAAAAGGATAACAATGGTGATAACAATCAGGGCAACAACACCAAATAACTGCCATGGCATTCCTGTCCACTGAGCTAATTCAATTTTATATACCCACGTCAACCAGCCCGGGATAAAAACAATCAGTCGTCCCCAGGTTATCTGGTTTGGTGTAATTCCAAGATCATAGCCAATCCATCGAACAAATCTTTTGAAATTTCTCTGCGGCAAATGAATTCTCCTGCCTATTTATTTTTGCATCTTCTATAAGGTAAAGCACCTGCTTTTAGTGCGGCATGCCTGTCAGGCACAGCGATACATTACTGATTAACGCGTTCAAATATACGCTTTCGTATCGCTCGCTCTTCTTCTGCAGAAATCAGCTTGTCTTCAAAAAGCTCATCCAACACCTTAAGTTGTCGCAAGCGGCGTTCGGATAATGGTTCCGCTATCGAAGTGGCAGTTTTTTCAGGTTTCGGGATTGCCTGTAGTTGTCCAACGGCTTTGCTGTCTGCAACGGGGGTTGATGCCGTGCAGTCCAGCTGGAAATCGAGACCGTTCTTTATATCGTCCAGCGTTACGCGCCGCGTGATTGTCTCGCAACCCGGCTTGCTGACCACGACCTTACCGTACAGGTCTACTTTCGCATCGGGATAGGTGTTGGGGTAGATATCTCTCTCGGTAATACTGAGCGGCGTAACCCCGCGCTTGCCAACAATCGTGCTTACCGCGGCTCCGCCAGGCGTGGATTCAATACGAATGCGCTGAATCTTTAATTCTTCGGCATAACCGTTTGTTACATGGAACGAGGCAATTATCCCCGCGAGCAGACCACTCAACGCCGTACTCGCCGGCATGCGTCGAGATCGTTGCATGAGAATAGCCATACACTATGCTAGAACGCTGCGTCGAACCCGAAAAGAATATAGTCCTCCTTTGTCAGGTGCCCGGTATAATACGTCCCCTCCTGGTCATCCTTGCCGAGGAAGTCGATATTGACTTCGGCAATGCCTTTAACATTACGCATGAAGTAGTAAGAGGCCGTCAATGACAAGGAGTTGATATCGATGCCTTCATAAATGGTATCCGTATTACTCAGGTCATCGGCGTCCGCATAATTATACAGTGCCGAAAATGCCCATAAGTCACTCGGAATATAGTCCGCGCCGAGGAATCCACCCCACCAGTTGTAATCCTCGTCCTTGTCCAGAAAACCATCCCACGAATTCCACAGCAGCTGGCCATACCAATAGGTCTTGCCCTGCACGTCGCCGGAAACATCCAGCCCCACGATACGCTTGTCGGTATCCCTGTTGCCGCTATCGAGACCGGCGGGACCGGTGGCATTGGCCTGTTCGCCCGCAAGCCCGAACAGACCGAGGGAGGCGGGCCCTATCTCTGTACCAATGCGCCCGAATACGCTCTTGTCGCTGTTGTTGTCGAACATCTTGTCGGGACGCCTGTAGCCCGGGCTGTTGATATTGAAGTTCTCGTCGATACCGTTACCGTTCACCACACCAAGGCCAAGGTCGATTTTTCCGAAACCGCGGTCAAACAACAGCCCCCGGTCATAGGTAATGCCCGCCATGCGATAGACCATATAATCCTGAAACGGCATGCGTGTTTCGCGTGCAAACATCAGGTCGGATATCTGAAACTGCCCGAGCTGCATGCCAACGCCGCTGCCAAACACATCATCGTGCCTGAACCATGCATCTTCAATGACCGTCTCACCATTCGTGCCCTTCTCGGCAAAGATGCCGTAAAAGTAATAGGTAATGTGCTCGCTGAGCGGCGCGCTTGACAACAGCTTGACCAGATACGGGGACTGAAAATCCGAACTCGACTGCTCGGTATCACCGCTGACCGGGTCAATCGACTTGCCTCTTCTGGCCTGTGCATAGGCCTGCGCCCGGATGGCCAGCGGTGTAGATGCCGGCAATGCCAGGCGGTCGTCACCGGTCTCAACCGTTTTTTCCCGCCAGTTAGGCAGCCTCATGTTGTTGGCAGCAAAGTGTTCGCCGAACTGGTTGAGGCGCGGAAAAGCAGCGTGACAGGCAACGCAACTCATGCTGTACTTACGCGCAAACACGGGCATTGCCTCGGCAGTGAACGGCCATAGCAACTGGAACAACATGAAAACAAGTGAAAGGGTCCAGGTTCGGAACTTAACATCAAAAGACGACATCTCATCCTCCCGAGCAGTCGAGCAACAATCACGGTTGGCGGTAACCCTGCACGACCAACCCGACAGGCTTGAATTTAACCCAAAGGACGGGTTGACTGACAATGATCTGGGTCAAAAAGTGGTGACTTCAGGAAATTGTAAATAAAGGATGCGGTCAGCCTTTCCTGCGCCGATGGAACCAGTAGCCGATGAGAACAATCAGGACGAAAATGCCCACAATGAGTGCCGGGGCCCAGGGACCGAAGACGGCAGCGCGGGTATAGAGACCGAACAACAGCCAGGCCCAGGCTAACATGGCGATGTACGTGCCGACGAGCACGATCGACAGCGTCAGCCAGGCCGGAAAAGCAAGCAGGTAACCGATAGCGGCGCCCACCACCGGCCCGGTCATCCAGAAAGGGAACCAGACGAAGATAAAGAGCCCGACGATGCCGTAACGGCGCACCTTATCCTGGTGACGCTCGGCACTTGCGTGCGTGCGTTCAAGAAAATGTTTCATACTGGGAAACACGACCAGCTTGCGCATACTGAAAACGAACAGGGGATAAAACAACAAGACCAGCACGGTCTCCACCCACATATTCACCGGCACCACGAGCGCATGAGCGTAACCGCCGGCATAACCTATGGACATGGACACGGCCCGGCCAAAGACTATGTTGGTAAAGCTCATGACGCCAAAGATATGCAGGGTTTGCGGCGACCCAAAAGCCACCACTCCCATGACAACGAGGCCAACAAGCGCGACAGCGATGCCCAGCGACAGGATACGCCCTTCGGTCGTCTGGAACAGCTGACGCCAGGTGGGACGGGACGGATGCTCGAGGTTGGGTGTAAGCTTTGTTTCCTCCTCTTTCACGGAAACAGTTTAAAGCCCTTCAAGTTTTCTACCCCCTTGATCAACGTAAATCCAGTCCAACCGATGCCCAATCACAGCTTCTCCGCACCCAGGAACAAACGACTTACCATTGCCTGGCCGCACTCATTACCAACCTACACACCACCAAATGAGGAAACCATGACTTCGTATACAAACGCATTGTCATTAACACCATTTAGTCTGCCTGATAACGGACCTTGTGACGTCACCGGCACATCGACTGTTGTATGCTCAGTCGTAGACCAATTGACGTAGAACCGACTGCCATCCGGAGTGCTAAATGGCCCATCTTCACCAGGTAGCCCACTGGGTGATAATGAAACCACCATCCCGCCGGTCTCGTGGTCAGAAGTCACAATGACTAATGTATCGTTTGCTTTAGACGCAAACTGCTTTGCGATTTCTACAGCTTCATCAAGGCCTATTGTGTCAGAAATCGCATTTTTAGCATCATTAATATGGCTAGCCCAATCGATCTGACCGCCCTCAACCATTAGAAAAAACCCGTTTGAGCTTTGCGAAAGCACATCTATGGCTTTTTGCGTCATCTCAGCCAAAGATGGAGAATAGGGGCGCGTCATACCTTCGTCGCCGAAAAGTCCGATTAGTTGCAAGGTCGAAGAAGTTTCAACCAGTCCAAAAGAGCCTGGATCACAAACATATGCGTACCCGATAGCTATAGCCTCATTGATAATATTTCTTCCGTCGTCACGTTTTCCAGCTTCTGGAAAACAGCCATTATCCGATGCAGGCAGAAACTCATCTTCTCCTCCACCCAGCAAGATATCCACACCCGCGATCAGTAACTGATCTGCGATTTCTCTCACTAAATTCCTGTCTGCTACGTGTGCAGCAAATGCAGCAGGAGTCGCATGTACTATTTGCGTTGTAGTTACAAGGCCTGTCCGCTTTCCCTGTTTTTTAGCTTTTTCCAGGATAGTAGGTAAGTAACCCAGATTAGTGTCCAGCCCTATAACACCATTATTTGTCTTAACTCCTGTCGCTATTGCTGTGGATGCTGCTGCAGAATCTGTTATTACATTATCAGCGGAGTGCGTCTGTAATAACCCACTCGCCGGCATATCATCCATCGCCAGCTTGCCAGTTTCTCCTACCGCGGCCCAGCGCGCAGCTTTTCGATGTTCTGCACCCATGCCATCCCCGATAAACAGAATAATATTTTTCGCTCTTGGGCCAGGAGCCGAACTGATTCCATCGCCACTGCATCCAAAGGCGAGCATGGCAAGAAATGGGAGAAAAACTATTCTTAAAAGTCTAGTGTTCATAATTTAAAACCGTCAATAGAGTCCTTCTATTCGACACCTGAATATCAAATAGACCTGCCCGGTTTCTCCTCCAGCACCAGGGTAAGATAAAGTATACTGTCCCCGCAATTGCAATACAGGCTTCCAGGCACATCCCGAATGCAAACCGATCCGGAAAAACTTCTGAAAAAACACGAAAAGCTGCTCCATTCGGACATGCTAAAGGTGACTTCCCATGTGCAACGGGAACAGGGGGAATGGTTCCTCAACGCCTTGATGATCGAAGGTTGCGAGATCCCCTTTAAATATAAGCGCGCAAAAAAATATAAAAACCTAAAGGGACAAAGAGTAAACCTGACCTATTACCCCGCCACAGAGTCCGTGGCAGGGTTGGAGTTTGAAGTCATGAATGTGGTGCGTATCCGGATCGCCTGATCGGCGCGATTGATCGCGGCCATGGGGCCGCTCCTACAGTGTTTGGTGGTTCAAGTGCAGGAGCACCCGTTAAACCGTCGGGCATAAACGCCGGCCTTCGGCGCGGTGAGGATTTAGAATCAATTCCTTCAAGATACTTAATGCTGCCCCTGCTTTCAGGGTCACAATTTGTGGCTTCAAGTCTTCAACCTACTGTTTTTTATGCTGAAACATGAAATCTTCAGGGAAACGCGTGAGATTTCTGCTTGTAAAGCAAACAAGATAGGGGAATTAATAAATAATCTCTCCGTCCCCTTTTTGCTATTTCCTGATATAAATTGCGGTAATCCCTAAATATTTTACCGAAATCAGCCGTTAGCCATGCACCAACCTGCACCAGATCGTGGTCAGGTGCGGAAGTATCCTACTTGTCGGAAATACGGACTTTTATGTCGGACCGGTTCATCAGTTTAATTTACTTCATGTTGCTTGCCGTGCTACCGGTGTCTGCTCTTGTTGCACAACCGGAGACACAAGCGCCCGGCTTCTCATCGCGAAGCGCCGGTCCCCTGGTATCCGTAACAGCCGACTCAGAAAGGGTCTATACGTTTGGTGTTGTGCCGCAATTTGAACAGCGCAAGTTGTTCAGGACCTGGCGCCCCATATTGGACGAATTACAGAAGCGCACCGGCCTGAAATTCCGCCTGGTGGGCACCCCAAAAATACCGGCATTCGAAAGGCAGTTTCTTTCAGGTGATTTCGACTTTGCCTACATGAACCCCTATCACGTCATAGTGGGCTATGAGTCGCAAGGCTACGTGCCACTGGTGCGCGACGGCGGCCGGACTTTGAACGGAGTGATTGTTGTCCCAAAAGATAGCCCCATCACCTCACCTGCGGAACTCGAGGCTAAAGAAACGGCATTTCCGTCAGCCAATGCACTCGGTGCGAGCATGTTAATCCGTGCTGATCTGCTTAACCGGTTCAAAGTGAACGTGAATCCGCGATATGTCCAGACCCATAGCTCCGTTTACTTGCATGTTGCCAATAATCTCGTGGCTGCCGGTGGCGGCGTGCAAAGCACACTGCAATCACAGGTGCCGTCGGTCAGGGATGCAGTACGCGTCATATACACAACAGTTGGTATACCACCCCACCCCGTCGCCGCACATCCCCGAGTACCTGCGGCGCAGCGGAAATCGGTACAACAGGCCTTTCTCGATCTGGCCGCCACACAAGAGGGTGCCTCCATGCTGGCAGCGATACCTATGGCGAGCCTGGTCGCCACGTCAATTAAAGACTATGAAGTCATTGAGACGATGGGTTTAAAGGCGTTTTACATAACCGATTAATTCGGATATATGTCCAGCAGCTTATGAGCATACGATTCAAACTCTTTGTCCCTTTGCTCCTGCTGAGTGCGCTACTGGCCTCTTACGCTCACCATAATTTATTACCGAAATTTGTTAAATTCGTTGAAGATGAAAACAAGTCGCATATGTCGGCGCATCTTCGCAGCGTCTCAAAAGGTCTGGAGCCATTATTACTCGAAAATCAGCTTGCGGTAGTTTATGAGAATCTCGATGCTCTGCTGAATGACAACAGTGACTGGGTCAGCATTCGATTACTAGACCCAACCGGACGAAAACTTTACCCTCTTTCAAATCAAGGATCCACTGTAACAGGCGAAAACGTGTATCCCTTTATAGAGGAAATAACCTATTTTGATCACCCGCTTGGTTCACTTGAGGTTGTCTACGATCTCACTAGCGAAATCAAGGAACTAGGCGAACTCGAAAGAATTTTTCAAATGGGATTACTCTTTATCCTGATTGCACAATTACTATTCACCACGATTGCATTCGAATGGCTTGTACGACGACCGGTATCAATGCTTGCGACTGCGTCCAAGCGCCTGGCACAGGGAGATTTTACAGTCGCATTACCTGGCAAACGTAACGATGAAATCGGACGCCTGGTACAGAATTTCATAACGATGCGTGACTCAGTCAATTCAAGTCAGTCTGCATTGAAAGAAGAGATCGAGCGCCACAAAGACACATCAACAGCGCTGTTTGAGGAAAAGGAGCGCGTGAACTATCACGCCACTCACGACTCACTGACAAAACTGGTAAATCGGCGTGAGTTTGAAAACCGCCTCGCTGTGGCGGTTGAAACCGCGAAACAAGAACGAGTAACGCATGCTTTACTCTATATGGACCTTGATCAGTTCAAGGTTGTCAATGACACTTGTGGCCATGTAGCAGGTGACGAACTTCTTAGACAGGTCGGGACTTTACTGGAGCGCCAGGTGCGCAGTACCGATACACTGGCACGTCTCGGCGGGGACGAGTTTGGAGTCCTGCTACAGTCGTGCAGCGGTAAAACAGCGATCACACTCGCAGAACAACTCCTTGAGGTGATACAGAGCTTTCGATTTGCCTGGGGAAACCAGAATTTTGTTCTCGGCGTGAGTATCGGGATTGTAGAGATAACGGAGGAGAGTGTCGATATGACCGGTCTCCTGGCTGCCGCAGATGCTGCCTGTTATGCAGCGAAGGACCGGGGAAGAAACCGTATCCATTTATTTCAGCACGACGACGACGAGTTAGCCAAACGACGAGGGGAGATGCAATGGGTCTCACGTTTGACCTCGGCGCTGGAGGACGATCGATTCATCCTGTACGGTCAGCCGATCGTGCCTGTCCTTCCGAATCCGCGCAGCAACACGCACTACGAAATACTGCTTCGTATGCTGGACGAGTCCGGCGATATTATTATGCCGGGCGCCTTCATTGGCGCTGCAGAGAGGTACAATCTGATGGATCAGATTGACCGCTGGGTTATTCGAAACGCATTTTCCTTTATGGCGGAACACTTCCCGGTTGATCAACAGAGTCATCGCCCCCTGTTTTCGATAAATCTCTCCGGTGGGTCGCTGGGAAGCGATACCTTTCTACCGTATGTCGAAACTCAGTTCCGGGAATATCTGATCGATCCAAAGAATATCTGTTTTGAAATCACGGAAACCGCAGCTATTGCAGACCTTTCCAACGCCACCCGGATTATCGACAGCCTCAAGTCACTCGGTTGTCGCTTTTCGCTCGATGACTTTGGAAGCGGATTGTCTTCATTTGCCTATCTGAAAACGCTTCCGGTCGACTACCTCAAAATCGACGGAGTGTTTGTAAAAGATATAGAGACAGATCCGCTTGACTTTGCAATGGTTAAATCGATAACTGAGATCGGGCATGTCATGGGCATGAAAATGATTGCCGAGTTTGTTGAAAATAAGGAAGTCCTGAATAAGCTGGCAACGATTCATGTTGATTATGCGCAAGGATACGGCATAAAAAGGCCAGCCCCCCTGAACGAAATTATTCAGCTCACTGAACCACGAATGCTGGCGGTCGAGATCGAGTAAATCACTTCAATCAGATACGGACAACCAGATCCGCCTGAAACCCCTCCGACAACTGATCCGGCGCATACCCCCGCGGGTTTTACATCCGACTGGCTATCGCGGTCAGGAGACCGCTCCTACATGACAGGATCGAACGCCTGCAGAAGCGGTCTCCTGACCGCGATTGTCGGATCAACAAAGTCTGACCCTGTTCAGGCACTGCTCAGATCAACATTCTTCAACGGAAACTGGCGCACGCGCTTACCGGTAGCTGCGAAAATCGCATTAAGCACCGCGGGTGCGGCAACCGCGATGGTCGGTTCACCCACGCCACCCCAGAAACCGCCCGAGGGCATCACGATGGTTTCGACCTTCGGCATCTCATTAATCAGCATGGACCGGTAGGTATCGAAGTTTTCCTGTTCGACACGTCCGCCATTGATGGTGCACTCACCGTACAACAACGCCGACAGACCAAACACAAATGACCCTTCGACCTGGGCCTCGATCTGCTGCGGATTGACCGCGTGGCCGGGATCGGTTGCCGCGACGATGCGGTGGATCTTCAACTGCCCGCTGTCAGCATCGACCGTCACCTCCGCGCAGGCGGCGACGTAACTGTTAAAGGCTTTGCAAACTGCCAGGCCACGGTGTGCGCCGTTAGCGGCGGGTTTACCCCAACCGGCTTTCTTCGCCACCGCGTTCAGTACCGCCAGGCTCTTCGGATGGTTGGCCATCAGCTTTTGCCGGAACGCGAGCGGGTCCTTACCCGCGGCATATGCCAGCTCATCGACAAAACATTCCATATAGATCGCGTTCTGATTGACATTCACCCCCCGCCAGAACCCCGGGGGTACCGGTGGATTGCGCATGGCATGATCGACCAGGAGATTCGGTATGGTGTAACTGATGCCATGATGGCCGTCGGGCTGCAGCGCCTGAAAGATGAAGCTATCGGCCCCGTCTTTGAGCGCTTCTGGCCTCACCGAGGCCAGTATCGATTGCCCCGAGATACGCACATGCAGACCGACCAGCTCGCCCTTGTCATCCAGCCCGCCGACCAGCTTCGCCTGCGTGATGGGGTGATAGGCGCCGTGCTGCATATCCTCTTCGCGAGTCCACAGCAGCTTGACCGGTGTACCCGGCAATTGCTTTGCAATCGCAACCGCTTGCTTGACGAAATCATGAAACGCCCCGCGCCGCCCGAAGCCGCCGCCTAGATGGATCTTGTAAACATCGCACTGGGTTTGCGGCAGCCCCGCCGCTTCGGCGGCCGCGGCCAGGGCGGCTTCACCGTTTTGCGTGGGACACCAGACCTCGCAGCGCTCCGGCGTCCAGCGCGCCGTCGCATTCATCGGCTCCATGGTCGCATGGTTCTGATAGGGATAGCCGTAGGTGGCTTCAACGGTTTTCGCCGCAGCCTTGAGCGCCGCTTTGACATCGCCGCTCTGGTTGCCGACGAAGGCATCCTTTGCCGTAAGTCCTTCCTGCAACATGCGCGCGATCGACGCACTGCTGACATCCGCATTCGGACCTTCGTCCCAGGTCACCGGCAACTTGTCCAACGCCGTCTTGGCTTGCCACCAGGTGTCCGCTACCACCGCGACGGCGGTGTCATCCACACGCAGCACGGCGCGCACACCCGGCAGCTTGCGCACCGCGGCTGCATCAAACGCGGCGAGCCGGCCGCCGAACACCGGGCACGCCCTGACCGTGGCATTCAGCATACCGGGCAGTTGCAGGTCAGCACCGAACACCTGTTTACCCGTCAGCTTGTCGCGGGTGTCCAGGCGCTTGACCGGTTTGCCGGCGATTTTCCAATCCTTGGGGTCCTTGAGTTCCACCTGCAACGGTGGCACCAGTTGTGCCGCCGCTGCGGCGACCTTTCCGTAGGTTGTGGTTTGCCCGCTGGGCCGGTGCGTGATGACACTCGCCGCTGCGCTGCATTCCTTCTTGCTGACACCCCAGGCATCAGCCGCGGCCTCGATCAGCAGCTCCCGGGCAAGCGCCCCGCCTGTGCGCACGTATTGATGGCTGCCACGGATGCCCTGACTGCCGCCGGTTGAAAAGCTGCCCCAGATCCGATCGCGGGCGAGATTCTGACCCGGGGTGGGATATTCCGTTTGAACCCTGGACCAGTCACAGTCGAGTTCCTCGGCCACCAGTTGCGCCAGGCCGGTGAGCGTACCCTGCCCCATCTCGGAACGTGCAATGCGAATGATCACCGTATCGTCCGGTTTGATCACCACCCAGGCATTCACTTCCGGGGGTATGTCGGCCGCTGCCGCGGTGCTGACGCCAAGGGGCAGATACAAACCCAGCGACAAGCCGGCGCCGGCCGCCGCCGTGCCGATGAGGAATTCGCGCCGCGAAATCGTGACCTGTTCCATTGCCATCACGACCTCCCGCGCTTGTTCAGCTGCACAGCAAGGTGAACACCGCGCCGCACCCGGTTAAAGGTACCGCAGCGGCAAATATTGGGGAGATTCGCATCGATGTCGGCATCGCTGGGGTCGGAAGTACTGTCGAGCAGCGCGGCCGCGGCCATGATAATGCCGGGTTGGCAGTAACCGCATTGCGGCACATCCAGCTCCGCCCAGGCCTGCTGGACCGGATGGCTGCCATCGGATGACAGCCCTTCGATGGTGACTATCTGTTGCGCGGCGGTCACTGAGTCAACCGGAATAACGCACGAGCGCACCGCCTTGCCGTCGATATGCACCGTG
>Ga0316191_10003914_pt1 | contig 11070 bp, 10 predicted proteins | sample Eddworburr2cm_MG_FD_204928 | JGI IMG/M metagenome (GOLD analysis project Ga0316191, IMG submission 204928) | Coastal sediment microbial communities from Maine, United States - Eddy worm burrow 2 cm | ecosystem: Environmental > Aquatic > Marine > Coastal > Sediment | place: USA: Maine... | reverse complement strand
TGGCTGGGAATCATAGTGCCACTCAGGCGCTTTCGCCAAGCCGGCGGGGTGTGTGGGCGGCGGCGGCGTTGCTTTCGCTGGGCGTGATGCTGCTGAGCGGCTGTGGTGAGGGTTCGGTCCAACGGGCGCTGGACGACTATGCCGCCGCTGTGGCGGCGGCGCTGCCGGACACAGCGGCGTCCACGGTAACGAAGCCATCGTCAACGCCGCGTTACCCAGACCGGCGCGAGTTGCGCCTCACGGTGCCGGATCTGATGATTGGGTTTGGCGATTTCCTGGAGATCACCAACCGCTGCGGACTCGGTCCCATGGTGGCCGAACGCAACAGCGCCATGGGCAAGCTTATGCCTGATTCTCGACGCCTGGCCTACGAGCAAACCCTGTATGCGCGGCTGGCGGACTGCCGGGATCAGCCGTCGCAGAGCGAGGATCCCGAGGTTGCTGTGTTCGCCCATCGCCTGGCGGCCATCGTCGAACGCAAGCGGGCGGAGCTGCCCCGGGTATACTGGAATGCCACCTTCGCCGGTCCCGAGATGGCGGATCTTTTCAGCGCGTCCCGGGGCCGGCGCGGGTGGACGCCTGGAGACGGGAGTCTGGACCGGGTCCTCGACGCCATGGCCTACCTTACTCAGGTCTATCAACGGTTGGGTGACCCGGATCGATTAATCGACGTGTCCGGTCTGGAATCCAATCTGGCTGTGCTGCGCGAGGCTTATGGCGCGCGCTTGCTCACAACCCTGGTCAGCTCGATCATGGTGCTGGAACAGACCGCGGACGCTTTGGCCAGTGCCGGGACATTGGCCTGCGACGGCGTTGCCGAGTTGCTGCGGGTTGGGGCGGGTGAGGATGCCCGCCGCCTGGCCGATCAACTGGCCCGGCTCACTGCCGACGGGGAACTGTTTTTGAACGCTTTGGAGTCATTAGCCCTGGCCCCACGGGCGCCTGCGCCGGCGGCTCCATTCGCGGAGATGCCGGCATTCCAGGGGTTTTATCACACAGTCCTGAAGTGGCGTGGCCCGGATAGCCTCTGGTCCCGCTACCTCCGCGCCCGCGAGCGCCACCAGTCTGCCTGGCGGGGGGTTGAGGCCGCCGATTGTCGTGTTTAGGGAGACGCTGACTTATTCTGGACGAAGCAGATTGGAGGGTGAAATGTGCAGATTCAAGGGGCAGATCGCGGGGCAGATCACGGGTAATAGTGGTTCTATTGCCAAGATTTGCACCGATGAAGCTGTGCATTTCAGTCCCAAGATGCATGTTCACGAATAAGGCTCCCCAGGCGTGTGCGCGGTAGAAATGAATGAGGCGAGGTGCAGTCCAGTTCGAGAACGATTTCGGGATCGTCCGAGAAACATAGCCGTCGCTATGTGACGAGGAGGATCGCGGAATCGGGCCGAAATGGCTGTGCCGCAGACCGTTCCCTTTCTACCGCGCAGACTCCTAGTTCAGCGCAAGGGTTTCGATGATCTGTTCGGCCACGGCGGCCGGATGGCGGCCGTTGACGTCGAGTATCAGTTCGGCGCCCGCAAATCCTGCCTCGCGTTCATGCAGTGCCTGGGCCAGATCGGCCGGACGCTGGGGCGGCTCGCTCAGGTGCGGTAGATATCGCTTCGGGTCGGCACGGAGTTGTCGTCGCAGGGCGCGAAAGGCGTCGAACAGGTCCATCCGCAGATACACCAGCGTCATGCATCCGGGCGGCATGCTGACCTCGGCGCCCAGCAGGGCGTCTGGAGGCAGCGCGAGGATTCCGAACGGTGGGCTGGTCAGTTCCGTGTTCAGGCATGCCTCAAGCTGGTCGCGATAGGCCTTGATGCCACGCGACGCAGTCAGCTCGGCCACACTGCAGCCCATGGAGTGTTCCACCAGGCGATCCACCGACGCGAATGGAAGACCGGTCAAGGACGCGATGTGATAGCCAACCTGCGCGGCTTCGCACCCGAAGAAACCGATCAGGCCGATCGGTTGGCCCAGCACAGTGCTCATGTGGTAGTCGTAGTAGTGATTCATCGGGTTGTACGTGTCCTTGGACGCAATCGGCGTCTCCAGTTTTCCGCTGCCTCTGTCCGGCCCGTTCCAACGGCCACCGCGCGGTCGGGACCTTGGCCAATAACCCTTTGGCGGCAAAGCAAAAGCCGGGGGATTCCGGTCGTTGCTCGATGCCAATTAACTCTATGAATGATAAGTAATAACGCCCCGCTTCAGCTTGACTTGAATTTCGCCCAAGCCATAGACTGAGAGGCGCGACGGAGGTCGCATGCCGGTCGCGGCCTGACCTCCGCCAGTTCCTCAATCCGCCCACAAGGTGCAGCCCCGATGCTGGAGAACTATCTGCCGGTTTTTCTCTTCCTGGTGGTCGGTGTTCTGGTTGGAGTCGGGCCCATCGCAATCGGTTTCCTGCTTGGCCCGCGCAATCCGGACAGCGAGAAGCAATCCCCATACGAATGCGGCTTCGAAGCATTCGAAGATACCCGGATGAAGTTCGACGTGCGCTACTACCTGGTGGCGATTCTGTTCATTATCTTCGATCTGGAAATTGCTTTCCTGTTCCCCTGGGCGGTGTCCCTGGACGAAGTCGGCGGATTCGGCTTCGCATCCATGGCGGTCTTTCTCGGGATCCTTGTGATCGGATTTGTCTACGAGTGGAAAAAGGGAGCGCTGGAATGGGAGTAGAAGGCGTTCTTTCCGAGGGGTTTGTCACCACCAGTGCGGACAAGCTGATCAATTGGGCCCGCACCGGGTCCATGTGGCCCATGACCTTTGGCCTTGCCTGTTGCGCGGTGGAGATGATGCATGCGGGTGCCGCACGCTACGATCTTGACCGCTTTGGGATCATTTTCCGGCCCAGCCCCAGACAGTCCGACGTGATGATTGTTGCCGGCACTCTGGTCAACAAGATGGCGCCGGCCCTGCGTAAGGTCTACGACCAGATGGCGGAGCCGCGATGGGTCATTTCCATGGGTTCCTGCGCCAATGGTGGCGGCTACTACCATTATTCCTATGCGGTGGTCAGGGGCTGTGATCGCATTGTTCCGGTGGACGTGTACGTGCCAGGCTGCCCGCCCACTGCGGAGGCCCTGCTGTACGGGATTATCCAGTTGCAGAATAAGATTCGGCGGACCAACACCATCGCCCGTTAGTCTGGGGGTTTCGGGCCAAAACACATCCGTTTGGCCCGGCGACGCGGCCGGCCCGGTTATTTAAGAAGTCGCCCCGTACACAAGGTGATGGCGGCACGACTGAAGGAAGACGATCAACATGTCCAAGGCCGACGCTTTAGCGGAGCTGCTGACCGAGCGGCTATCCGAATTCGAGCCCGGCATTGTGGTTTATCGCGGTCAGGTCACGCTGGACGTGCCGTGTGAACGCTGGCTCGAAGTCGCCCAGATGCTGCGGGACGAGGAGGCCTTCGCCTTCGAGCAGGTCGTCGACCTGTGTGGCGTGGACTATGCCGCCTACGGTCAGGATGAATGGCAGACCGACAGCGCCACTGGAACCGGATTCAGTCGGGGTGTCGTGGAGCGCGCGACCGGTCGAGGCGCCCAGGTGGTACAGCGCTACTCCGAGGCTGGCGGCCGGCGCTTCGCGGTGGTGACGCATCTGTTGTCCTATGCCCACAATCATCGCTTGCGTCTGCGCACCTATGCCCCGGACGATGCGATGCCGGTGCTGCCTTCGCTGATCGAGCTCTGGCCTGGCGTCGATTGGTTCGAACGCGAGGCCTTCGATCTGTTCGGGATCGTGTTCGATGGTCACCCCGACCTGCGACGTATTCTCACCGACTACGGATTTGTCGGTCACCCCTTCCGCAAGGATTTCCCGCTGATCGGTCAGGTGGAAATGCGTTACGACCCAGACAAGAAACGCGTGATCTATCAGCCGGTGAGCATCGAGCCCCGGGTTCTGGTGCCCAAGGTAATCCGCGACGATCATCGCTACGCGTTGGACCGGCCGGCGCCGGAGGAGACCGGCGATGCCTGAGATCCGCAACTACACCCTCAACTTCGGGCCCCAGCATCCCGCGGCCCACGGCGTGTTGCGCCTGGTGCTGGAAATGGACGGTGAGGTGATCCAGCGCGCCGATCCCCACGTGGGCCTGTTGCACCGGGGGACGGAAAAACTCGCCGAGAGCAAGCCATTCAACCAAAGCATCGGCTACATGGACCGTCTCGACTATGTGTCCATGATGTGCAACGAGCACGGCTATGTTCTGGCCATAGAGAAGCTGCTGGACATCGCGCCGCCGATTCGCGCCCAGTACATCCGGGTGATGTTCGACGAGATCACCCGCATTCTCAATCACCTCATGTGGTTGGGCGCCCATGCGTTGGACATCGGCGCGATGACGGTTTTCCTGTACGCCTTCCGGGAGCGTGAGGACCTGATGGACTGTTACGAGGCGGTATCCGGCGCCCGGCTGCATGCCACCTACTATCGGCCCGGCGGCGTGTATCGGGATTTACCGGGCACCATGCCCCGCTACGAGTATTCCAGATACAAATCCAACCGCGAGGTAGACGAACTCAACGAGCTGCGTCAGGGGTCGATGCTGGATTTCATCGAGGCCTTCACCGAGCGTTTCCCCGGACGGGTGGACGAGTACGAAACCCTGCTAACGGACAACCGCATCTGGAAGCAGCGCACGGTGGACATCGGTGTCGTGACCGCCGACCGGGCCAAGGCCCTGGGATTCACCGGACCCATGCTCCGGGGTTCCGGCGTGGCCTGGGATCTGCGCAAGAAGCAGCCCTACGAGGTCTATGACCGCATGGAGTTCGATATCCCGGTGGGCACCAACGGCGACTGCTACGATCGCTACCTGGTGCGGATCGAGGAGATGCGCCAGTCCAACCGGATAATCCGCCAGTGCATCGAGTGGCTGCGCAACAACCCCGGCCCGGTCATGCTGGATGACCACAAGGTCAACCCGCCGAACCGGGAAGACATGAAAGAAGACATGGAAGCCCTGATCCACCACTTCAAGCTGTTTACAGAGGGCTATTGCGTGCCGCCGGGCGAGGTCTATGCGGCGGTGGAGCATCCCAAGGGCGAGTTCGGCGTCTACCTGGTGTCCGATGGTGCGAACAAACCGTATCGGCTCAAAGTGCGCGCGCCGGGCTTCGCCCATCTTTCGGCCATGAACGAGATGATCCGCGGGCACATGCTCGCCGACGTGGTTGCGATGATTGGCACCATGGACATTGTTTTCGGAGAGATCGACCGGTGAGCGACGCATACAATGCCGGCCCCAGCACGTTGTCCGAACACGCGCGGGCGGAAATCGACCGTTGGCTGACCCGTTACCCGGCAGACCAGAGACAGTCCGCCGTGCTGGCCGCCCTGCGCGAGGTGCAGCACGAGAATGACGGTTTTTTGACCCAGGAACTGATGGACGGCGTGGCGGCGTATCTCGGCATGCCGGCAATTGCCGTGTATGAGGTGGCCAGCTTTTACTCGATGCTGGAAACCAAGCCGGTGGGTCGGCACAACATTGCGGTCTGCACCAACATTTCCTGCATGTTGCGCGGTTCGGACCAGGTGGTGGCTCATCTGGAGCAACGCCTCGGCATCCGCCTCGGGGAAAGCACGCCGGACGGCCGTTTCTACCTCAAGCGGGAGGAGGAATGTTTGGCCGCTTGTTGCGGTGCGCCCATGATGCAGGTGGATCACGTCTACCACGAGCACCTCACGGTCGAGAAAATTGACCAGATACTGGACAGCCTGGAGGCGCCCCATGGTGAATGAGGTCTGTATCCCGCCCAGCGGCCTGGAGCGGCCCTGGACCATGGAAAGCTACGTCAAGATCGGGGGATATGATGCCTGGCGGCGCATCCTGGCCGAGAAAATTACGCCGGAAGACGTGGTGGAGGAGGTCAAAGCCTCCGGACTGCGCGGGCGCGGCGGCGCCGGTTTCCCCACCGGTTTGAAGTGGAGTTTCATGCCCAAGAATTTTCCCGGGCAGAAATACATCGTCTGTAACTCCGATGAGTCCGAACCCGGCACCTGTAAGGATCGGGACATTCTGCGCCACAACCCGCACGCTCTGGTGGAGGGGATGGCCATCGCCGGTTATGCCATGGGCGTCACCGTTGGGTACAACTATGTGCGCGGTGAGTTCATGGACGAGCCCTTCCAGCACTTCGAGGCGGCGGTGGCAGCGGCCTACGAGGCCGGATTGCTGGGTCAGGATATCCTGGGAAGCGGTGTCAATTTCGAGCTTTACCCCACCCTTGGCGCCGGCGCTTACATCTGCGGCGAGGAAACCGCCCTGCTGGAGTCTCTGGAAGGCAAGAAGGGGCAGCCCCGCTTCAAACCGCCGTTCCCCGCCAACTACGGTCTCTATGGCAAGCCCACCACCATCAACAACACCGAGAGCTTCGCGTCGGTACCGGCCATCATGCGCAATGGGGCCAGATGGTTCGCCGAACTCGGGGTCGAAAAGGCCGGCGGCCGCAAGCTGTTCTCGGTCTCCGGCCATGTGGCCCGGCCCGGCAATTTTGAGGTGGGCATGGGAACGCCGTTCAAGGATCTTCTGGCCATGGCCGGAGGCATTTGGAAGGGACGGCAGCTCAAGGCGGTCATCCCGGGTGGATCTTCGGTGCCGGTGGTGCCGGGAGAGATCATGATGGGTGTGAACATGGACTATGACGCCATCAGCAAGGTGGGCTCCATGCTGGGGTCCGGCGCGGTGATCGTGATGGACGAGACCGCCGACATGGTCAAAGTGCTGCAACGCATCTCCCGATTCTACTACTCCGAATCCTGTGGCCAGTGCACGCCCTGCCGCGAGGGCACGGGCTGGATGTACCGCATCATCACCCGCATCGTGGAAGGCCAGGGCCGGCCGGAAGACCTGGACAATCTGGATACCGTCGCGGCCAACATCGCGGGCCACACCATCTGCGCCCTGGGCGACGCAGCCGCCATGCCGGTGAGGAGTTTTCTCAAACATTACCGGCATGAGTTCGAGCACTACATCCAGCACGGGCGCAGCCAGGTGCGGGGCAGTGCGGTTGTGGCCGCATGAGCCCGGTCATGGCATTTCACGGGACACCCCGCCGGTGAACGGCGTGAGGCGCTGAGAAACATATGAGCCAAGACACCGTCAGCATCGAGATCGACGGCCGCAGCCTCGAAGCCCGCAAGGGCACGATGATCATCGAGGTGGCAGATCGGGCCGGCATCCATATTCCACGTTTCTGTTACCACGAAAAGCTCAGTGTGGCGGCCAATTGCCGGATGTGCCTGGTGGACGTGGAGCGTGCCCCGAAACCGTTGCCCGCATGCGCCACGCCGATCATGGACGGCATGAAAATCTCCACCCGGTCGCGCCGTGCGGTAGAGGCACAAAAGGCCACCATGGCGTTTCTGCTGATCAATCATCCGCTGGACTGCCCGATTTGTGACCAGGGGGGTGAATGCGAACTTCAGGACGTGGCCATGGGTTATGGCAGCGGCGTGTCCCGTTTCAGCGAGCGCAAACGCGCCGTCGTGGACAAGGACATCGGGCCCCTGGTGGCCACCGAGATGACGCGTTGCATCCACTGCACCCGGTGCGTGCGGTTCGGCGACGAAATCGCCGGGCTGCGGGAACTGGGCGCCACTGGACGCGGGGAGCATGTGGAGATCGGCACCTATGTCGAGCACGCCATGGTGTCGGAGTTGTCCGGTAACGTGATCGATCTGTGCCCGGTGGGCGCCCTCACCGCCAAGCCGTCCCGGTTCAAGGCACGGGCCTGGGAAATGGTCCAGTACCCCGGCGTTGCCCCCCATGACGCGGTGGGCTCGAACACCTTCATGCATACCCTGCGCAATCACGTCGTGCGCGTAGTTCCGCGAGACAACGAAGAGATCAACGAGGTCTGGTTGTCGGATCGCGATCGCTTTTCCTATCAGGGCCTGGAGGCCGATGACCGCGCCCTGAACCCATCCGTCAGGGGCCCCGACGGTATCGCGGAGGTGGAGTGGGAACCGGCGCTGGAGCGTGCCGTAGAGGGCCTGCGGTCGGTACTGGATACCCATGGACCCGATGCCGTCGGTGTGTTGGCTGGCCCCTGCGCCACCGTCGAGGAGCTGTATCTGCTGCAGAAGCTGGCCCGCGGGCTGGGCATCTCGAACATCGATCATCGCTTGAGACAGGCGGATTTCTCGGATCAGGACGACGCCCCGGCATTCCCCTGGTTAGGCATGAGTCTGGCGGATCTGGAGACAGTGGATGCTGCGCTGCTGGTGGCGTCCAACATCCGCCACGAACAACCCCTGGCCGGCCACCGGCTGCGCAAGGCCGCCCTGGCCGGCGCGCAAATCAACTTTATCAACGGCCGACGATATGATTTTCGTTTTCCGCTGGCTGGGCAGCGTGTGGTCCCCCATGGGGATATGGTCGCGGCCCTGGGACGCTTGGCGGTGGCGGTCAGCGCGTTGACCGAAACCGCGTTGCCCAAATCCTTCCAGGGTGTGGCGGAGCTGGCCCCGGACGATGAGGATCGGGCTTTGGCCGCGCGTTTGCGGCGCGCCGAACGGGGTGTGGTGCTATTGGGTAGCCAGACCGTGCTCCACCCAGAATTGGCTAAGCTGCGGCTGTTGGCCAGTTGGATCGCGCGCACCACGGAATGCCGCTTCGGGTACCTGCCCGAGGCCGGCAGCACAGTCGGCGGGTGGATGAGCGGCGCGCTGCCCCATCGCTTACCCGGCGGCGTCGCCAGTGAGGCCACCGGCGCCAATGCCGTCGATATGATTCGGCGGCCGCGCAAGGCCTATATTCTGTTCGGGGTCGAGCCGGAATTCGATATGGCCGATCCGGTGGCCGCGCTGGGTGTGTTTGCCGGCGCCGAGTGTGTTGTGTCCCTGACCAGTTTTACCAGTGCCGCGACCGCTGCCCGCAGCGCCGTGACGTTGCCGGTGGCCGCACCGGGCGAGACCGCGGGCACCTACATCAACGCCGAGGGCCGCTGGCAAAGCGTGCAGGGCGCGGTCAAGCCGCCGGGCGAGGCCCGACCGGCCTGGAAAGTCCTGCGGGTGCTGGGCAACCTGTTTGGTTTGGACGGCTTCGGCTACACGTCGCCGGTGGAAATCACCGACGAGGTTTACGCTCTGTGCGAGCAGGTGGAGCCGGACAACGGCCTGCGCCTGGGCCGGCGTTTCAAGATGGTCCAGACCCAGGGTCTGCAACGGGGCGGTGATCTGCCCATTTACGCGGTGGACGCCCTGGTGCGGCGGGCCGAGGCGCTGCAACGGACACCCCTGGCGGAGTCGGCCTGCGTGCGTCTGAGCCCGGCCACCGCTCAACGCCTCGCGCTGCGCGAGGCCGATTCGGCCCGGGTGGAACAAAACGGTGCGGTGGCAAGCCTGCCGGTGGTCTACGATCCCGGTGTGCCCGATGACTGCGTATGGATACCCGTGGGCGTGGCCGGCAGCGAGTTGCTGGGGCCGGCCGTGGGTGCGGTGCACATCGAACCCGACCCGCAGGCCGGGGCCGACAAGGGCGACATCATGGCGGCGGAGCTGGGTTAAGAGCGGCGGCACATTTATGTTCGAAGCATTTCAAAACGCCCTGGGCGTGTTCCCGGAAAGTCTGCAGACCTTCATCGTGATTGCGGTGAAGATTGTGGCGATCATGGTGCCGTTGCTGCTGGCCGTGGCCTATCTGACCTTTGCCGAACGCAAGATCATCGGCTATATCCAGGTGCGCATCGGGCCTAACCGGGTCGGCCCCAAGGGTTGGCTGCAGCCCATCGCCGACGCCGTCAAGTTGATGTTTAAGGAGATCATTCTCCCCAGCGGCGCCAACCGGTTTTTGTTCCTCACCAGTCCGGTGCTGGCCATTGCGCCGGCGATGGCGGCCTGGGCGGTAATTCCTTTCGGCGACGGCATGGTTCTGGCCAATGTGGACGCCGGGCTGCTGTATCTGCTGGCGCTGACCTCCCTGGGCGTCTACGGCGTGATCATCGCTGGATGGGCCTCCAACTCCAAGTACGCCTTTCTCGGCGCCATGCGCTCGGCGGCACAGATCGTCTCCTATGAGATCGCCATGGGCTTTGCCCTGGTCGGCGTGTTGATGGGGGCCGGCAGCCTCAATCTGAATGACATCGTCCAGGCCCAGAGCGGCAGCTTTTTGCACTGGTACTGGTTGCCCATGCTGCCCCTGTTCATGGTCTATTTCATATCCGGCGTGGCCGAGACAAATCGAGCGCCGTTCGACCTGGCCGAAGGGGAGTCGGAAATCGTGGCCGGGTTCCATGTGGAATATTCCGGCATGACCTTCGCGGTGTTCTTTCTGGCCGAATACGCCAACATGATCCTGATCTCGGCCCTGACCGCCACCCTGTTCCTGGGCGGGTGGTTGTCGCCTTTCCAGGGGATGCCGGTGCTGGAACAGGCGTTTGCCTTTGTGCCCGGGCTGGTCTGGTTTGGGCTGAAGACCTCCATATTCCTGTTCATCTTCCTCTGGCTGCGCGCCACCTTTCCACGCTATCGCTACGACCAGGTCATGCGGTTGGGTTGGAAGGTGCTGATCCCGGTGACCATCGTCTGGATCTTCGTGCTCGGCGCCGCTATCTACGGGGGCCTGGGTCCATGGTTCGATTGAACGCCCGCATCCACGCCCCGATCGGGGAGGCAATGTCGTGATCCAGTCAGTCAAGCACTACGTGAAGAGCTTTGTGCTGTGGGAGCTGCTGATGGGCCTGAGGCTCACCGGCCGTTACCTGTTTGCCCGCAAGATCACGGTGCAGTATCCGGAGGAGAAGACCCCGCAGTCTGCGCGTTTTCGCGGACTGCACGCGTTGCGCCGCTATCCCAACGGCGAGGAGCGCTGCATCGCCTGCAAGTTGTGTGAAGCCGTGTGCCCGGCGCTGGCCATCACCATCGAGTCCGAGGAGCGCGAGGACGGCACCCGCCGCACCACGCGCTACGACATCGATTTGTTCAAATGCATCTACTGCGGCTTCTGCGAGGAAGCCTGCCCGGTGGATTCCATCGTCGAGACCCGGGTGTTCGAGTATCACTTCGAAAACCGGGGCGAGCAGATCATGACCAAGGACAAGCTGCTGGCGGTGGGGGATCAGTACGAAGCGC
>Ga0316191_10003913_pt1 | contig 11071 bp, 8 predicted proteins | sample Eddworburr2cm_MG_FD_204928 | JGI IMG/M metagenome (GOLD analysis project Ga0316191, IMG submission 204928) | Coastal sediment microbial communities from Maine, United States - Eddy worm burrow 2 cm | ecosystem: Environmental > Aquatic > Marine > Coastal > Sediment | place: USA: Maine | collected... | reverse complement strand
TTACCACGCCGGGCGGGTACAATTAGGCCCGAAGCATGCCAGTGTAGCCGATTGCCGAGGAAGTGCCGACGTCGGCTAAATCTCAAAGCGAGTCGGGCAGAAATATTGGCAGGAGTAGCATGGGATCCGCAACAAACGTCCCCACGAATGGTTATCTTTGTGTGGAAGTAAGCATTAAAAAGCTAAAGCAGGAAGTAGCTTGGGAATTTGCTTTAAAGATAATGGTATCGTATCTCGAAGAAATAGCGGAGTGAAATTCGTGCGATATATCCTTATGTTTTAGCCTGGCATCTTGCTGCGGATCGGCATAAACACCTGTCTGGCCTGTCTCAAGGCTCCATGGCGAAAGCGTGAAAAGTTATAATATCACAATTTCGATGATTAAAATGATACGTCGGATGAAACATGTAATTTGCAGAAATTGGTGATATGTGCCTGGTCGAGAGGGTTTTTAGGCATACCATAGCTTCTGGTTGCTTGCCACAAGCCCAACTATCAATCTTAATTGGATTGTGTCATATATAATTCGTATATCACAGTGCCTTCATTGAATCCAGTGGTTGAGGGACATACGGAAAAACAGAACATTGAAAAAATTGAATATCACAGGTTTATGAGGACCTTAAATTTTAGCAACTACGTTGGAATACCAAAAAGTTGGTAGCCGTGAGGTTTCTTCACGTCAGCTTCAGCCGTTAGGATTTATCCTTACTGCTGAGAAATTCTTCTATCTGATCAAGATGCAGTTTGCGGTGTATAGAACGATAAAGCCTAAACTTTTCTCCAAGACCTTCAATTTCAGTAATGAAGTCTGAAGGGGCCTCTTCTAATTCACGATCTATCGCTTCAGCACATGAAATTGCGAGATTGGCGGCTTTCCGTGGGGGTATGGCCAGCCATAGAGAAAGGAGCGAATCATTGGTGACATCGATATCTACCGATGATGGTTCAACACCGCTTTTCTTCCATTTCCGCACCAAAAATAGTATTCGCTGATCCCAAAATGACAGATGCCCAAGGCAAGGGCAACTGCGATAGTCCAGCCATTGCCCAGAGGGAGGCTTAGCTCTTTGTCTGTTAAGCGTTCGACAAGAGAACGCAGTCTTTCACGTTCTTTAGCATTCTCCGCGACAAATGGTCGTTCCATAAAACCTCCTTTAGTTAACCTTCAACCTGCAATTTTTTAATTAGAGCGTCAAGGGTAGTACAAAACAATAAGCAGGGAGTAATAGCGATACATTGAGAATCTATCAACGTCAGCCCAAGTTGTGATATCAAATAATTCAAAATAAAATTCGGTTCAATTTAAACACCAGGATTTGACATAAAGCTGGTGCTGATTAATTAGCAGTTTTCAAAATGATAACGCAAGGGTTTTTAGAGGATGAAATATTATGCCTGATACAAGCATCTTGTTCTGAAAATTAATACTGAAATGGCAGCTGATGTCAATTGTAGATTGGCCAATCACCAATCCATTCTTTTCTTGGACTTAATTTTTGTTAGGTTTCGTGCCTGGCCTCATATCGTGCCTCAATCGAATCCGCGTTATCTATCTAAAAATATGATAGATTTGTAACGGCAATCAAAAAAATTCCGATCTTTGCTGATAGGTACAATTCACAAGCTAAATTGTGGGAAGATTTACATTTCCAAGAAGATTTCTGTATTTTTATTGATCGAAAAAAGGCATGTCAGCTTAAAATGGCCGTCTTAATGGATAGTTGTGTATCACAAATTGAGAAAGGCAGCTGATTGTTGGCTTCTTTTGGAGACCGCACACGATTTAGGGCTGAGGGTTTACCAGGTATAGCTTGCAGCAGGCACTGGAACAAAGATATGCGGGATGCGATAACATTACCTGTAACGCCAAAAAATCAGGCGATTGCGGGGCAGCAGGACTACTTTGACGCTAAAGCCAACATCACAGGCAAAACCATTTTGTAAAAGCGGGGTGGTCGCAATTTACCAGCATTTTTTTGTTAGACTGGCTTTTTCTTGCCGAATACAATAGGCGGAGCAGCCGGGGACAAATCTGCAATGTGATGGCCCCCTGTGCTTGACTATTCTACGAATAGGCCACCTGTTCCACATCCCGCTAAACCATATCTCTGGTGATCCGATAACCCCAATTTTTTCCATAAGCGGTGGTACAGCGTTGGAAAAATCTTTTGCCCCCTTCATGTCCTTAAACTGATGTACCGCAATGATGTCGTTGGGATCAGTTTCTTCACGATGCACACTGGCATATGTGACGCCATGTTGCTTACGAAGCCAATCCGCTTCATCATATCCTCGTTTCCACCTGGCATAGTCTTCTACCTTGTGTCTTATGAACATAGTAGCCATTACTTGTTACCTACTGAAGTATATTATTTATGTCAACATTTTCGAAAGTGACTCACAAAGTGGTCATTCGTTTAAGCAGGCGACGTTGTGAGGAACTCGTTCTGAAATGCACTGGTGCTGTTACTATTTGGGTAGGGGATGTCGGGCACCGGCACGCCGAGATGTGCGCAAAGTGGTCCCCAACCATCACCCAGTCTGTGGACCAGTAACCGTTCGGCGGGTACATGTTCCTTGACGGCCGCGACATTGGCCTCATAGACAGCTATGCAATGTGCTCGATCATCCGGCCGGTCATGAAAAACGCGCGGACCGATCAACTCGCTGCTTTTGGGTGTAGCCTCGGTTTCGGTGAAGGAAAGTATGTCCGGCAAAATCGTTTTTTCGAAACTCGCCCACCAACTTTCGGCTGTGCGCCATGTCAGGATCACCCGTGCCTGCGGGAAGGCCTCGACCAGTTGCGGCCAGTAATACGCTGTGGGCCAATCTACACAGGAAGCATATCCGCCCAGCAAAAGATTCCAGTCTGGCGTCGCCCCCGCCACAACCGAGCGCCAGAGACGTTCATGCTCGGGGTCTTTGATAAGTTCGCGCATATGATGACAGGGGCCAAAGCCGAGGATCTCAAGAGCTTCGCGCATCGAGTCCGTGCCTGTGCGTCCAAACCCTGCGCCTATAACTTTTAGTGACATCAAAATTTCCCCGAATCTATATTACGTATTGAATATATTGATTTCTGCTGTATGTGTCTATTTTTTTTACGAATCTTTCCCAACGAAACCAGTTATAGATCAAAAAGATAAAATAGTACCATATTGTGGCACAGTCAATTGCGATTGGATAAATCTTTATAACTATTTTCTTTCTACCTGAACATCGACATTTGTCCCATTGCTAACGACATCGTACACGGGCGACAGTCTGATTAGTCCCTTCAGTGTTTCCAAATTTTCAGGGTCCGTCTTGACTTTGAATTTTGCCCGTATTTCCTCATAGCCTGGTCTGACTTCGTCAGCAATTGCAAAAAAACCCCTGAGGTCAAGGTCGCCCTCCAACTTCGATTCCACTTCATCCAATTTTATGCCGCGAACTGCGGCATGATAAACCATAGTCGTAGTCATTCAAGTCGCCAGGGCATTCAGAAGATGTTCTACAGGGTTTGCTGCTAGGTCTTGCCCCGCTAAAATGGGGGGTTCATCTGCCTCCAAGACAAATTGTTTGGTATGCGAAATTTCCTGACCAGCACTATAAAAGCCGGTAACGGTAGTACGATTGTGCCCACCGTCCATCCATTCGTTATTAGCACGGAATTTGGACTTGGCAAGTTCGGGGTTTTCTTTTACATCGTTGATCAAGTTTTCCACTGCGCTAACATTTACACCGTTCAACATTTTTTCTTCTGGCATTTCCATATCTCCTTTTTTAGCAAAATTGCTGTTGGTCTAAAAAGTATTTCTGTTGCTCTTCAATCTTTTATCCGGAAATTGATAAAATCAGAGAGCTAGGCTGAAGGTATTTATGAAGGATCTGTATCTAACAAAAGAGACGATATTCGTTGGAGAGCCTACTATTAAAAATCGATTGAAAATTTCAAGAGCAGGTGAAATACAATAGGAAAATTGAAAAGGAATAATACAGAGCCTATTACTAAGAAAGTATATATGAAATCACCGAAGTCAATAAAATGGATCACATTATATTGGAGTTAATGAGATGACAAGGAGATGTCCTGTTTTCAGTATATAATGACAAATATGAAAATATTCGCCTAACAAAAATGTGTAATACGTACCTCACCCATGAATTGTATGGCCACATGACTTTTTGTAATTTTTTTTGGCATTCGGTAATTCGTTCATCTTTTGACGGTGCAAATTCAGTGTCAAATAAATTTACCGAACATGGCCTTTGCAATGACGTCTACTATTTCATCCGTTGGCGGCCAGCTGAATTGGTCAAAATAGCTTTTCCTTGCTACTTGATGACGCGCATCTATAATCTGGGCAATAATTTGATCAAATAAAAAAGGGGGGGCACTCATATTGGTCTTCGATTAACCTCCTCTTTTTTGCTTCACCTTTGCTACTCGCCTAATGTAATCCTGCCATCTGAAGCATACTTGTTACCTGTTCCAGTTTTTTAGGATCTTTGTATCGCTGTGTTTCAGCATACTTTTTGAGCGTAAAATCAGGTTTGATCCTCTGGACCTCGGAAGCCGCTTTGGAAGCCTCATTTTGTCTATCTAATGCGGCATTGGCGCCTGCGAGGATTAAAAAAGCATCCAGGTTATCTTTATCAGTCTTGAGGACTTCTTTGGCCGACTCGATCGCTTCTTCATATCGGCCGGCGGCATAGAAAGCAGCTGCTAGCGTTTTTTGAAAAAATGGAGGGTAGACAGGAGCAAGACGAATTGCATATTTGGCAAGATCAATCGCTTCGGTTGGCCGATCCAGATAGGTAAGAATATTCGCCTTGGCCACATAGGATAGATCACAACTCGGTCGAGCAAGAACAGCCTTTTCGGCTGCCTTCAGTGCCTTATCGTGTTCGCGTTTATAAAGGTGAATTTGTGCCATCACTAAGTGAGATAATCCCGTAAAATCAGACAAGTCACAGGCTTTCTCCGCCAGTTCGAGAGCCCAGGCTATGGACAGGTCGATATCTTCGCTGAATCCTTGATCTACAGACCACCAATGGGCCCATGCGGCAAGAGCATACCCGAAAGAAGATTCCGGTTCCAACCGCATCGTTTCTTCAAACATGTGCTGGGCTTCAACAATATCGTCTTTGGTCGACCCAAAAAGGGCCTCCCAACCGCGATAGTAGCACTCAAGCGCATCAGGATCTCGAATGATTTTCCGTATCGTATGTGCCATTTCCCCGGTTACAAGCTTGATGTCCAAAGCCTCAACAATCCGTTCGGTGATTTCATCCTGAATAGCAAAAATATCGTCTATCTTTCTGTCATAACGATCAGCCCATACCTGGCGGCCGCTGGTAGCCTCAAGGAGCCTGGCGGTGATTCGGACACGATTACCCTCTTTGCGGACCCCACCGTCCAAAACATGGCTGACACCGAGTTGATGACCGAGATCGCGTATAGAGGGTGCTTGCGATTTGTAACTAAACATCGAAATTTCGCTGATAAGAAAAAGGCCCGGAATTCTGACCAGGGCAGTCATGATGTCCATGGTTAGACCGTCGCTAAAATAATCCTGTTTGGTATCAGCACTGAGATTCACAAATGGAAGAACCGCAAGGGAAGGTTTCGTAGGAAGTGGTAATGATCTCTCTTGATCCGGGCTTGCCTCAGTCATCATGGTCGCGGTATCATCATTTTGCTCGACTACCTTGTATGCTCTCACCTGGGTGGGGATATTCTTAAGTTTTTTCGTTCCGATGTCAACAAAACCAACATCAAGTTTGTTGTGAACTTGGGTGTAGACAAACTCTGAGATGCAGATGCCTCCGGGTTCTGCGAGACCCTCTAATCGAGACGCTATATTCACACCATCACCGTATATCACATCCTTATCAATCAGGATCTCGCCCAGATCGATACCAATGCGCAAATGCATTTGCCGATTTTCAGCAAGCTTGGTGTTTAAGTGACCAAGAGTATTTTGAATTTTCACCGCACAATCCACAGCATTGAGAGCACTTGAAAACTCAGCTAACATATTGTCGCCAATGAAGTCTACCACTCGACCTGCATTTTCATGCACTGCCGTACTTATTTTGTCCCTATAGGCTGACAGCGTGCGAATGGTTGCGACCTCATCTTCTGATATTAGTCGACTGTAGCCAACCACATCGGCACTAAGGATGGCTGCAAGTTTGTGCTTAAAACCGTTTTCTGGCATGGTATTTCCCTGCTATTTCAAAATCTGTAAAAAAAGTGTTAAAAAAGCGCTTCCGGTGACAACTAAATTATAAATAGCCAAAGGTGCTTATGAGGTCAAGAATATTCATAACAAGCTGGATGGATGCTAAAATAAAGAAGAACTTAAAGGGTTACGCAGCCCGGGATACATTGATGATCATTTGAGTTCGGTGTGCACAGACTCCTGCCATATTTGATTAATATCGATTTCAAAACTCGATAGATTTCAAAAAGAGTGCAGCGCTTTATACTGTGTCCTGCCATTTTAGGACTGAATTGTGGGGTGGACATTGACAAAATTTTAGCCTTAAAAAAATTGGGGAACATGCCTGATCAGCATGGGAAAAATTCCGGTATGTTGTGTATTTGACAAAATAACCTACAATAACAATAGGATCAAAATGCTAAGATTCGCAGAACAAATTTAAAATGCCCGGCAATTTTATATTTCCCCTGGCCAACCCACATTCTGCCGCACGTTTACATATCGTGCCTCAATCAAATCCGGCCAATATTCCGATTCTATAGTGTATTTGTTTTGATAACCTTAAATTTGTCTACTATATTTTCGTAATAAATCGCAATATTTCCAAAAAACTTTGAATCTTGCACACAGCTGTAGCTGGATTTTAAGGTGAGAATAGAAGGTATGGACCAAAAAAATAGAGATTTCTCGCTCTTCAAGATATCTAATGAATCAGAAAAAAATTAGAACAAGCTTAATTGTTTTCCACCTATAATGAGCGAGCGATAATCCAAATCAAAAAAGCGCAAGACCATATCAGCGATTGGCGCAAGCTGTTTCTCGCTGTAATGGCGGTAATCATAAGCTGCGTTTGATCTTTTCTGAACAGGTTCAGGGCCGGCAGTCGTTATAACATAACTCACTACTCTGCCCTCAAACTGATCGAGCATTCGGGCGGCGCGAACATGCGGTGGAACATTTTTTGTGTAATCTTCCAATCGTTTGCTGATTCCTTTTTTGTAAACCAATCTATCGTCTAATTTCCCGTCATAAAGCTGTTTGTGACGACTGCGGACCAACTCACAGAGTTCCTCTTTGAGGTTCAGCGTGTCGGCCTTTTTAAACAGCAGCGAAAAAAGATCAACCTGAAAATTTTTTGATAGGGCTGTCCAATCGCGCCGTGTTGTCTCCATACCTGCAAAATATAGCTCATCAGCTCCGGTCTCGTCGATGAGCAAACCGGCGTAACGTTTTTTCGATCCCGTATTGCGGCCACGAATTGTGGGCATGAAAAAATGGCCAAATAATTTTTCAAATTCGATATCAAGTTTGCTTTCAACCTTAAACCGATGTTGTAGCTCTGTGTTCAGATAGCAATTGAGCTTCTCAGCGAGCTGGTTACCTTCCTTGTTTATCGCAGTTTGCTCGCCGTCTCCAAAGTGAATAAATAATGAGTCGGTATCCCCATAGATGACCTGATGGTCCTCACCCTCAATGAATTCACGGGAAAATATCAAAACCCAATGACCGATACGGGTGATTGTCCCCGCAAGGCGTGGATCATAAAACCGGCAGCCCGGTGTTCCCAGAACCCCATAAAAAGAGTTCATGATGATTTTTACCGCCTGAGACAGGGTTGAATCTTTTAATCGTTTTGCATTGTCCCGTTCCTGCCAGAGCGCCTCGATAATTGAAGGAAGAATTGCGAATTCTTCGGCAAACTCAAGGCCGGCCGGACCTTTAATGATCCGGCCGCCTGCCTTTGAATCGCTTGATTGTAAATCTTTAACTAAATCATGTAAGATCACATTGGCTGCCAGCGGATCAATTTGAAACGTCCGTATGATGCTGGGATAAAGGCTTTTAAAGTCAAATACCGCCACATTTCGGTAAAATCCGGGTGTACTATCAAGCACAAGACCGCCCGGTGCTGCATCAGCCACGGAGGCTGGCTGGGAATTAGTGTCTGCAACGTAACCGCGCCGGTGCAAACGAGGTAGATACAAAAAATCAAAGGCTGCAACGCTCCCACCGACACGGTCCAACGCTAATCCTGTCAGTTGTGATTTTCGAATAGCAAGTTGGGCGAGGTTCAGTGTTTCAAAAATCTCAGAGACCAGCTTTGCATCCTCCAGATTATATTCTGCAAGGTTTGTTTTGTCCGTCTGGAAAAGATGGGTTATCTCCGCAACTTTCTCGCGACCGGATTTTTCAATGAGTTTTGTTCGTCCCAGAACCTTTTGCGCAACAGTTGCCAGGGAATAATCTTCTGTCTGAAGATAGGCGCTGCGGACCATATTGATACCGTCCAGTGCGGCCCTGCCGGGTATGCGTGCGGACCACTGATTAAAAAGGGTGCCGGGCGCTAAAAGTTCGGCAGGTCCGTTGGTTCCAATATCAAATTTTATCCCCAACCCAGCACATTTCCGCGAAAGCCACTGTAAATCAAACCCGATAAGGTTCCAGCCAATAAATGCGTCCGGATCATACTCACGAATAATGCGGAAAAAAGCATACAGTAGTTCCTGTTCGTTGCGAAAGCCCTGATATGCCCCAGCCTTTTCTCTGGGGTCCGGGTCGATCATGAGAACTGTTTCAAGATTGTGACCGTAAATTGCCATGGAGTACAGATCCATTTCCAAAGAACATTCGATATCAATGGAAAGCAGCTTCAGCGCGGGGGTAAAATCAGAACTTTTCACTTTCGGGTCAATAAAAAATACGGCGTCGTTTTCTTCATTAACTGGATTGCTTTCAAAAGTGACGCCGCCTTTGATAAAACGTTCCATTAAAAATCGTGCAGCAAGGTTGATATCAGCTTCATAGGTGGGAATATCACGAGACTCGCATGCCTTGCGAGCGCGAGTCAAATCCGATGTGGTTTGGAAATACAGTGCATCCACAGGTTGACCGCGTAGATTCCTTAATTCAACGCTTTTGCGATAGGCACCGGGCGGTGCCCAGGCTTTGTCACGGTCAATAAAAAATACCAGGCCCGGACGGGTCACCGTCCAGTCAAAGCGTCTTCCATCGGATAGCCGCCCCTGGAAGATCAATTGGGTTGCGTTTTTGCGAATAATCTGGCTGTTGGATAATATAAAGCCCTGATATGACATTTTAAGTCACGTTTAATATAAATTTATTGAAATCGCATCATGTTTGCGAAGGATTTTTTTAACAAAATATTTTTGCCACCAAGGCACCAATACACGAAGTTAAATTATAATAAACAGTTTTGCTTTGTGTCTTTGGGCCTTTGTGGCTATTCTATCCGGCTTGTCCGGGTTGGGGTTCCTACACTCTAGGTTGAACGGTTCAGGGTTCAACGTTCCGGGTTGAAAAAAACCAAGGCAGCTCGTATCAAAGGGATCGTGTCTTCATCAGGGTTATAAATCCTTTTACCCTGTAGGATATGACGGGTATGCCGGACTCTGATTAATATTGTGAGCAGTATCTATCAGTTGTAGCCTTTGAACCCTGAACCCCTCATTATTTGTCGATTAGCGATCCCGGGCCAATACCCTTACCACCGAATTTTTCGCATATCGAATCCAAGGTCTTGTTTAGCTCCTGTCGTTTTTCAGTTGACCCGTTATGGTTAAACAGGGAAAGCTGACGTTCGGAACCTATATCGACAAGATTGGACAAAGAAATGCCTAACAAACGGACCGGTTTTTTACCCACAGCGGTTTTTTCTAGCAGACTGCAAATGTTCGAGTATATGTCGGCACTGTCGTTTGTGTATTTATGCCGTGTAACAGAACGGGTGATTTGTACAAAATCATGGTATTTTACTTTTAAGGTAATCGTTTTGCCTTCAAGACCTTTGCGACGCATACGGCGGGCAACACGATTGGCCAAGGACAAGAGCTCTCGTTTGGCCGGTTTAAGATCAAGGATATCCTTAGAATAAGTATCCTCATGACCGATTGATTTGACATCGTGAGATGTAATCACCTCCCTTTCGTCTATGCCCATTGATAATTGATGCATATGGATACCGTGCTTGCCGAATTTTTTTTCCAGCACCTCGGCGGGTACCTGTCTCAAGTCCTTAAAGGTATGAATATTTAGGCGAGACAGAGTCTTTTGTGTCACTTTACCAACACCCCACATTTTTTTAATCGGTAGCGGGTCCAAAAACTCTCTTATCTTATCGGCAGGAACCACCGTCAATCCATCAGGCTTTTCCATATCAGAGGCAACCTTGGCAACAAATTTTGACGGCGCAATACCGGCTGATATCGTTAAACCGGTTCTTACAACGACCATCTGTTTTATCTTTTCTGCAATTTCAATCGGCGAGCCAAGAAGGCGGGTGGATCCGGTTACATCTAAAAACGCCTCATCAATGGACAGCGGTTCAACCAGTGGCGTAAAAACATAGAATATTTCAAATACCTGTTCGGACACCTCCTGGTATCTGGCCATTCTGCCCGGTAAAACGATCCCATTTGGACAAAGCTTCATGGCTGTTGCCATCGGTTGGGCGGAATGGACGCCGAATTTTCTGGCTTCGTATGAGGCAGATGATACCACACCTCTCTCTTTGCTGCCGCCAACGATAACCGGTTTACCCTTCAGTTCAGGATTATCCAGTACCTCAACCGAGGGATAAAATGCATCCAAATCTAAATGAATGATGTGCTTTGGTGGTCTTTGATGATCCATTTTCGAAAAAAAGCTTTGCCGTGAGTTGATCCATGAAAATTATCATACCCTGCAAGACCTGTAAAATGAAAACAGAGACCTTTTCCCAGCGGGTGATGTCGTGTCTGGAATCAAAAAGAACTGATTGAATATAATCTATTGGCCAACCGATTCAAGATCTTAAAACCTTGATTTATAGTACGCAAATGATTTAAATTCACATGATA
>Ga0316191_10003912_pt1 | contig 11072 bp, 15 predicted proteins | sample Eddworburr2cm_MG_FD_204928 | JGI IMG/M metagenome (GOLD analysis project Ga0316191, IMG submission 204928) | Coastal sediment microbial communities from Maine, United States - Eddy worm burrow 2 cm | ecosystem: Environmental > Aquatic > Marine > Coastal > Sediment | place: USA: Maine... | reverse complement strand
TCCGGCGGCCGCAGCTCCTCGATGAAGCGTCGCGGCAGCGGCTGCGCGCGTTGCTCGCGAACAATCCGAAGCTGGCCACCGTGGTGGAGTTTCGGGAGCGCCTGCAGGCGTTGTGGGAGGGGCGGCAGGTCAGCAACGAAAGGCTGATCGCCCAGCTGAAGGAATGGTGTGCGCAGGCCGAGGCCAGCGGGATCAAGGTCCTCCAGGATTACGCCAGGGCGCTGAAGCACTACACCGTCGCGCCGGCCTGAGCCGCTTTTCCGGTCAATAAAAAAGCCCGCTTCGAGCGGGCTTTTTTTGTGCTTTGCGCAGGCGCCGGGCGGGTTACTTGATTTTCGCCTCTTTGTACGGGACGTATTTGCGTACCCGCGGGTCGAACTTACGGACTTCCATTTTCTCGGGATGATTCCGCTTGTTCTTGGTCGTGGTGTAGAAGTGACCCGTTCCGGCGGTCGATACCAGTCTTATTTTGTCTCGCATCGCTTAATCCTCCGGTTCAGACTTTCTCGCCACGGGCACGAAGATCGGCGACGACGCTGTCGATGCCAAGCTTGTCGATGATCCGCAGACCTTTGTTGGAGACACGCAGACGCACAAAACGCTTCTCGTTCTCGAGCCAGAAACGGTGCGTATGCAGATTCGGCAGGAAGCGGCGGCGGGTCTTATTGTTCGCATGGGACACGTTGTTCCCTGAGACCGGGCGCTTGCCTGTAACCTGGCAGACTCTGGACATTAGTTAAGACCTTGAAAAGCTTAAAATTTCTATATCATCGTCTGCGCTCGGCGGACGACGCGAAGCCGCGTAATGTAGCAGCCGGCGCAGGGGAAGTCAAAACCTGTCACAGCAACCCCCTTTCGGCAAAGGACACGCAGATACCGTCGCCGACTATCAGGTGATCCAGCACGCGAATGTCGAGCAGCGCCAGCGTCTCGCGCAGGCGCTGCGTAATCCGGCGGTCGGCATCGCTGGGTTCGGCGACACCCGACGGGTGATTATGGGTCAGGATCACCGCGGCGGCGTTGCGTTTCAGCGCCTCGGTGACCACCTCGCGGGGATGGACACTGGCACCGTCGATGGTGCCGCGGAACAGGATGTCGAAAGCGAGCACCCGGTGGCGGTTGTCGAGAAACAGGCAGGCGAAGACCTCGTGGCGGAGGTCGCGCAACTCGGCCAGCAGGAACCGGCGAGTGGCTTCGGGGCTCTCCAGCGCCGGGCCGAGCCGCAGCGTCTCGTAGTAGTAGCGGCGCGACACCTCCAGCGCCGCCGGCAACCTTGATGCGCGTTGCGGGCCGAGCCCGGGGCATCCGTTCAAGGAATTAAAGTCGGCGCTGCAGACCCCGCGCAGACTGCCGAAGCGCTGCAGTAATTTCGCCGCGAGCGGTCGGCTGCCCGCGCCGAGAAGTCGTGCGAGCAGTTCGGCATCTGCGAGTCCGCGCATCGTTTCGCTGCGATCGTGCAGCTCGGGCGGGGTTGGAAAATCGGCTGTAGTCAAGGTGTGCTCCGGTGTTGCCTACGCATTTTCGGGCGCGGAAAATCGCGGCTCAACCCGAGTTTCCGGGGTTTTCTTCGTGCTATCCTGCTGCTCCGTTCGAATTGCGGCGGCAGGCTATGACCGAGGCAAAACCCGTCAAGATACTGCTCGGCGTCACTGGTGGCGTCGCAGCGTACAAAGCGCCGGACCTGGTGCGCCGGTTGCGCGAGCGCGGTGCCGAGATCCGTGTGGTGATGACCGCCGGCGCCGAGCAATTCGTTACGCCCCTGACTTTTCAGGCGGTCTCCGGTTCGCCGGTGCGAACCAGCCTCTGGGACGCAGGCGCCGAGGCGGCGATGGGGCATATCGAACTCGCGCGCTGGGCCGACAAGATCGTCATTGCGCCGGCCAGTGCCGACTTTCTCGCTCGCCTCACCGCCGGCATGGCGGACGATCTTCTCGCCACCCTGTGTCTCGCCGCGCAAGCGCCGGTCTACGTTGCGCCCGCGATGAACCGGGTGATGTGGTCGAATGCCGCGACCCGCGCCAATATCGCGAAGCTCGCGGCACGCGGTGTCACGATTCTCGGTCCCGGGCTCGGCGATCAGGCCTGCGGCGAAACCGGCCCGGGGCGGATGCTGGAGCCGGAGCACATCGCGACACTGGTTTTGCAGGGCGCCGAAGGGCAACTCGCCGGGTTGAGTCTGCTGATCACCGCCGGGCCGACCCGCGAGCCGATCGATCCGGTCCGTTACATCACCAATCGCAGCTCCGGCAAAATGGGATTCGCACTGGCGCAAGCTGCCGCCGCGGCCGGCGCCAGGGTCAGGCTGGTGACCGGGCCTGTGGCTCTGGCGACCCCGCCCGGCGTCGAGCGCTTCGATGTGCAGACCGCCGAAGACATGTACGCCACCGTGCACGCGCAGCTACCCGGCAGCGACATCTTCATAGGGGCAGCCGCGGTTTCCGACTATCGCCCGGAGCAAAATGCCGAGCACAAGATCAAGAAGCATGCCGAGCGGCTCGAATTAAAACTGACCAGGGCGCCGGATACGTTGCGCAGCGTCGCCGCGCTGGCACCGCCGGCGCGTCCGTTTACGGTCGGTTTCGCTGCCGAAACCGAGAATCTCGAAGCTCATGCGCTGGAGAAGCTCGAGGCCAAGCGCCTCGATATGATCGTCGCCAACCTGGTCGGCGACGGCCGGGCATTCGATTGCGACGAAAACGAGGTCGTGGTGTTCTGGGCCGACGGAAAGCGTGAAATCGGGCTCGCCAGCAAACGCGAGCTGGCGGTCGAGCTGATCGAACTGATCGGCGCACGCGCTCGCGCCGCCAGCCGATCGGATGCGGCCTGACCGCGCCACCCCTTTTTTCCCTCCGGTAGGCGGAAGAAAAATGATGCGTGCCATCCAGTTGAAAATTCTCGATTCGCGGCTGGGAACCGAGTTTCCACTTCCTGACTATGCGACACCGGGCTCGGCGGGCATGGATCTCCGCGCCTGTATCGATAAGGCGGTGCTGCTGGAACCCGGGTGCAGCGAGCTGATCCCGACCGGGTTTGCCATGCACATCGAGGATCCGCAGCTGGCCGCCGTGCTGCTACCGCGCTCCGGGCTCGGCCACAAGCACGGCATCGTCCTTGGCAACCTGGTCGGGCTGATCGATTCTGATTATCAGGGCCAGGTCTATGTGTCCTGCTGGAACCGCGGGCCGCATGCCTATGAGATCGAACCAGGTGCACGCCTGGCGCAAATGGTCATCGTGCCGGTGGTCCAGGCGCAATTCGAAGTCGTTGATGAGTTCTCGGAAAGCGATCGCGGCGCCGGCGGATTCGGCCATACCGGCAAGCACCAGGCAGTGCGCTATTGAGAATTTGAGGCGTTCAGGCCCTTGAGCTCGCGGAAGCGCTCGATGTCGGCGGCGAACTGGGCGTTGATTTGCGTCTTGCGGTCCTCCAGCGTCTCGACGTCGTCGCGATAGGTATCGGCCTGTTCGAGAGTGCTGGCGTAATCCAGCAGCAGATTCTCCGGCGCCGGCGGTAGATCCGAGCCGGGTTTGACCGGGAAGTTGTACTGAGCGAGCTCCGCCTTGAGCTCCGCCAGTTTGCTTTCCTGGCCAAAGGCCAGCGCCCCCTTGACCTGAATCTGTGCATCGAGCGTCTCGACTCGTTCATCCCGCAGCCGCTCGATTTCCTCGACCGAAAGGAATGTCTTCATCAGATAAGAGTCGCGCTCGTGCTGTTTGCGCCGTGCATCATCCTGCGCCTTGAGTTCCTGTTCTTCCTCGGGCGTCAGGTAGCGGATGGTTTCAGTGACGACACCGGTCTTTTCGTCAATGACGAAAATGACTTTGATCCGCGGATCGCGTACCGGCATCGCGTGCGCGTACTCGGTATCTCCGGAATCCGGATCGGTCCATTTGTATACTTCGGCCATTGCCGGGGCCACTGCCGCGAGGCCGAGCAAAATCGAGGCTGTAAACATAATCCGCGTCATGCCGCGTTTTATAGCACAGGCCGGGGCCGCCGCAGCCACGCGATGGCGAAACTGAGAAGCAGTGCTCATTAATCGGTTGCGACGCCGTATTTCTCGCGGTATCGCCGCATCGCAACAACCCCTTCGTCGCGGCCGATACCCTGCAGATAGGCGATAAGATCGGCAAGTCCGACGATGTTGGCGACTCCGAGCCCGAGTTGTTGCTCCACCTCCTGCACCGCCGACAGGCTGCCCTGGCCGCGTTCCTCGCGATCCACGGCGATGGCGACGCCCACCGGCTGCGCGCCATGCGCCTCGATGATGCCGATGGCCTCGCGGATTGCGGTCCCGGCAGTAATGACATCATCGACGATCAGCACGCGACCGGCGAGCGGCGCGCCGACGATGTTGCCGCCCTCGCCGTGGTCCTTTGCTTCCTTGCGGTTGAACGCGTAGGCGATATCGCGTTCGTGTTCGCGATAGAGCGCGGCGGCGACCAGGGCCGCCAGCGGGATGCCCTTGTAGGCGGGTCCGAAAAGCAGATCGAACTCGATGCCGCTGGCAACGATCGCGGCCGCGTAGCAGCGCCCGAGCGTATCGAGCGCGCGCCCCGTATTGAGGGAGCCGGCATTGAAGAAATACGGGCTTACGCGACCCGATTTCAGCGTGAACTCACCGAATTTCAGCGCCCCCATTGCGACCGCGAGATCGAGAAAATCCGTCTGGTAAACCTGCATGTCCGGCTCCCGTTGCTGGTGCGCGAATTATCGCATCGTTTGTCCGCGCCGCGCTGACCTTGTGCAACAATGCAGCCCCGGTTGTCACGGTGGCGGAGGAGTTGATGGCGATCCGTGTGATTTCGTTGAATTGCAATGGCGTTCGCGCGGCGGCGCGCAAGGGGATGTTCCAGTGGCTGGAGCTACAGAACGCCGACTTCGTCTGCCTCCAGGAAACCAAAGCGCAGGAACACCAGCTCGAGCACGCGCAGTTTCGCCCGAACGGATATCACGTGTTCTACGAGGATGCCGAGAAAAAAGGCTATAGCGGGGTCGCCGTCTATAGCCGTCACGAACCGAAACGAGTAGTCCGGGGGTTTGGCTCGGCGGAATTCGATGCCGAGGGGCGCTATCTCGAAGTCGAGGTCGACGGCCTCAGTGTCGTTTCTCTTTATCTGCCGTCGGGTTCTTCGAGCGAGGCACGGCAGGAAGCGAAATTTCGCTTTCTCGACGAATTCGCCGATACCTTGCGGCGGATTCGCCGGCGCAAACGTGAATACGTTCTGTGTGGCGACTGGAACATCGCGCACAAGCCGATCGATCTGAGGAACTGGAAGCAGAATCAGAAGAATTCGGGTTTTCTGCCGGAGGAACGGGAATGGATGGACCGGCTATTCGGTGCCGCCGGTTTTGTCGATGCGTTCCGCCGGATCAGCCCGGGTCCTTACCAGTACACGTGGTGGTCCAACCGGGGCCGCGCCTGGGACAACAATGTCGGGTGGCGGATCGACTACCAGGTCACCACGCCGCGGCTGGCGCAAACGGCACGGGCGGCGGCCGTGTACAAGGATGAACGTTTCTCGGATCACGCACCGCTGACGGTCGACTATGACTTCGCCGGCCTCTGATCCTGGGGCGCCAGGCCGATTCTCCGGCTGGCGGGACGCGCTCGGCGTTTACCACCACCCGCGCGTCCTCGCGATGCTGTTTCTCGGGTTCTCGGCGGGATTGCCCTTTCCGCTGGTGTTCTCGACGATGTCGGCGTGGTTGCGCGACTACGGTATCGACAAGGCGACGATCGGTTTTTTTGCCTGGGTCGGCCTGATGTATTCGATCAAGGTCTTGTGGGCGCCGCTGGTGGACCGGGTGCGCTTGCCGCTGCTTGGCCGGCTGCTCGGTCAGCGGCGTTCGTGGATGCTGCTTTCCCAGTTCGGCATTGCTGCGGGCCTGTTTGCCCTGTCCCGGCTCGATCCTTCGGTCGATATCATGAACGTGGCGCTGATGGCGCTGGTTGTGGCGTTTTCGTCCGCGACCCAGGACATCACTGTCGATGCCTATCGGATCGAGGCGGTCGAGGAATACCGCCAGGCCGCGATGGCCGCGAGCTACAACTTCGGTTACCGGGCGGCGGTGCTGGTGGCCGGCGCCGGTGCGCTGTATCTCGCCGATTTTTATGACTGGTCGGTCGCCTATCTCGGCATGACTGCTTTGATGAGCATCGGGTTCGTCACGGCGCTGGTCATTCGCGAACCCGAGCATAAACGCGACGACCAGGTGGCGGCCATGGAGGCTGAAGTCTCGGGCTGGATGTCCGGGCATGTCGGTGGGGGTGGCGCATTGAGCCGGGCAAGTGCCTGGCTGGGTGCGGCTGTGGTGTCGCCATTTATCGAGTTCTTCCGCCGCAATGGGCGGTTCGCGCTCGTTTTGCTGGCGCTGATACTCTGCTTCAACATCAGCGACCGGGTGCTTGGCATCATGGCCAACCCGTTTTACCTCGATCTCGGGTTCAGCAAATCAGAAATTGCCAGCGTGTCGAAGATTTTTGGTTTCTTCATGACGCTACTCGGCGCTGCGCTCGGCGGCGTGCTGGTAGCCCGCTGGGGAACATTGCGCACGATGTTGCTGGCGGCGGTCATGCTCGCGATTACCAACCTGATGTTCATGGCGCTGGCCTACGCCGGGCCGGACATTCGCGTGCTGGTATTCACTATAAGCGGCGACAATCTGAGCATGGGGCTCGCGGGTGTGGCATTTATCGCGTACCTGTCCAGTCTTACGAATCAGGCTTACACGGCGACCCAATATGCATTGTTCAGCTCCCTGATGTCGGTACTGGGCAAGTTCATCAGCGGCTGGTCAGGAGTGATCGTTGAGGCCTTCGGCTACCCGGCTTTCTTTGCCTATGCGGCAGCAACCGGGTTGCCCGCGATTTTTCTGATCCTTTACATTATTCGCCGGACGGAAGGCGCGGCTCGCGCGGGCTCGGGAGGCCCACCCGGTACCGGCGCTACAGATGGCGCTGGCGCTGCCTAGTGCAGGGCCCCGCCCGAGGCGTCAGCCGCAGGCGGTTCAGATGACGCGTGGTGGGCGCAAATCGCCCAGCCGGCGCGGTTGCGCCGATACACGTTGGTTGCAATGACCGGCGGTTGTGGTGGCTGGTCGGCGCGATTGAATCGCTCCCGGACCAGATGAATCGCGTGATCCGGGCGGGCGAGGCGATAAACGACTTCAACTTTAAGGTCGATCGGGCCCAGTGCGGCCAGGATTTGTTGCCAGCTCATCAGGATTTCGGCGGGCGTCTGCAGCAACGGGCCCCCCGGGTGCACACAGACGATGTCCTCGTTGTCCCAGGCCGCGCGCATCAGATCGAAATTGCTGTCGGCGAACGCCCGGTAGAAGGCCAGCTCCGCTTCTTGCGCAGTTGCAAAATCCATAGACTGAATCCTCGGGGGAACGTTGGACTTATTCGCGATTATGGCTATACGGGATGCAGGTGGGTAACGTCGAAATCGATGCCGGCGATTTTCATAGCCTGGCGGACCCGGGCGCGCGCGAATTTAGGTTGCCGCCAAACGGGTTCGCTTTCGGCGGGTTTGTCGTTCAGCGCGGGGGACGGGTTCGCGCCTTCGTCAATCTCTGTCCGCACGCGCGGCGGCCGCTGAATTTTCTGCCGGGCGTTTTTCTCGACCGCCGCAGCGCGGAAATTATCTGCACCGGCCACGGTGCGAGATTCGACGCTGATAGCGGTACTTGCATCAGTGGACCGTGTGTCGGGCAGCGTCTGACGGCGCTGGAAGTCCGGGTCCGGGACGGTAGGCTTTTCGTGAGCTGGGATATCTCTGCCGTCGCAGGGGTTTGCAACAATCTCTAGTCGGAACGGTCGATATAGTCGAGATGACTCGCCCAGTCATGCGGCCGGCTGCCATCGCGGTCCACCACCACGTCCTCACGCGCCATGTCCACCGAGCCCGACCAGTCCTCGGGCGGTTCGGCGGCCTGCATGGCCATCTCCTCCCAGCTGTCGAAATCCAATTCCTCAACGGTGCCGTCGAAATACTGGATTTCGATCGTTGCATCGGATCTGTCAAGCGCGACCACTTCGAGCAGGTCGCCGGTCGAGTTGCGATACCAGTCGCCGACCACCGGGGCGATGATGGACATGATTGCCGAACCTCTTTGTGTGTGTGGCGAATACCTTCGGGTTGTGAGCCGTTATCTAACTTATAGCCTATCGGCCAACCCGTGCAAAGGAATACCGGTGAATTCGCTGCAAAGCACAAAAAAGGCGGGGCTGGCGCGCCGCATCTGTGCGCCTGTGCCTATTTGCCGTGAAGATAGATCGTATCGTCGAAGCTCGCGACCCAGTGCGGGCGCGCGACGACCAGTCCCGTCATGACAAAGCCGTTGATGAAAGCCTCAGGGTAGGCGTAGAGTGGGAGGAATCTGATGAGTGCGGCCGCCTCGGCGGCGCCTGCCCCCCCATCGAGACGCCATAACAGAAACTGCGCGAGTGTCGCCGCCACGATTGCGAGCGCTGCGCCCAGGAACGCGCAGATAAAAATGTAGATAAAGAAATTGTGCGGAAGCCGTCTCAGCGACAGGCGATAAATCTGCCAGCTGATGGCCACCGGTACGGCGCACTGGCTCAGAAAAACCGCGGCTGTCTGATTCCACTCGGCGAGTCCGGCCAACGGCGAGCCCAGGGTCACAATTGCGCCGGCGACCAGCGCCAGCGGCCAGCCAAACATCAGTGTCACGGTGGTGATTCCGAGCAGATGCAGGGTAAGGCCTGACCCGAAATCGATCTGCATGGTCCACAGTACAAGGATCGCGACGCAGGCGCCAAAAAACACATGCTGTGCCCGGCCGTGAGCCAGGGCGCGCCACGGTGAACGCAGCAGCGCCGCGATCATTACCGGGATAGCCAGAGTTACCGTGACCCACGACATCGAATTTCCCTCAGATCACGCTTGCCGTTGGCGGCCGCCGCAACAAGGCGATCTGCGCAATACGGTGGCGCACCCGCCTCATGCCTGTTCCGGGCGGCGCCGGGCCGAATCTATCTCGCTCCCGTTGCGGCGGCATTGCAGATCCCATACCTGGTGGCCAAGGCGCTGGCCGCGGCGCTCGAACTTGGTCTGCGGACGATCGTGTGGGCGCGGCGCGAATCCGTGATCGGTGACGACGTTGTCGAACCAGCGACTGCCGTTGACCGTTTCCAGCATGTGTTCGGCATATGGCTGCCAGTCGGTGGCCATGTGCAACAGACCGCCAGTACGAATTTTTGCCGCAAGCAGGTCGAGCAGCGAAGGCTGCACGATGCGGCGCTTATGATGGCGTTTCTTTGGCCACGGATCAGGAAACAGGATCAGCACCTCGTCCAGAGCCTGATCGGCAATGTCATCGCGCAGTATTTCGACCGCGTCGCCGGGCAATACCTTCACGTTCTCAAGTCCGCCGCGCTGCAGTTGCAGCAGCAGATGTCCGATGCCCGGTTCGTGCACTTCGATGCCGAGATAGACTTTGTCCGGGTTCCGGGCGGCGAGCGCGACAAGTGTATCGCCGTTGCCGAAACCGATTTCCAGCACGAGCGGCGCTTCACGGCCGAACATGTTGCGCGCGTCCAGCGGCCGTGGCGCATCGGCCACGCCATAGCTGCCCAGCAACTCGCCCAGCGCGCGTTGTTGCGCGCGGGTTGTGCGCCCGCCGCGCTTGACGAAACTGCGTACGGCTCGGTGTGCGGAATTATCTGCCATGCGTTGCCCGGCTCGGGAGTTACGATGCGGCGTCATATTCTACAGTCGGCCGGGTCCCGCCTCACCCCGGACGGGCGGATCGCCGGGTCAGGACCCGCCGAGACCCATCAGCTCCCTGAGGCCGTACGAAAAAAGCAACCACACCAGGAGACTTGCGAAATACAACGCAACGAACCAGCCTAACCTGCTCAGGGATTTGCGTCGTGGCACGGTGGAATGCTCTTGCGGTTTAATGGTGATATCCGGAATCGACGCTCATCTTGCCGCGAAATATCCAGAACACATAAGCGGTGTACCCGAGAATAATCGGCAGCATGATCACTGCGCCGACCAGCAAAAGGCTCTGCGAATTCGGTGCAGCTGCCGCCTCGTAGAACGTCAGTGAATAAGGTACCAGGTACGGGAAGATTCCGATCAGCAGACCGACAAAGCCAAGCAGAAACAGTGACGAGGCCCACAGGTGAGGCGCATAGGTTGCGCCGCCGCGAATATTTTTGAGCAACTGCCAGAACCCGACCGCCACCAAAATCGGAATCGGCAGCAATGGCGCCAGACGTCCCCAGTCAATGTCAGGGTAGCTGATGCCCCAGCGCTGGGCGGCGGCAACATCGAGCGCCGGTACCCACAAACTCACGATCGCCATCATTGCCACCACGACCAGCGCCGCAACGACGCCGACCCGGCGCGACCAGTCGAGCAGGTTCCCTTCGGTCTTGATGATCAGCCAGGTTGCACCGAGCAGCGTGTAACCCCAGATCAGCGCGCATCCGACGACGAAGCTGAACGGAGTCAGCCAGCCGAACATGTCACCGGCGTAACGCCCGTTTTCGAGCTCGATGCCCTGGACGATGGTGCCGAGGATCAGTCCCTGGGCAAAGGTTGCCACGACCGAGCCCCAGTGAAACGCCTGGTCCCAGATGCGCCGGCCGGATCCGCTGGCTTTAAAACGAAACTCGAATGCGACACCACGAAAAATCAGTGCGGTGAGCATGAACCCGATCGGCATGTAAATAGCGGGCATCAGGGCCGCATAGGCTTTCGGGAAAGCGGCAAACAAGCCGCCTCCACCGAGTATCAGCCAGGTCTCGTTGCCGTCCCACACCGGCGCGATCGAGTTCATCATTACGTCGCGATCCTCGTCGGTGTTGGCGAATGGGAAAAGTATGCCCAGACCCAGATCCGCACCGTCGAGAATTACGTATAGAAATACGGCAACCGCCAGCAGCCCGGCCCAGACGAACGGAAGATTAATCGCGTCCATGGCCCGCCCCGAGCGATTCTCGTTTTACCAGGATAAGCATGATCATGGTCGTGAAGTCCCCCCGAACAGTTCCGGCCCGTCGCGACCCAATGCCAGCGGAGTCCCGAGCACCG
>Ga0316191_10003911_pt1 | contig 11072 bp, 7 predicted proteins | sample Eddworburr2cm_MG_FD_204928 | JGI IMG/M metagenome (GOLD analysis project Ga0316191, IMG submission 204928) | Coastal sediment microbial communities from Maine, United States - Eddy worm burrow 2 cm | ecosystem: Environmental > Aquatic > Marine > Coastal > Sediment | place: USA: Maine | collected... | reverse complement strand
GAGTTGGGACGGAATCGAGCACCGTCTTGAGCTCGGCGACCCGCTCACGCTGAGTGCGCTCGCTTTGCATCAGCGCGCGATCCATATTCTTGCGCTCGGTGATGTCGTGCGCAACGATGACGACGCGGGCCACGCTCTCGCCTTCGAGTATCGGCGCAATGCTCATCGATACATCCAGCAACCGACCCTGACTATCCTGCCGCACGGTCTCGTAATTGGTGATCGTTTCACCGGCCGTCACGCGTCGCCAGAGTTTCGCTTCCTCACTCTTGAGAAAGTCCGGGAACATGCAGATATGGCTTTCGCCGATGACCTCGTCGCCGCTAAACCCGAAAATTCGCTCGGCACCCTTGTTCCATGTGAGAACAATGCCGTCGGTTGTTTCACTGATGATGGCGGCGTCCGCGGAATCGACCACGGCAGCAAGCAACTTCGGGTGGGAAGCGAGTCCCCGTTCGTTTGCCGGGCGTTTTGCACGCGCGCGGGTATACGCCGCTTCAAGTGCGGACGGGTCGCTGTCAGTCGCTTCCAGCTGGAGCCTGGCGCGCTTGTCATTGAGCGCTTCTTGTACGGCCTTTACAACTGCTAGCAACTCCGGACTCAGGTCCGGATTATTGTTTTCAAATTCCAATCGGTTCACCGCGGCCTCCCTTAACCAGCGGTTGGTTCAGGCATTACCCGGGTGACCAGTGAGGCCACTCGCTCACGCCGTAAATGAACCTAGTGATTTTATTGATTGCGGCGTGAAAAAGGAATTGAAACGATGATATTCCTGAAATAAAAAATGGCTTTCGTCAGCGAGATAAAGAGTCGATTACGCACGCTTTGTCCTGCGCCGCATTAACAAAGCCGTGTAAGTGGTTGTCCTGAATGAATGACGGTTTCCGTCGGATTAATTTTGGTCCAGTTGTGAGAAGTGACAGACGGCATTGTGAACATTGATTAATTTTTCAGAGTGGACCAGAGCCGAATAAGTCAGTTTCTCATGCGGGCGTCACATGCCGCCGCAAAGCGATGAGAACAGGACTGAAATCAGGCGTCATTGCGCAGACGCGCAGGAGGGGGCGATCATTGGTGGCATGCGTACCGAGGAGGCGAGGTGAGCGATATCTCGGGTGAAGCGCATGGGGCAGGGTATTTAACCGCAATCCACGCCCGGCTTCATTGAATCCCTGTTTCAACGAAATGGTGTTTCTGTAGCTTCGGTATCCGTAAAGACCGGCACAACGAAACAAGGCGCATCGTTGATGCGATGCGCCTTGTTCTCCAGTTGCCTGAAATCAGGCTGCTAGCCGGTCTGCAGGGGCACGTAGGTACGCTGGTTGTTGCGCTGGACAAGCAGTGCAACGGTCTTGCCGGATTTTTCGGTCAGCTCGACCAACTGGTCGGCCGTGCTGACCGGAGTGGATCCTACGGCAAGAATCACATCCCCGCGGCGTAGTCCCGCGGCAGCGGCGGCGCCTTCGGCTCGCTCAATGAACAGTCCCTGCTCGCCGTTCATTTGGGACTCTTCCTCAGGCGTGAGCTTGCGCACTGCGAGGCCCAGTTTGTCGGCCTTGACCTCTTGCTGGCGTTGCGCGGCGGAAGCGACCTTTTCCTGTTCGAAGCGCCCGATCACGACATCAGTTCGCTGCTCCTTGCCGTCACGCCAGATGTCGACTCTGACTGTGCTGCCAGGTTTCTTCACCCCGATTGCCGCCGGCAGTTCCGACATCTGCTTGATCTTCTCTCCGTCGACACTGAGAATGACGTCGCCATTCTGAATCCCGGCTTCATCCGCTGGCCCGCCGGGTTCAACCTTGCTCACCAGAGCGCCCTGCGAATCGGCCAGTCCAAACGACTGGGCCAGTGTCTGGTCGATTTCCTGGATATGAACACCAATTCGACCACGCGTGACGGTTCCGGTTGCCACCAGTTGATCCTTGACATTGATGGCGACGTCAATCGGGATGGCGAATGACAGACCCATATAGCCACCGGTGCGACTGAATATTTGCGAGTTGATTCCGACCACTTCACCTCGCATATTGAACAGCGGTCCGCCGGAGTTTCCCGGATTCACGGCGACGTCTGTTTGAATAAACGGAACGTAGGTGCCGTCGGGAAGTGAGCGCGACTTGCCGCTGACAATTCCGGATGTGACCGTGTTCTCGAAACCGAATGGTGAACCGATTGCAATGACCCACTCGCCGACTTTCAACTTCTTTGCGTCGCCGATTTTTACGGCCGGGAGATTCGTGGCGTCGATCTTGAGAACGGCGACATCGGTTTGTTCATCGATCCCGACGATCGTTGCGGGATATTCGTGGCGATCCATCAGCTTGACGGTGATTTCACTGGCACCCCCGACCACGTGTGCGTTGGTCAGAATCAGGCCATCAGAGCCGATGATGAAGCCGGAACCCTGGCCGCGCTGAATCGGCGCTTCGGACTGGGGCGGCGCTTGTGGTCCGAAGCGCCGGAAGAATTCGTAAAAGGGGCTGTCTTCGGGAACGCCTGGCATCGGATTGGCGTTGGCGACAGGTTTGTTTTTACCCGTTACCGAGACATTAACAACTGAGGGACCGAAACGCTCGACCAGAGCTGTGAAATCCGGCAAACCCGTGACAAGTGGCGCGTCGGCCGATTGCTGCTGCGTGATTTGATCTCCGGATGGCGGTTGTGCCTGCGATGCATTCGGAAGCGCTATCGCGTAATACGCGCCTACGACAGCCGGAATAGCCGCCGCCAGTAACCATTTAGATAGTTTGTGTCTGAGCAACATTAGTCATCTCCATCTCGATTAGTGATGTTCGCGGCGCAATGCCGCTACGACCAGAACCCCGGGTGGCCCAACTCGGAAAAGTGGGTGTGGATCGCCAAAATGCAAATGTCGGCATTTGCACTGCCTGGTTAGTGATGGATGTGACCAGACTTTGCGCCTGTGGTTCCGGCGTCTGTGCAATAAACCGTTGTTATCATTGGCGACAGCGCCAATGGCATGAAGTTCCGGAAATGCCGGTTACATGCGCCGTGCGGCGACGAAGTGTTTTTCCCAGTATCGCTTGTCGAGCCGGTCGACGCGTACCTTCTTTCCACTTGAGGGGGCGTGCACGAAACGGCCATCGCCGATGTAGATGCCGACATGGGAATACTTGCGCCCCTCCTGGTCGAAGAACACCAGATCGCCTGCGCGCAGCGAATGCGCCGGGACGGAGATGCCCGCCTTGAGTTGAGAGCGTGTGGTGCGCGGCACCGAGATGCCGGCACGTTGATAACTGTATTGAATCAGCCCGCTGCAGTCGAACCCCGTTGGCGAATTGCCGCCGTAGCGATACGGTTTGCCCACCATGTTGCTTGCGTTCCGGGCCGCTCTCGAAGCCGCCTCGTCGTCGGCGCTCGCGTAACGCGCGTTAGCCGACGTAACATCTTCGCGCGCCGTTGGCGTACTCGAGCATGCCGCCAGAAACCCGAGAACGACGATACACGTCAGATGCGAAATCATCTTCACCGAATTTTCTCCAAGCCACACCATCTGGCGATAAAAAGAGCAAGAACTGCGCTCACACGGTTCATACTTTTAATGGAAACAGATTCATCGATGCCGTGGATGTTGCTTGCTTCAGGGCCGTAGCAGGTTGCGGGAATCGAGCCATAGAGCTGGAAAGTACGAACGTCGGTGGTTGCTGCGCTGACAAACAACTCGGGTCGTTCCCCTGCGACTTTGAGGTGACTTTCGGACAAGACAGTGACCGCCGGGTGCTCCGTGTCGACAATGCATCCTTCTGACTGGAAACCGGCGTAGTTGACTTCGAACGTGATTCCGGCGAGGCGCGGATCAGCTTGCGCAGTCTTTTCGAGACGCCGCTCGACATCTTTTCGCACCCTGGCGGTAGCGATGCCCGGGTAAAAGCCGCAGCGAATATCCATCACACAACGTGTTGCCAGTGACGAAGCCCATTCACCGCCGCGAATCTTGCCGAGATTGAACTTGATGGGGGTATCCAGTTCCGCAAAGGCAGGATGTCGGTTTCCCGGCTGGTTCCACTCGTCGGCAAGCGTCTTCAAGCCGCTCCAGAGTGCGAATGCAGATTCGATCGCGTTCAGGCCATCTGTATCGTTGAGCACGTGCGCGGGTTTGCCCGTTACCTCGACCTGCAGCCACATCACGCCGCCCTGTGCCGACATAATGGTTTCCTGAAATGGTTCCGGGATTACCGCGGCATCGGCGGTGTAACCTCGATGCAGGCAGGCAAGGGCGCCGTTGCCGGTGCATTCTTCCTCTACAACCGACTGCAGAAAAACCGGCGCAGCAGGCTGCAAGCCGAGACTGGTGAGCGTGCGAAAGGCACTCAGATAGGCCGCAATGCCCGCTTTCATGTCGCCACTGCCGCGGCCATACAAACGGTCTTCCCGAACCGTGGGTTCGAATGGAGGCGTGCTCCAGAGTTCCTCGGCACCGACCGGCACGACGTCGATATGGCCATTGAGAATCAGCGAATTTCCGGTCGGGTTTGCTGGCGTGTGGGTGGCGACAACGTTATCGTGGTTGTACCAGTGTCCTACCGCCGGTGAATATCCCGGGACCTTGCTCAATTCCTCATCGGTAACCTCGAAGCGATCGACCTTCAAGCCCATGCCGCGGAACAAACCTTCCATGAAATCCTGTGCCGGGCCCTCATCACCGAGCAAGCTGGAAAACCCGACCAGTGTTTGTGTGAGCGAGAGCAGGTCATCATTGCCGGCATCGGCTGCATCAAGTATGTCTTTCTCAAGGGCGGTGTCGAGTACGGCCGGCGTCGATGGATTGGTCATGGCGTTATCCTGGTTTCGTGTGTTGTTCCCAAATTATGGCAATGCTAACGGTGACGACATCCCCTGCAAAGGCGGGGCAAGTCCGCGAGGAGGCAGCAGCCGACAAATTTCCGGGTCAGTGCATTTTTGCCTTGTCGCGGTGCTTGAGCCATACCTGCCATTTCAGTGCGCGAGCAGGCAGTGGCAGCCAGCAGGCCAAATGCTGTAACACGGGCGTCTTCCTGCATCGGATTCCCTTGTCAGGCAGCATCCTTGCGGCTCGTCGTCAGGGCTTGTTGTCGTTTGCTTTCCCCGATTGCGGTTGCTGCCCGGCAGCGGGGTTCCCTTGCCATTCCTTTTCCTGCAGTTCACGCCACTGGATCTTACCGGTCGCAGAGCGCGGCAGCGCATCGGCAAACTCGACTATTCGCGGAATCTTGTAGGCCGCCATGTGCTCTCGCGACCAGGCAATGATTTCTTCAGGCGTGATCTTGCCCCTGGCTTCCTCCGCCGGCACCACGACCGCCTTGACCGTTTCGCCGCGACGCTTGTCAGGCGAAGAGATGATAGCGACTTCCTTGATCTGCGGGTGCTTGTACAGGGTTGCTTCCAGCTCCGCCGGCCATACCTTGTAGCCGGCCGCGTTGATCATGCGCTTGAGACGATCCGCGATATAAAAAAAACCGTCTTCATCGTAACGCCCCAGATCGCCGGTCCGAAAGAAACGCTGGCCGTCAATTTCGAGAAACGCTTCCTTGTTGGCATCGTCGCGCTGCCAGTAGCCCTGCATCAGCTGCGGTCCGCTGGAGATGATCTCTCCGATTTCGTTTGGTCCGACCTCCTTCAGGGTTTGTGGATCGATCACCGTCGATACGGTGTCAAACGTTGGTATACCCAGGCATTGTTTTCGAAGATCCTGGTGCGGGTTCATGTGTGTTTGTGAAATTGTTTCTGTCATGCCGTAGCCTTCCATGTAACGAATGCCACAGCGCTCATAGAGTTTTTGCGCAACAGGCTCGGGCATCGAGCTGCCGCCACCAAATATGTTCTGAAGTGATCCCAGATCGCGTTTTTGCATCGACGGGTGGGCCAGAAGGTCTACCACCATGGTCGGAACATTAGCCCAGTGAGTACAGCCATAGCGCTCGATCATGTAACCGGCGATTTCAGGATCCCAACGCGGCAGGATCGCAATCGTTGCGCCGGCATAGATCGATGCATTCAGGCTATGCTGCATTCCGGTTACGTGAAACATGGGCGCTGTCGCCAACGCTACCGAGTCCGCCGTTACCCCTTCCCAAAGCACCGCACCCACCGTGGTGGTCATGATGCTGCGGTGCGTATGCATACAACCTTTCGGATTCCCGGTTGTGCCGGAGGTATACAGTATCGCGGCCAGATCATCTGGTTGCGACGTTTGTGGCTGCGGCGAGCATTGCTTGGCGAGGGCATCAACCCAGGTCACTACGCCGGGTTGGGACGCGCTCAGCCGTTGCTCGGTTACGAAAACGGGCACCGTAATGTCGGAGTCGCCGGGCAGGTAATCGGCGTAGCTGGCGACGACGAGGTGCTCGACCGTTTTTCCGATCAGTTGCCGGAAATGTTTGTAGACCTCCTGGCCGATCAGTGCAGTAGTCGCGCCGCTGTCTGCCAGATAATGCACCAGCTCGTCGGTTACGTTCATCGGGCTCACCGGGACAACTACCGCGTCGGCTCGCAATATGGCGTAATAAGCGATGGCGAACTGCGGGCAGTTCTGCATGTCCAGCAGTACCCGATCGCCTTTGCGAATGCCGCAATTTTGCTGGAGGTATCCGGCGAGTGCGTCTACTTCAAGCTTGAGCCGGGCGTAACTCAGCTTGTTGTCATAGAAAATAAGGGCTGCCTTGTGGGGATACCGGGCGGCAGACACATCAAGATTGAACCCGAGCGCAGTGGCCGGAGGTGTGAGGTGCCGCGGCAGATGCGTCGGCCAGCTATTCAAGTGTCTTTCCTGCGTCATGTCCGTACCCTGTCTGTTCTCTGGTTTTCCTGATCCTGCAGCAAGCGCCACCGGATTTTTCCGGTCGCCGACTTTGGCAGGCTTCGGGCAAACTCGATGACGCGCGGTACCTTGTAGGCCGCCATATGTTCTCGCGCCCATTTGAGGATGCTGGCGCCGTCGGTGCGAGTGTTCGCCGTATCCCGCAGGACCACGACCGCTTTTACCGTCTCTCCGCGGCGCGCATCGCGCGACCCTATCACGCACACCTCATGGATGTCCGGGTGAGCATAAAGCATTGACTCGACCTCCGCTGGCCAAACCTTGAAACCAGACGCGTTGATCATGCGCTTCAGACGATCGACCAGAAAAAAGTAGCCATCCGGGTCGCAATAACCCAGATCTCCGGTCCGGAAAAAACGTTTGGCGTCGAGTTCGATGAACGCCGCGGCAGTCGCTTCGGGATTCTTCCAGTAACCCAGAAACAGCTGGGGGCCGCTGGAAACGATTTCTCCGACTTCGCCGGGCGGGCGTTGCGCCAGCGTATCAGGATCGATCACCCGCGAATCAGTGCTGCAGATCGGGATTCCGAGGCATTGTTGCTTCGCTCGCGATGGCGGATTGATATGCGTGGGCGCCATCGTCTCTGATAAACCATATCCTTCCACATACGTAAGCCCGGTCAGTTCCTTGAGCCGTTGCGCCACGGATTGCGGCATGGCAGCTCCGCCCCCGCCAATATTCTTCAGCGAAGAAATGTCGTAGCGATGCAGTTCGGGATTGGCAAGGAAATCGATGGCCATGGTCGCTATATTGGTCCACGCGCTGATCCGGTGGCGTTGAATCAGGCGTGCGGCGATGTCGCGATCCCAGCGCGTCATCAAAACGATCGTTGAGCCGCGATAGAGCGGCCCGTTCATGCTGCTTTGCATGCCGGTAACGTGAAACAGGGGAAGCGTTGCCAGTACCCTCGCATCGTCTTCCGTGCTGACCCACAGAGCGCCTGCCAGAATGGTGCTCATGACAGTGCTGTGGGTGTGGACGCAACCCTTTGGCTGCCCGGTTGTTCCAGAAGTGTAGGGCATCACACATTTGTCGCTGCCATGGATGACGAGTTGTTCCGGCGGCAGTTGCGCTGCCAGGGCGTCGCGCCAGAGCACTACGCCGGGCCCAATGATCTCCTCAGGCGCGGCAGCCGCCACCTCAGGCAGTTCTTCACTGGCTGGTTCACCAGCGTACTCGGCGTAGCTCGCAACGATTATGTGGTCGAGCACACCTTCTTGCAGTAGCGGTGCAGCCAATGGATACAGTTCCTGGGCTGTCAGCATTGTCCGGGCGTCGCTGTCGGCGACGAAATGACGCAGCTCACCGGTGAGATTCATGGGATTGACCGGCACCACCATCGCGCCGGCTCGCAGGATCGCGTAGTAAGCGATGATGAACTGCGGACAGTTCTGCATGTTCAGTAGCACCCGATCGCCTTTGCGTACCGCACAGCGTTGCTGTAGAAACCCGGCAACGAGATCGACCTGGCCTTTCAATTCGGAATAGCTTAGCGACGCGCCATAAAAGACGATTGCCGGCTTGCCGGGGTGTTGTGCGGCAGATGCCTCGAGATTCGCGTGGATGCTCCGGTCAGGGATTTCGATCGTCCTCGGGACGCCGTCCGGCCAGAATTTGAAATGTTTCGCTTCCACCAGTGATCGATTTGTTTGCGGTTGGGAAATTCTAGCCCGGTCCGCGCTTGTATACTCGCGGTTTGTTCCCGAATCGAACTGAAATAGGAGCTGGATATGAATGGAAGCTTTCTCGAAGGTAAGACGGCAGTGGTCACGGGCGCCAGCCGTGGTCTTGGCCGGGCAATGGCACTGGCCCTGGGTGGCGCCGGTGCCAGGCTTGCCCTGGTGGGTCGGGACCAGGAGAAACTTGCCGAAACGCAAGCCCTCGCCAAAGACAAGGGCATTGAGTCAGAAATCTATATCTGCGACGTGCGTGAGGAAGCTCAGGTGTTAAAGCTGGAGCAGGAGGTCAAACAGCGGTTCGGAAACGTGCATATCCTGATCAATAATGCCGGCACCGCGATACGAAAGAACCTCGTCGATTTCAGCATGGACGAGTGGCGCGAGGTTATTGATACCAACCTGACGGGTGTGTTTCTCGTCTCGCGGGCATTTGTTCCGCATATGCAGGCAAATAAGTGGGGGCGCGTAATCAACATCACTTCGATCATGGCGCGTGTCGGCAGTGCTGGCCGTGCCGCGTATTGCGCGACCAAGTCCGGTGTGCTCGCGATCACCAAATCAATGGCCTTGGAGCACGTCGGAGAGGGCATCAACGTCGTCGCAATCAGTCCGGGGTTCTATGCAACCGATCTGACTGCTCCGCTGCGCGCCGATGCGCAAAAGAACGCCGGAATTATGGAAGCTGTTCCAGCGCGTCGCTGGGGCGAGCCGAAGGAAATCGGCGATATTGCCCTGTTTCTGTGCTCGGAAGGCGCATCCTATATTACCGGGACGGATCTGCTCTCGGATGGGGGCTGGGTCGCGCAGTAATCAATGGCTCAATGGTAAATCGCTCGTTATTGATTGGTATGGCGTTGACGGGGCGCACTGGGAAGCCGGCATCAGTGCGCAAGCCTCGTTGGCAGCGCCCTCTGCGCCATTGGCAATTGTTGCCCGAAGGTCAGTGTTTCAGGGCGCAACTCGCAATCGGGATATGCAGAGGCGCTCGCGCAATTGCGGTGATCCGCTACAGCCCTTTTTTTCATGCTCAACCGGTTGACAGGTAATAGATGAAAGTCCTTGTTCTGGGTGCCGGCGTCGTCGGCGTGACGAGTGCGTGGTACCTTGCCAAAGCAGGCCACGAAGTCACGGTAATCGATCGCGAACCCGCCGCCGGAATGGAGACCAGTTTTGCCAACGGTGGGCAAATATCGGTGAGCCAGGCAGAGCCGTGGGCCAATCCTGGCGCACCTGCCAAGATCATTAAGTGGCTGGGGCGAGAGGATGCACCCTTGATTTTTCGACTGCGCGCCGACGCGCGGCAGTGGTCATGGGGACTTCGTTTTCTGCTGGAATGCCTGCCCTGGCGCACCCGGGCGAATACACTGCGGATTCTGCGCCTGGCGATTAATAGCCGGGCCCGCTTGCAGGCGCTGCGGCGCGAAACCGGTATCGAGTACGATCACCTTGAGAAGGGCATTCTTCAGATCCACACCGACGAAAAGGAGTTCGAGGGCGCACGCGCGCGCCTGGGCATACTGCTATCGCACGGACTTGCAGTCTCCGCCAGAACACGGGCGCAAGCGCTGACGATCGAACCGGCTCTGGGTCAATCGCAGCTGAAGATCGTTGGTGCAACTTATGCCGCTGACGACGAATCCGGTGACGCGTACCTGTTCACTCAACGCCTTGCCGAGCTCGCTGGCCGGCAGGGCGTAACGTTTGGGTTTGACGTTGAAGTTGACCGCCTGTTAGCGGAGGGTGATGCGGTTCGGGGTGTCGCGGTCCGGGCCGGTGGGCGCAGGGAGGTTTTGAGTGCCGATGCCTATGTCGTTTCGATGGGGAGTTACAGCCCGTTTCTTTTGTCGCCGGTTGGTATCCATGTGCCGGTTTATCCGGTAAAGGGTTATTCCGTTACCGCACCGGTTACCGATACGGCTGCCGCGCCGAGTGTTTGCATCACCGACGAGAACGGCAAGATCGCAATGACGCGGCTTGGCGATCGGCTTCGCATGGCAGGCACCGCGGAGGTGTCGGGTTACGACGCGTCGATCAGCGAAGCCCGCTGTGCGGGGATTGCCAGTCGCGTGAAGCAGATTTTTCCGAACGCCGTGGATTTTGGCAAGCTCAGAAAGTGGGCCGGATTGCGCCCGACAACGCCGGCCAATGTTCCCCTGATTGGCCGGACGCGATATTCCAACCTGTATCTGAATACCGGGCACGGCACCCTTGGCTGGACGCTGGCCTGCGGTTCGGGTGCCGCCGTCGCCGATTTGATCAGCGAGCGTCAGCCTGAAGTCGATTTTCCGTTCCTATAGCTGGCGAACGGGCGTAGCGGCTTCATGCCGCACCGATTCCGGGTTTTACTTTCCCGCCAGGTAGTGTGACAGAAACTTGATCTGTTCATCGGTCAGGCCGCTCATGAGTTCGGCCTTCAGGCCGTTGTCATTGGTGCGCTTGCCGTCGCGAAAATACTTCATCTGATTGACCAGGTATGTGCGGTTCTGTCGGGCCAGCCTCGGGATCACTTCGGCGCCGCGATAATTCTTCTGATGGCAACTCGCGCAGTTCAGTTCAGTGGCGATCTTTTCGCCCTT
>Ga0316191_10003908_pt1 | contig 11074 bp, 8 predicted proteins | sample Eddworburr2cm_MG_FD_204928 | JGI IMG/M metagenome (GOLD analysis project Ga0316191, IMG submission 204928) | Coastal sediment microbial communities from Maine, United States - Eddy worm burrow 2 cm | ecosystem: Environmental > Aquatic > Marine > Coastal > Sediment | place: USA: Maine | collected... | reverse complement strand
CGAACTCCACGGTGCATAAGGCGTGTCGAAAATCTCACTCTCGCCATAAGGCGCAACAAGAGGCGCAAATATCGCAACAACAAGATAGAAAGAGATGACGATCATGCCGAACCAGGCGGTTACCGGCGCCTTTTTCAGGTTGCGCCAGGTGCGGTCCCACCAGGTTCTGCGCTCCGCAACAGAGGCCACCTCGCCAGCGGCTGAATAGGTCTGGTCATCGGTGCTCATCTTGGGTGCAACAGCCTCGGATTGGTTACGATGGATACAATGTCGGCAAACAGGTTCAAAAGGATGTAGGTGGCCGCAAAGATCAAAGCGCACGCCTGCACGACAGGAATGTCGCGCGTCGTTACAGCATCCACCATCAGCTGCCCGACACCGGGGTAAACAAACACCACTTCCACCACCACCACGCCGACAACCAGGTAGGCCAGGTTGAAGGCAATCACGTTGACGATCGGTGCCCAGGCGTTGGGCAGCGCATGCTTGATGATGACGTTGGATTTGGACACGCCCTTGAGCCGCGCCATTTCAATATACGGGCTGGCCAGCAGATTGATGATGGCTGCACGGGTCATGCGCATCATGTGCGCGACAATCACCAGCGTAAGTGTCAGCGCCGGCAGCGCGGTCATGTAGATCCTGTCAATCATTTCAGTGGATTCGCGGACATTTGCCAGAGACGGGAACACCTTCCACAAGGTCGCCAGTACCAGGATCAGGATGTAGGCAACGAAGAACTCGGGAAACGAGATGGTTGTCAGTGTCGTTGCGTTGACGGCGCGGTCATAAAACGAGTTGCGATAAAGCGCTGCGGTGATGCCGAGTGTCAGCGCCAGGGGTACGGCAATGATTGCGGTCATGCCTGCCAGGAACAATGTGTTCCACAGGCGCGGGCCGATCAGTTCCATCACTTCGCGCTCGCGGCCCTGGCTGCGGCCAGAGAACGATGATCCGAAATCTCCCTGCAGCACACCGCCGATCCACTGGATGTAGCGCGTGATGGCAGGCTCGTTCAAACCCAGTTCCCTGCGGAAGGCGGCAACGGTTTCAGGCGTGGCCGACTGTCCCAGAACCGATGTCGCAAAATCGCCGGGCAGGAACTGCAGCGAACTGAAGATGATAATGGAAACGACAAAAAGGGTCAGCAGGCCAAGGCCCAGCCTCTGCAATACAGTCCGCACGATCGGATGCATGGTCTATATACTCCCTCACGCAAACCGTAACGCGCATCTTGTCGCCGATGTGTCTGTTTGCGTCTCCCACCTTGCGAAGGGTGGCAAAAAAAAACGGACATGGCCAGCCCTTTTTGTGCCCCAATTTTGACAGGACGGCCGCACGCCCTGGTTCCAGGAGCGCGGCCGCTGTCTATTTCAGGTTGTCAACCGATCAGGCAAACCACCAGCGGCGATACATGTAACCGCCATCATGATCGTAGTTCGAATTCAGGTCTCCGTGTGCCAGCTTCTTGCTGTGCGCTGTCACAAAGTCGTTGAACATCAATACCATAATGCCACCGTCATCATGCAGAATGTTCTGCATTTCAGCATACATCTCTCCGCGTTTGGCTTCGTTCAGTTCGGCACGGGCCGATACCAGCAATTCGTTGAAGCGCGGGTTTTTCCAGAACGTGTCGTTCCATTTTGCTTCGGCAGCATAAGCGGTTGTAAACATCCAGTCAGTTGTTGGCCGACCGCTCCAGAACGACATGCACCACGGTTTTTTCATCCAAACATTCGACCAGTAGCCATCCGATGCCTCGCGAATGACGTTGATGTCGATATTGCATGCCTTGGCGGCTTCCGACATCAGCACGGCTGCATCCAGCGATCCGCTGAATGCGGCTTCGGACGCGGACAGGTCAACTTTCAGGCTGTCCAGCCCGGCCTTCTTGAGGTGGAATTTGGACTTGTCAGGATCGTATGCGTGACGCGGCTCAGGGTCGATTGCGTACTTGATCGATTTTGAGATCGGGTTGTCATTACCGGCCGAACCGAAGCCCAGCAGAATCTTCTTCACCAGTTCTTCCCGGTTGATGGCGTACTTCAGTGCAAGGCGAACATCCTTGTTGTCGAACGGTGCCATCGTGGTGTTCATGGGTGCCACATAATGACCGAATCCGGTGACCTGATCTATCTCCAGGCCGGGGTTTCGCTTCAGCAGTGAGACTGTCTTCAGGTCGGGACGGTCGATATAGTCCACATCACCGGAACCAAGAGCATTCTGGCGGGCAACCACATCACTGACCGACAGTATCGACACTTCGTCGAAATAGGCGGTGCCGTAATAGTTTTCATTGCGCTTGGCTTCAATGGTCACGCCGGCGTCAAAGCGCTCCAGCTTGAACGGTCCGGTGCCGTTGCCGGATGCCCAGTCCAGCTTGCCGTCCTTGGCCGGCATGATGGGCAGGTGATAGTCGGACACAACGAATGGAAAGTCAGCCGAACCGGAACTCAACTCGAACACGACCTCATCCTTGCCGTTTGCCTTCACGTCCTGAATGATTTCAAGGATTGATTTGGCGGCAGATTTTGTGTCCGGGCCCCGGTGGTGGTTGATCGAGGCGACGACATCTTCCGCGTCCAGCGACTTTCCGTTATGGAACTCCACGCCCTTGCGCAGCTTGAACACCCAGCGGTCCACTTCCGCGGATGCTTCCCAGCTTTCCGCAAGGCCGGGAGCTGGTGAATTCTTGGTATCGATTTCGACAAGATAGTCATAAGGGATATAGCCCAGATCACCGACATGGGAATTTTCCCAGGTGCCGGGATCGAGCGAGTCGGTTGTCGAGCCGTGACCGACGGCGGATTTGAGATGTCCGCCCTTTTTGGGAGTTGCGCGCGCGGTTGCCGAGAACAGGCTGTTGCCAGCCGCTACTGTCAGCCCTGCTGCCACCGACAGCTGAATAAAGTCCCTGCGGCCCATTTTGCCTGCCGAGACGAGTGATTTCATCTTGTCGATATCCATGATTTCCTCCCTGGTTCCTGTCCGGCGTCAGCGCCTATGTCACCAAAATTATGTTGTGATTCAAGGAGTGTTTTGATCTCGTCACGATCAGGAGGGATCGAAGATGAGAACGAAGCATTTGAACAGCAAGAAGTCTGCCGAACAGGTTGTCAAAGACATCCGTCGCGCGACCCGCAAGCAGTACTCGGCTGAGGAGAAGATCCGCATTGTGCTGGATGGTCTTCGTGGTGAAGACAGCATAGCTGAGTTGTGCCGCCGTGAAGGCATTGCACAGTCGATGTATTACACCTGGTCGAAGGAGTTCATGGAAGCGGGCAAACGTCGTCTGGCAGGCGATACGGCGCGTGCTGCCACAACAGATGAAGTCAAGAACCTGCGACGTGAAGCCAGCGCGTTGAAGGAAGTTGTCGCCGAGCAAACGCTTGAGATCCGGCTGCTTAAAAAAAGCATGACAATGGATGGGGACGACGAGGCATGAGATACCCCGCATCAGAGAAGCTGGAGATCATCCACATTGTCGAACGGTCTCATTTGTCGGCGCGCAAAACGCTGGAACAATTGGGCATCCCGCGCAGGACTTTTTACCGCTGGTATGACCGCTATGTGCAGGGTGGCCCGGAAGCACTGGCTGACCGGCCATCTGCACCCAGCCGTGTCTGGAACCGCATCCCTGCAAGGGTGCACCACCAGATCATTGAACTGGCACTGGAGCAATCTGATCTCAGCCCCCGCGAACTGGCGGTGCGCTTCACCGACGAGAAACAATACTTCGTGTCGGAAGCCTCGGTTTACCGGCTTCTCAAGGCCCATGACCTGATCACCAGCCCGGCGTTTGTGGTGATCAAGGCCGCCAACGAGTTCAAGCACAAGACAACCCGTCCCAACGAGATGTGGCAGACCGACTTCACCTACTTCAAGATCATCGGCTGGGGCTGGTTTTATCTATCTACCGTGCTCGATGATTACTCGCGCTACATCATTGCCTGGAAGCTGTGCACGACGATGAGAGCTGAGGACGTGACCGACACACTGGAACTGGCATTGCAGGCATCAGGCTGTGACCAGGCCTGTGTCCTTCATAAGCCACGTTTGCTCAGTGACAACGGCCCCAGCTACATCGCTGAAGAACTGGCGGATTATATTGAAGCACAGAAGATGAGCCATGTGCGCGGCGCTCCGTTCCATCCTCAGACTCAAGGCAAGATCGAACGCTGGCACCAGACCCTCAAGAACCGAATACTGCTGGAGAACTACTTCTTGCCGGGAGACCTGGAGCACCAGATCGAGGCGTTCGTCGAACATTACAACCACCAGCGTTACCATGAGAGCCTGAACAATGTGACGCCCGCCGACGCCTACTTCGGCCGGGCCAATGCCATCATCAAACAACGAGAAAGGATCAAACGAAAAACCATCGAGTATCGGCGCTTGCAACACCGCAGGACCGCCGCCTAATATCAAACCAACAGATGAGGTCAACGCTCCGCTAATTTACGCAGCAATCAGTGCCAAATGTTCTGATGACGGACACCTGGTTCCTTGAAAGCCGTAAGGCCTATTGGGCAACCAATGTCAGGAGTGTGTCAAGATGATCGGCCTCATTGGCTGGCTTGTCCCAGCGAATGCGATGAATGCGGGGAAACCGCATGGCGATGCCTGACTTGTGCCGGGAAGACGGCTGCACGGCATCAAAGGCCACCTCGAAAACCAGGTCGGGCTTGACCGCGCGCACCGGTCCGAACCGGTCGGTTGTGTTGTCGCGGACAAACTTGTCCAGCTTCTTCAGTTCGGCATCGGTGAAGCCGGAATAGGCCTTGCCGACAGGCACCAGTTCGTCCTGGCCGTCTTCGCCGGTGCGCCAGGCGCCAAAGGTATAATCAGAATAAAAAGACGACCGCTTGCCGGACCCGCGCTGGGCATACATCACCACACAGTCGGCGGTGAGCGCGTCGCGCTTCCACTTGAACCAGTGTCCTCTCGGCCGGCCGGCCATATAGGGGGAAGCGATGCGCTTCAGCATCAGGCCTTCAATATTGGCGTCGCGCGCGCCATCGCGCAGAACCGTCAGCTCATCAAAAGTCTTGAACTCGATGACCTCGCTCAAAGATGCGTGCGAGAATTCGTTCACTGCCAGCAAGTCCTCCAGATGCTTGCGCCGCGCCGTGAAGTCGAGCGCGCGGAGGTCATCACCATGATGGAACAACAAGTCGTAAAACCGGATGTGAGCCGGATAATCCTTCACCATTGCAGCACTGACCGTCTTGCGGTTGAGACGTTGCTGAAGATCATTGAACGGCGCGATATCACCGTCGCGCATCACCAGCAACTCGCCATCTGCCACGCCGGAAAAGCCTGAGAATGCATCGGCGATGTCGGGGAATGACTTCGATATGTCATCACCGGTGCGTGAATACAGCCGCAAGTCTCTGCCGTTCCCCGCCAGTTGCACCCTTATACCGTCCCATTTCCATTCGGTGACCCACTCTGCCGGCGCGAGCCTGGCAAGATCGCCGTCTTCCAGCGGGTGCGCCAGCATGACCGGTCTGAATACCGGCGTATCACCCGGGTCCGGTCTGTCGGCCCTGCCATCCAGCCAGGCAAACAGGTTTTCGTAGGGAAGCTCTATGCTGTGCCAAATCTCCTCGACGTCTGCCACGTCATGGTCGAAGGCCTGTGCGATGGCTGTCTTGGCAAGGCGTGCCGACACGCCGATGCGAAGTCCGCCGGTGACCAGTTTAAGCAGGGCCCAGCGGCCATTGGCATCCAGCGCATCCAGCCAGCCAGCCAGTACCGGGCCGGCGTCTGCGCGTTTGAGCGATTGCAGTGTTTCATGAATTTCGCTCAGTGACGGTACCGGTGCATCCTCGTTGTGTACCGGCCACAACAGCGAAACCGTCTCAGCGGTATCTCCCACATAATCTCGCGACAGCTTGTAGAGCACCGGATCGACATGCGGTTCCAGAAGCTCTGCCACCAGGCGCCGGAACGGCAGGCGAAGGTTCAGGCCGTCCGTAAGGGCAGCCAGCGCGATGCCGCGATCCGGATCGGGCGTAGTGCGGAAATAGGCCTGCATCAGCTCAAGCTTGGCATTGCGGGAGCTGGTGAAGGCGAGACGGTTCATCAGTTCGGCGAAGGCGTGCATAGGCTCACTCTCCCTCGTCTTCAAAACCGACCAGGGCAAGTGCTCTGCCCTTCAACCCCATGCTTGATATCTGGTGCAGCAAGGCATCTTCCCTGCCGTGGGTCACCCAGATTTCACCCGCCTCGACATCTGTTATGGTCTGCAGCAGTTCCGGCCAGTCGGCATGGTCGGACACGATGATGGGAAACTCCGCGCCGCGCTGGCGGGCCCGTGCCCGAACCCGCATCCAGCCCGAGGCAAATGCCGTCAGCGGGTCGTTCATGCGCCTTGACCAGCGATCGGCAATTGCAGATGGCGGGCACAGCACCAATTGACCCTGCAAGGCCTCCGGCGGTTCATCGGCGACGGGCCGCAATTCGCCAAGTTCCACGCCTTGGGTTGTATAATAAGCGCACAAACCCTGCAGCGCACCGTGCAGATAGATCGGCTTGTCATAACCTGCGGCCCGAACCAGGCAGATCATGCGCTGGCATTTGCCAAGTCCATAGACGCCGAGCAGATGAGTGCGCTGTGGCGATGCGTCAAGCGACGCAACCAGGCGGGCGGCTTCGGTGGCAGCGTTTTCATGTACAAACACCGGCAGACCGAACGTGGCTTCGGTGATGAACAGATCACATTTGACCACTTGGAAACCGGTACAGGTGGGATCGGTGGCACGCTTGTAATCACCTGATACAACGGCGCGATAACCCTGCCAGTCCAGGATGACCTGGGCAGCTCCCAGTATGTGCCCGGCGGGCGCCATGCCCACGTCAACGCCATTGATCGAAATGGTTTCGCCGTAATCAATCGCCTGCAGGTTTTCACCGGCCCGCTCTCCATAGCGCACCTGCATGATGTCGAGCGTCTGGCGTGTTGCCATCACTGCTGTGTTGCCGGGCCGGGCATGATCGGCGTGGCCATGGGTGATCACGGCGCGCCCGACCGGGCGCGCAGGATCGATGTAAAAATCTCCCGGCTCGCAATACAAGCCCTTCGGTGTCGGGTACAGCCATGTTGCGGGATCCAGGGTCATCACACTCAAACGCTACAACGAGGGATTTGGTTCAGGCAAATGCATCACGCGCCAGTGCCGGCATCCGGGCATACAGCGTAAATCCGCGCACGATGAAGAACAGCGACAGGGCAAACCACAAACCGTGATTGCCGAACACCGGCATCAGCGTGTAGCCCGCTGCCAGATAAACAGCCAGCGAAACGATCATCATGTTGCGCATGTCGCGGGTTCGCGTTGCGCCGATGAAAATGCCATCAAGCTGGAAGCAAGCTGCCCCCAGTATCGGCGTCAGTGCGGCCCACCATAAGAAGGTGCGGGCATAGGACCGGATATCCGGGTTGACCGACATGAAATCGATCGCCCAAGGTCCGGCAAGCAGGATGGCAAGCGACAAAACGGCACCTGTGACCATGGCCCATTGCGAGGAAATGCGAACTGCGGTGTTGTAACGCTGGCGCGATTTTGCACCCACCGACTGGCCGACCAGGGCTTCGCTGACCGTGGCGAAACCGTCGATCATGTAGCTGCCCATAAAGAATAACTGCATCAGGATGGCGTTGGCCGATATCGCCACATCACTGATTTTCGCACCTTGTGCTGCAAACCATGAAAACCCGAACGTAAGACATAAAGTTCGCACCATGATGTCACCATTGACCAGCACCATGCGCCTGACCTTGTCACGGTCCAGTATTCTGGCCCGCGACGGCCGCTCGCCGTCACGGCGCAGGAACATCCAGACCACGGCCAGGCCGACAAAGGCAGAAGACACCTCCGCAATCAGGGTGCCGTAACCGATCCCCGCAGTGGCCATGTCCAGATGCAGCACAAACAGTGCATCGAGTGCCATGTTGGCCACGTTCAGATAGATCTGCACCACGAACGCCCAGCGCATCTGCCCGATGCCGATGAGCCAGCCGAGTATGGCATAGTTGGCCAGCGAAAACGGCGCCGACCAGATGCGGATGTCGAAATAGATTTTTGCCTCGCGCTCAATGTCAGGAGAGGCTGCGATCAGCCAGAACGACAGCTTTGAAATCAGCGGCGCGAGCACCAGCAGGACGGCACCTATGCCCGCCGCCAGCAGCAGGGCACGGTACAGCACGGCGGCGAGTTCCTTGCCGTCACCTGCGCCATAGGCCTGGGCCGCGATGCCGGACGTACCCATGCGCAGGAAGCCGAATCCCCAGTAAACCAGCGAGAAAATCAGTGCGCCAATGGCAATTGCGCCGATGTAAAACGGGTCCGGCAATTGTCCGATAACAGCCGTATCCACCACGCCCAGCAAGGGCTGTGATACGTTTGCCAGCATGATCGGCACCGCCATTGTGACAACTGATTTATGTGTGATCGGGGTCATGAGCGCATTGGCATTTGTGACTGCATGATTGTCAACCGCGTTGCCGTCAAACCTCGTATACTACTGACACATGGACACTGCCGTTTCACATAAGTCATCGACACAAGCCAGCTTGCCTGAAGTCTTTGCCGACTGGTTTGCCGCCCGTGGCTGGCAACCGCGCAGCCACCAGCTGGATATGCTGGCAACCGTGTCAGCCGGTCATTCTGCACTGCTGATTGCGCCAACCGGCGGCGGCAAGACGCTGGCGGGGTTTCTGCCGTCACTGATAGAACTGGCGCAAGGGGCTGCGGGCAAGGGTCTGCATACGCTTTACGTGTCACCGCTCAAGGCTCTGGCTGTCGACATTACCCGCAACCTCGAAACACCGATAAGGGACATGGGGCTGGACATCCGCATCGAGGCGCGCACCGGCGATACGCCTTCCCACAAGCGCCAGCGCCAGAAGACCAATCCGCCGGACATTCTCATCACCACGCCGGAGCAGGTGTCCCTGCTGATCACCCAGGACGGTGCCGAACATTATTTCGCCAATCTGCGTGTGGTCATTCTGGACGAACTTCATTCCATGGCACCGACCAAGCGGGGTTGCCTGCTGGCACTGGCGCTGGCGCGGCTGCATCGTTTTGCTCCCGGCCTGAAGCGGATTGGATTATCTGCCACGGTGGCAAGCCCGGACACCCTGCGGGCCTGGCTGATGCCGCAGGATCGCGATGAAGCAGGCGTCGAGCACATGGCGGCCTTTGTGCGCGCACCCGGCGGGGCGGAGCCGGACATCTCCATCATGCGCTGTGATGATGAGGTCCGGATGCCGTGGTCAGGCCACACCAGTGCCTATGCGCTTCCCGATATTTATGAGGCGGTCAAGTCTGCCGGCATGGCGCTGGTGTTCACCAACACCAGATCGCAGGCTGAACGCATTTTCCATGAACTGTGGACCTTGAACGAAGACGCATTGCCGATTGCCCTGCATCATGGTTCGCTTGATGTTTCGCAGCGCCGCAAGGTGGAAGCCGCCATGGCGGCGGGCTCCCTTCGCGCCGTGGTGTGTACGTCCACGCTCGATCTCGGCATTGACTGGGGCGACGTGGATCTCGTCATCAATGTGGGCGCGCCCAAGGGCTCCAGCCGGATCCTGCAGCGCATCGGACGCGCCAACCACCGCTATGAAGAACCCTCGCGCGCCTTGCTGGTGCCGTCAAACCGGTTTGAGGTGCTGGAATGCGAGGCAGCACGGGTTGCTGCGTTTGAAGGTGCCCAGGATGGCGAAGGTCCGGCAGAACTGAAACGCGATGTGCTGGCACAGCACATCATGGGGTCCGCAGTGGCCGCACCTTTTGACCCGGATGAGCTGTATGCTGAAATCATCTCGGCATGGCCGTACCGGAACCTGACCCGCGAGGATTTCGATCAGGCAGCGGATTTCGTGGCGACCGGCGGCTATGCGCTGAAATCCTATGAGCGTTTCGCCCGGCTGAAACAGATGCCGGACGGGCGCATGCGGCTGACCCATCCGCGGCTTGCGCAAACCTATCGCATGAATGCCGGCACCATCGTTGAAGCCGAGATGTTGAAGGTCAAGCTGGCCGGCAAACGGCGTTCGTCTGCCGGCAAGCCCTTGAACAAATGGGGCGGCAAGGTGCTGGGCGAAGTCGAAGAATGGTTCGTGGAACAATTGCGTGTTGGCGACACCTTCCTGTTTGCCGGACAGATACTGCGCCTGGAAGCGGTCGAAGAACTCAACGCGCTGGTCAGCCGATCGGAAGCGACAGAGCCGATGATACCGTCCTATCAGGGCGGCAAGTTTCCCCTGTCGACCTATCTGGCGGGCCGGGTGCGCGCCATGCTGGCCGAACCTGCAAGCTGGCAGTATCTGCCGGAGCAGGTGCGCGACTGGCTGAAGGTGCAGCAATGGAAGTCGGTGTTGCCGCAAGCCCACCAGATGCTGGTCGAGACCTTTCCGAAGGCCAACAAGCATTACCTGGTGTGTTATCCGTTTGACGGCAGGCTGGCCCACCAGACCCTCGGCATGCTGCTGACCAGAAGGCTGGAACGCGCCGGCATGCAGCCTTTGGGTTTTGTGTGCAATGACTATGCCCTGTCGGTGTGGTGTGTCCGTGATGTATCGCTGGCCATCGAGACCGGCAGGTTATCCCTGGCCCAGTTGTTCGACCAGGACATGCTCGGTGATGACCTGGACGCCTGGCTGGCGGAATCAATGCTGATGAAGCGGACTTTTCGCACCTGCGCCATCATCGCCGGCCTGATCGAGCGGCGCTGGCCGGGCCAGGAAAAGTCGGGCCGCCAGATGACCGTGTCCGCTGACCTGATCTATGACGTGCTGCGCACCCATCAACCCGATCACTGGTTGCTGAAGGCGGCATGGGATGATGCTGCGTCCGGCCTGATCGATGCCAAAAGGCTGGCAATGATGCTGGCCCGCATCAAGTACAACATCATTCACAAGGCGCTGGAGCAGGTTTCTCCTCTGGCAGTGCCGGTGATGCTTGAGATCGGACGCGAACCGGTTTATGGCGAAGCCCATGACGCTCTGCTTGCCGAAGCCGCCGCCGACCTTGTTGACGAAGCCATGCGGCTCGTCTGACGC
>Ga0316191_10003907_pt1 | contig 11075 bp, 11 predicted proteins | sample Eddworburr2cm_MG_FD_204928 | JGI IMG/M metagenome (GOLD analysis project Ga0316191, IMG submission 204928) | Coastal sediment microbial communities from Maine, United States - Eddy worm burrow 2 cm | ecosystem: Environmental > Aquatic > Marine > Coastal > Sediment | place: USA: Maine... | reverse complement strand
ACGCAGATGTGCAGTAATACTTCCCGCACCTGCAGCCAGACAAATTTTGGCAGCCTCAACCGGATCAGGATACGGGGTCAACCGCGCCTGTCGAAGTGTGGCTACATGATCAATATTTACACCTAGGTTCATCATCTCTCCTGAACTATTGAGGATGGCGGTCTAACACCATGTTGGCGCAACACATCCTGAATCATCCTTTGCCAGCACAAAAGATCGTGATGGCTTATTCGTACATTAGACTGAACAAGTTGGGCTGCAACAGCCTTTCGCATGCCGGCACTCACCGCCATACCACTGCCGCAGCTTCGACAGACAAGCTGACCTCCATCCCAACTCATTGCAGAGGCTTCATCAACGACCTCTCCACACTCCCAACAGTGGTGGACATCGCCAACCCACCCACTTAACAACAACAGCTGCCAAAGTGCAATGTAGAGGGCTGATTCCTGAGGCCGCTGTTGCATCATCATGATGGCCTCAAGCAATTCAGCGAAACCCTGCGAGTCACCGTCCTGAAACAGGCCGGAAGCAACAGCACAGAGCTCAAGCCCATCGAGCGAGCGACTCTCATCCACCAGCTCTTCACCACGATCGATATCGACCAAATTTCCCATCCCGGTTCTTCCGGGTCGCCAGCTGATACTCAACCGATGGAGTGGCGAAAGTGCCGCCCTGAAAGGACTCTTGGCACGACGTGCGCCTCGGGCCATCAAAGAAATCCTGCCGTGTTCCCTCGTCAAAAAATGGCAGATCAGTGAAGTATCACTATAGGGAATCCGCCTCAGCAGCAGGGCATCATCCAGAAGTTCAGCCATTCAATCCGAGTTCTGTCAGCTGGCCCGGGTTATCAAACCAGTCCGTCTGCACCTTCACCCAGAGCTTGAGATTCACTTTACAGCCAAGAAGCTCTTCCAGCCCCTCACGGGTTTTGATACCGATCATCTTCATCCGTTCACCACCCTTGCCGATCAGCATCGGTTTATGGCGTTCATTGCCCACCAGAATCACCGCCTCAATTTCGACGCCCTTCTCCGTCTCGGTGAAGGCTTCAATATCGACTGCCGTCTGGAATGGAATCTCCTGATGCATGGCAAGGAAAACCTGCTCACGAACATACTCGGAGGCCATCTGACGCTGACTCTGATCAGTGAACCATTCAGGATCATAAACAGGATCATTCTCGGGCAGCAGTTTGCCCAGCGTCTCAATCAGGCTATCCACCTGAATCCCTTTGGTCGCCGAGACCGGAATATAGGCCAAGGCCCCCGGGTCAAGCTTCTGCATCTCCAACAGTCTTGGTAGAAGGCTCTCTTTATTGATCTTATCGACCTTATTCAGCACGTGAATGCGTGGTTTCTCAAGCGAACCATCCGCAAAACGCTCAATCAGGTTTCGTGTACCAGTGTCGAGTGGCTTGGTGACATCCTGCATCACCACCAGCACATCGGCCTCCTGAGCAGCCGAATAGGCGATGCGCACCATATTTCTGTTGAGCTGTTTCGTACCCTTATGAATGCCGGGCGTATCCACAAAAATGATCTGCTGACTCTCATCGGTATAGATACCGAGAATACGGTGTCGGGTTGTCTGCGGCTTCGGTGTTACAATGGCCACTTTGGTTCCAACCAATCTATTCATCAACGTCGACTTGCCGACATTGGGTCTTCCAAGCAGTGCGACTGCACCACATCTAAAGCCTGAATGGGAACTCTTCTCAGGCGATGTTTCGCTTATATCTTTATCCATGCGCGCATCCTACAGATCAACTTGAAAATGCACATACGACAAAATTAATACTTGACTTATTTCCTAGGGTACTCTAGAAATAGTTCTAGCGATAATCGCAGGAGGTCATCACCATGACAAAAAAACTCAAAAAACTACTTATTGACGATGCAGAGATCACACTTGTAGGACTGGTTACCATTGGCTTCTTCGTTGGCCTAGCAACATTCTCAGCGTCCTAAATCAACGAAGCATATTAATTAATATTATTAAAAGGCCCCGATTATTCGGGGCCTTTTTTTGATCTGATCATAGAGAACTCGACCTCTATCATACAGTGGATTAATCTCTCAGTAGATCAAATTAAGGAGCCGTAAGAACACATGCCCAACCACCCTATCTTCACCTTCGAGCATGGCGAACAGTTCATTACGGTACTGGGAACAGCTCACATCTCTAAAGCCAGTGCCGATAAAGTTCGTCAGCTTCTCTCATCCGGAGAATACGATGCGGTAGCCGTCGAACTGTGTGAAGGGCGTCACCAAAAGATGACAAGTCCGGACACTCTTGCAGAGCTCGACCTTTTCGCTGCCATCAAACAGGGAAAAGGACCCATGATTTGGGCCAACCTCGCCATCGGCGCGTTTCAGCAACGTATGGCTGAACAGGTCGACATCGAGCCCGGTGCAGAGCTTAAGACGGCCCTCGAAGAGGCAGAAAGAGCCGACCATCCCATTTCACTCATCGATCGTGACATCAGTATTACCATGCAACGCATCTACCGCAGCGTTCGCTTTAAACGCCGCATGGTACTGCTTACAGGACTCATCCAGAGTGTTCTTTCTAGAGAAAAGATCAGTGAAGAGGAAGTTGAACAGCTTAAAGAGGGAGACATCCTCGAATCCGCATTTTCACAATTTGCAAAAAAAGACAGTGAACTATACGCGCCTCTAATTGATGAGCGTGATCAATACATGGCTCTAAGACTTATTCAGGAAACAAACCGAGCAACCCATCACCACATTATTGCCATCGTCGGTGCAGGCCATATGAGCGGCATCAAGCGCTATCTGGAAGAGTTTTGCGACTACAGTGATGAAAAACTGGATGAAGCTTTAACTGAACTGAAACAACTTCCAGAGAAGAAGAAGATCGGGAAGTTTATTCCCTGGTTCATCACTGCACTGATTCTATCGGGTTTTGCTATCGGGTTTGCCAAGAACCCTTCACTGGGTTGGGATCTGGTGCAGAGTTGGATACTAATTAATGGTGGCCTTGCCGCTATCGGTGCCATGCTCGCAGCAGCACATCCGATCACCATTATCACTGCCTTTATCGCTGCCCCCATCACCTCACTTAATCCCATGATCGGTGCAGGTGTTGTCACCTCAGCCACGGAGCTGTGGGTGCGTAAACCTCAGATGCGCGATTTTGATAATCTGCGACATGATACCGCCTACTTTAAAGGCTGGTGGCAAAATAGAATTTCACGAACACTGCTTGTTTTCATTTTCTCGTCACTCGGCTCTGCCATCGGTACCTATGTGGCAGGCTTGATTATCTACCACCGCATCACATAAAACAGCGCTAAAAAGAAATTTGCTACCTCTTTAACTTTGCGATTTCATCGCGATATCTAGCTGCATCTTCAAAGCGAAGATCGGCGGCTGATTCTGTCATCATGCGTTCAAGCTCTGCAATTCTGCTCTTCTTCGCTGCGGGTGTCTGATATAGAGCTTCGGGTTCAGCTACTTCAGGGATATGCCCGTAATCCATCTCGTAGACCGAACCGAGAATGTCCCTGATCTCTTTCTTCACTGTTTCTGGCGTAATGCCATGTTTCTCATTGTAAGCCATCTGCTTGGTACGACGGCGATCCGTCTCATCCATGGCGGCCTTCATTGAGTCGGTTACCCTGTCGGCATAAAGAATGACACGCCCTTCTACATTTCGTGCGGCGCGACCGATGGTCTGAATCAGCGAACGGAAAGAGCGCAGGAACCCCTCTTTATCTGCATCAAAGATGGTCACCAGCGCCACTTCGGGAAGATCCAACCCCTCTCGCAGCAGGTTGATACCGATAAGAATATCAAACTCGCCCAGACGCAGGTCGCGAAGAATTTCCATGCGCTCCACGGTGTCAATATCGGAATGGAGATAACGAACCCTCAAACCGAGGTCGGTGAGGTATTCGGTTAAATCTTCAGCCATACGTTTGGTCAGGCAGGTTGCGAGCACCCGGAACCCCTTGGCAATCACATCACCCACGGTGCTGACAAAATCGTCTACCTGTGTCACGGCCGGACGAATCTCCACTTCAGGATCGAGCAGTCCGGTCGGTCGAATCACCTGCTCGGCAAAAACACCTCCTGCTTTTTCCAGCTCATAATTGCCGGGTGTGGCGGAGACATAGATCGACTGAGGAACAATGGCCTCAAACTCAGGAAACTGTAGTGGCCGATTATCCAGAGCCGAAGGAAGCCTGAAACCGAAATCGACAAGCGTCTGTTTGCGGGATCTATCACCTTTAAACATACCACCAATCTGAGGCACTGTGACATGCGACTCATCAAGCATCACCAGTGCATTGTTGGGCAGATAATCAAGCAATGTCGGTGGCGCTTCACCGGGGTCCCTACCTGTAAGATGACGCGAGTAGTTCTCTACACCCGAGCAGTAACCCACCTCCTGAATCATCTCCAGATCAAACATGGTGCGCTGCTCGAGACGCTGCGCCTCAACCAGCTTATTCTGATCATGAAGTTCAGCAAGCCGCTCAGCTAACTCCGTCTTGATCGCCTCCATCGCCTTGACCATCTGTCCTCTCGGTGTGACAAAATGGCTTTTGGGGAAAACTGTGAACTTGTGCAGTGATTCGATGCGCTTACCTGTAAGCGGATCAAAACTGGATACCGCATCCACCTCATCGCCGAAGAATTCGACTCGGATGGCAAAGTCTTCGGCATGGGCTGGAAAGAGTTCAATAACATCGCCACGCACGCGGAAGGTACCACGATGAAAATCCATGTCATTGCGCTCATACTGCAGCTCAACCAGCTTATTGACGGCTGCTCGCTGATCCTGTTCCCGTCCCACCTCAAAGTATTGCAACATATTGGCGTAGGCTTCCGGGCTACCTAATCCGTAGATACAGGATACCGATGCCACAATAATGACATCCTCCCGTTCCAGCAGAGCACGGGTGGCGGCATGACGCATGCGGTCAATGTGCTCATTGATGGATGAATCTTTATCAATAAAGGTGTCCGATGAGGGCACATAGGCTTCAGGCTGGTAGTAATCGTAGTATGAGACAAAATACTCGACAGCATTATCGGGGAAGAACTGCTTGAACTCGCCATAGAGCTGAGCGGCAAGGGTTTTATTGGGTGCCATGATCAGTGTCGGCTTCTGCGTACGCTCAATGACACACGCCATGGTGAATGTCTTGCCCGAACCGGTCACACCCAGCAATGTCTGGTGCCTCTCGCCGCTCTCGATACCAGCCACCAGTGTCTCGATCGCCTGTGGCTGATCACCTTTGGGCTGAAACTCACCATTCAATTTAAATTGCATGGCCGAAGCATAATCAGGAGCTAACCCTTTGGCTTCGATTAATCCTTGTGACCCTTAAGTGCCGAGACAGCCCCAAACAATTTCGCTATGATTCTCTCAACTGTAAGCTCAAGGAGAAACCACGTGGATGATGCTCAAATCAAGGAGCTGGAACATAAGGAAGTACTCTATCGGCAGATGGTCGACCTCTATCCATCCGAGCCCAAGTATCTGCAACGATTGATTGAGCTTCTACTTCAGCTCAACAAAGAGGCGGAAGCCGTTGAGAAGATGCGTCATCTTGAAAAGATCTACCTGAAGCATGGACTCAAAGATGTTGCCAAGTCTCTCAAAGAACTACGACAAAGTGTTGGTGGCCTTACCGAAGACCTGAACGCGACTCTCAATCCATTTCTTTCCCGTATCAAGCCCGAAGCGCTGAATATATTAATGGGAAAAGCCGAAAGGGTTCAGTTACAGGAGGGGCAATCACTCATCAAGCAGGGTGATACCGATGACGGGATGTATATCGTTCTCGATGGCGAACTCGCGGTCATGGTCCTTTATCGAAAACAGAAGAGCCCAAGCATGATTCACATGCTTAAAGAGGGTGAAATCGTGGGTGAAATGGCATTTCTTGAGGGTCGTGCGCGCAGCGCCAGTGTCGTTGCCAACTCGAAGGCAAGCGTTCTGAAGCTTGTTCCGAAGCGTGTTCTCCAATGCTTGTTGAAATACCCCGAAGTCGGCGATGTTCTACGCCAAGAAAGCATGTTCCGAAAAAATCTGACGGCGATCAATGGCAATCAAATACTCGCTATGCTTCCTGATGAAGCCAAGGATCTATTGGCTTCCCATGCCAAAACCATTCACTACCCCCCTTTCACGGTGGTTTCGCGTTCTCAGAAAAACCTGCCATGGATGGGTATTATGATTTCCGGTCTCATCCGAATCGTTGCTGAAGACCGGAGTGGAAATAGCCATCTATTGGAGCCAGTCAAACCGGGTGACACCATTGCCGATATCGCAGCACTGCGTGAGGAGTCGATCATGGCAGATATGGTGACAGTCAATGATTCAGCTATCCTGCAAATCCCTGCAAAACTATTCAGCGATGTCATGAACGCCAATCCGAAAATTAAGAATAAGTTGGTCAATAGCGCTGCCGAAAAGATCTCCAGTACCATGGCATACATCCAAAAAACGCTTTAAGTCACCATTATCCTTTCTATTCAAAGGAAGACTGTTAAGATGCGCCTCCATTTTTAGCCCCTAGAGGGCCCTGAGGAAACTTATGTCCCGCAAACTTCGTAACATCGCCATTATCGCTCACGTTGACCATGGCAAAACCACACTGGTCGACTGCATGTTGAGACAGTCCAACACGCTGGAGGCTCGTGAAGAGATCAGCGAACGTGCTATGGACTCCAACGATATCGAACGCGAACGCGGCATTACCATCCTCGCCAAGAACACCGCCATTCAGTATGGTGACACACTGATCAACATCATTGATACCCCGGGACATTCCGACTTCGGCGGCGAAGTGGAACGCATCCTGAACATGGTGGATGGTGTGGTACTGCTGGTTGATGCCCGTGAAGGCCCAATGCCTCAGACCAAGTTTGTAACCTCCAAGGCGCTCGGCCTCGGCCTGAAGCCGATTGTAGTGATCAACAAAATTGATCGTGAAGGCTCAGATCCGGATGCTGTGGTTGATAAGACATTCGATCTCTTTGCATCTCTCGGCGCTACTGACGACCAGCTTGATTTCCCGGTGGTCTATGCCTCAGCCAAGAACGGCTACGCTATGCTCGACATCAATGAAGAGAGCGACAACCTGCTTTGTCTTTTTGATACTGTATTGAAACACGTTAAAGAGCCCGGTGGTGATCCAACTGCACCTCTACAGATGCTGGCAACCACACTGGACTGGGATGACTATATTGGTCGTATCGTTATTGGACGCATCGCTAACGGCACCATGAAAGCAGGACAGGATATTACCGTCATCCATGCGGATGCCACGCAATCAAAATTTAAAGCCACTAAAATTCTTGGCTTTAAAGGCCTGCATCGTGTTGAGGTTCAATCTGCTCAAGCCGGTGACATCGTTGCCGTAGCCGGTATCGAAACCATCCATATCGGTGAAACCATTGCTGACCGTAACAATCCGGTTGCACTACCGGTCATCAAAGTAGATGAACCCACCCTCTCCATGGAGCTGCACGTCAACAACTCGCCGTTGGCTGGAACCGAGGGTAAGTTTATCACCACACGTCAGATTCGTGATCGCCTGTTCAAGGAGATCCGTACCAATGTAGCGATGAAGGTCGAAGAGACCTCTTCAGCCGACATCTACAAGATCTCCGGCCGTGGCGAACTGCACATCGGCATCCTGCTTGAAAACATGCGTCGCGAAGGCTTCGAGATGGCTGTTTCCCGTCCAACCGTGATTGTTCGTGAAATTGATGGCACGAAGCAGGAACCTTACGAGCACGTGACCGTTGATGTTGATTCTGAATATCAGGGTGCCGTGATTGAGAAGTTGGGTAAACGTGGCGCAGAGATGACCCACATGCAGACCAACTCAGATGGTTCCACCCGTGTTGAGTTCATGTGCCCGACTCGCGGCCTGATCGGCTACACCTCCGAATTCATGACTGACACCCGCGGCACTGGCGTCATGCATCATGTATTCCATGCTTATGGCCCGTTTGTTGGCACTCTTCCAGGTCGTAACAATGGTGTGCTGGTTTCGATGGCTGCTGGCGAATCTGTTGCCTTTGCACTATGGAAACTGCAGGAGCGCGGCAAGATGTTCATCACCTCAGGGGTGAAGATCTATGAAGGCATGATCATCGGTATGAACAGCCGTGATGATGATATGGTCGTCAACGCCACCAAAGAGAAGAAGCTGACCAACGTGCGTGCATCCGGTAAGGATGACTCCATCGACCTGGTTCCGCCAATCAACCTGTCATTGGAACGCGCTATCGAGTTCATCGAAGATGACGAACTGGTGGAGATCACACCGAAGTCGATCCGACTGCGCAAACGCTTCTTGCAAGAGAACGAACGCAAGCGCTCCAAGAGTGCTAAGAGCTAAAATATAAAAAGGGCGCCTCAGGCGCCCTTTTTTAATGCGAAGAAATAAACCGATTCATTATTACTGTGTTTGCTGACGATCCATCTTCTTTTTCAATAATGGGTTCGTTGAACCTTTCTTTTTCTGAATAACCATCTCTTTATTCTGATCATGCTTGTAACCTGCATAATTGAATTTTTTGAAAGAGATATAGATGAATCCAGATGTATAAATGAGAACCCAGACAAGAGCAAAGGCGAGAAGCTTTTTCATGACCGCCCCCTATTCGCTCTTCGGTCCGGATCGATTCGACTGACCCGACTCATTGAGCCGTCGAAATATCTCTAAACATACGCCAGCTCCGGTAAAAACAATAAACCCAAGCATACCGAACACCTCGAGCCGTAAACGTGTGCGTCGCATCTCTAGTGCTGAAAGCGCCTGAGCAATCTGCTCATGCGATTCAAACGTCTCCGGCATGGTTGAGGTTGGTGTCATATAGGAGTGGTATCCAGTTGCTGACATGATCAGTAAGCCGATCACAATCAGCGCCATTGAAAGATTCTTCATTCGTCATTCTCCGTCTTATAAAAATTTCCAAGCTGTCTTTTATTTCATGGACCAAAATAATTTCAAATCAAAAACAAAAAAAGGCGCTCATATAGAGCGCCTTTTTTATACCAATGTAAAACAGTTTATGGCTGAAGTGTAACTTTATTCATTACGGTGCCATTCTTCACCTGATCAACCACTTCCATACCTTCGACCACCTGACCGAAAACAGTGTACTGGCGATCCAGGTGCGGTTGTGGACCAAAGCAGATATAGAACTGTGAACCAGCCGAGTTCGGATCTGCCGTACGTGCCATCGCCACGGTTCCGCGGACATGTTTGGTAGCATTGAATTCCGCATCAATCTTGTAACCCGGGCCGCTAGTACCGGTGCCAGTCGGATCACCACCCTGAGCCATAAAACCGGGAATCACGCGGTGGAAAATAATACCATCGTAGTAGCCGTTGTTAGTCAGAACCTTGAAATTGGCAACTGTATTCGGTGCTACATCCGGCAGTAGTTGAATTTTGATCGAACCCAAATCAGTTTCAATCAAAACATGATTCCCCGCCGGGATATCCTTATCACTCGCTGAAGGGGCCTTTTTTGGTGCTTTACTCATACTCTTCTCCACAATTTTAGAATCAACATAGCCTGCATCACTGCATGCAGACATCATAAAAACAGTCATCAAAAGAAGTGGAAATATCACTTTTTGAAATCTCACAGCAACTTCTCCTGTGCCGATGGTAATATTTTCGATGGATGAAGAACCATGCACTTCATGCCCTGCTTTAGTTCTGCAGTTCCAAGAAGCTCTTCATCGGCAAAAACTTTAACAGAGCCTGCGCGCGTGTCACTGACCTGAATGCGTTGGCCTTGCAGGAACCTTCGCCCCTCATCATGTGAGATATTCAGATCAGGAAATTCTCTCAACCATACTGCCAATGGCAGCAGCGACGCTTCTCTTTTCTCCATAACCTCATCGATAGAGAACATCATCGCTTCTGGCCAACCGCCGGTAGAAAGACGGCGAAGTTCCGTAACACAACCACCCATACCAAGCTTTTCACCGAGATCCCGCGCCAGCGAACGTACATAGGTACCCTTGGAGCATGAGACTCTCAAGGTAGCCTTTGGAAATTCAAAGTGGATGAGTTCCAGTTGATGAACCGTGATGGGCCTAGCCAACAACGTCACTTCCTTGCCCTTACGAGCCAGCTCATGCGCCCTTTTTCCATCCACGCGAATAGCTGAGTAGATAGGCGGCATCTGCTCATGCTTACCGACAAAGCTTTCGACTGCCCTGAGCAGCGCTTTTTTATCAATAGACGTATCGAACGTTCCAACGACTTCGCCCTCACAATCAAGCGAATCGGTCTGATAGCTCAAGTCCAGTGTGAACTGATATGACTTATCAGCGTTGAGTCCCATCTCGGCAAAGCGAGTCGCATCACCCAACAGAATCGGCAGCATGCCTGTCGCCAGTGGATCGAGTGTGCCTGCATGTCCCGCTTTGATTTTTTTAGCTCCCGATGGAGTAAAGAGTCGAATCACCTCATTAACTGCACGGCGAGAGGTCCAGCCAAGCGGCTTATCCAGAAAAAGAATGCCAGAGAGCATGTTTAGTTGGCTAAGAACTCTTTCACCAGAGGGCGCACCTGATCCTGCACCTCTTCCAGTGTGCCGATGAGAGTACAACCGGCGGCATAGCGATGGCCTCCGCCACCCAACTTGGTTGAAAGTGCGCCGACATCCATACCGTTGACGCCGCGAAAGCTGAGTTTCCACTGCGTATCGGTTTCCTGACGAATGAAAACCGCAATCATCACACCATCTATGGCACGACCATAATCGATAAACCCTTCTGTATCTTCACTATCAGCAGATGTTTGCTGATACATATTCGAATCGACATAGAGCCAGGCAGAGCGTCCATCATCATGAAATTCAAGGGTGTTGAGCGAGAGTTTCAACAGCTCCATACGAGCACGGCTGTTGCTGCCATAGACTGATTTTGAAGCCTCTGCCGGATTGGCCCCCGCCTCTACCAACTCAGCTGCCATACGGAAGACATCCGCAGAGACAGTTGAAAGCCTGAAACTTGCCGTATCTGTTAAAAGTGCGACATAGAGAGCGGATGCCATTGCAGCG
>Ga0316191_10003906_pt1 | contig 11075 bp, 10 predicted proteins | sample Eddworburr2cm_MG_FD_204928 | JGI IMG/M metagenome (GOLD analysis project Ga0316191, IMG submission 204928) | Coastal sediment microbial communities from Maine, United States - Eddy worm burrow 2 cm | ecosystem: Environmental > Aquatic > Marine > Coastal > Sediment | place: USA: Maine... | reverse complement strand
GGCCGTCGTCTCCAGCGGATCGGTCGCGTCGCGTCCGAGCAGGGAATAGCAACCCCAGGAGATTCCGGCGATAGCCATTAGCAGCGCACCCAAGGGGTCCGGAGCCGAAACGCCCGGGGACACCAGATAAACAACTCCGAGCATGGCCATGACCAGCCCTGCCCATGACCAGCCCGAGAATTCTTCGCCGTTTTTCAGTGCAACGGCGAACATCGTGAGCAACACCGCACCGAACAGAATCAGCGCGCCGGTGCCAACGCCGAGCGACAAATAGGAAAACGCAAAAAACACCATATAGCTGAACAGCATGACCACAGAGCGCCAATCCGGCGGCGCCCAGCCTCGGGTTCGCCACCGTGGCAGCAAAAGAAGCGCCAGGATTGCCGCACCGGAGCCGATCCTGATCGTCACGAAGCTGGCGGCGTCGATATGGCCTGCGCCGAGAGCCATGCGACAGAGCAGCGGATTCGCGGCAAACGCCAGCATCGACAAAACGGTAAGCAGCAGTGTCCTCGCTGCCAGATTCGGCCGATCCGTTGTTGGAGCATCATTCACCGGAACAGTGCACTCGATAGCGGCAATCGAGTCAATCCATTCGGCCTAAAGCTTGCGTTTTTCAGCTTCGAGCCATAGCAGGCAAACCAGGAGTGTTTGTGTCTGACCGCTACCCGTTACCGCGATCCCGCCGGCCGTTGGTACCCGACGGTAATCCTGTTCGGTCGCGGAACTCGCCACCCGGTAAGCTGTCCCCGGATTGCAGATCTACTGGTGCGTCCAGAGGCTGTCGAAACGCCCGTCGAAAACATTGAACTTCGACTCGATCGCATAGACATCGTAAAGCCCGGTCTTGTCAGACACCATCGTGCAGGCTTCGACAAACCTGCCCGGCGTCTGCGGATTGATCACTCCGTACATCTGACCAAGAGCAAGCACGTGGAAGGGTTCTTGCAGGACGCCGTTTTCATTGACGTATGACCGCTGGGCCGCAACTATCTGAATTGCCTGATTCAAAGTATCCGCGCCGGAAAAGTGGAGAATAGTGAATGTCAAACTCTGGAAGATTGCAGCCGGCCCGATCATGGACGAGAAATCAAGCGGTTTCAATCGCTGATATTGCTCGCCACCTTGAATTGACAGGCCGCCAGAACCGGCTTACCGGGATGAAACGTATAAGAAAAAAAACTTGTCGTTGACGAGCATGTCGCGCTCATCCTGCCTATCACCTCACCCCCGAGGCGCTGACCGTGCATATTATCTCGATGCCCTGTTCTGGTGGCCGAATCACGGCCCGGAACCCGGCAGAACACAACGCTGGCAAAAAAGACCGGACCGATAGCGAGAAACGGGCGTCAGGAAATGCCCCATCCGGCGATGCGAGTCGCACAGTGCGACTAAACTGTCGCTACGTTGGCCGCAGACCAGCACCACGCCCCCGGAGGCAATGGCGGGTTGAGGTTCCCGGTCGGCAGGTTACCAACGCCTGACTTGTGCTGAGCGCCCCGATGCGGCCGATTGACCGTGTTCCCGGTGACCGTCGCAGATCGATTCACCCAGCCCTTGCACTCGATCCGGCGGCTGTCTCCGTACCAATAGTGCGGGCGGCGTCCCTTGAGGTGGATTCGGGCATCGAATTGACTGTGAACGCTGTCCACGCACATGAAGGCTCTCGAGGCGGCCGCTGGTGTACGGGTCAGCGACGCTTTTCCGCAGGGTAGATCGATGGACCATTTAAATCGTGGTCATGGCGTAAGGACTGAGCGATCTTGTTGGTGAGAGGCACTGTCCCGCAACCGGCACTGGCGGTCCGCACCAACCCTCACGATAATGGGATGCGGAGACGTCGGTAACGCGCTCGCAAAGCAGCGTGGTGTAATCTACGATCTGGCAATGACCGCGGTCACCGCAGCAAATGCGGCACCTGAACCCGGCCCGAGACTTACGAATCTGGAGGGAACGATGAACTGTACTGTCGGCCAGACGATTGCCTTTGCACTTATCGCCGGCACCGCAGCGGCGACCGTCATAACCGAGGCATACGCGCAGGATCAAGAATCGGCCGAACGCGGCAAAGTCCGGGTGACCGGATTGATGATTTCAGGCACAGACATAGCGACGCACAACCCGGTCGTCGTCGTGACTCACGAGGATATCGACCGGACCGGCTTGATTCGCGTCGGCGAAACGCCGGAGTAAACGCCGATCGCGGCATTTCCATCGAGCGCTGATATCAGAGGTTTGATCAGATGTTAAAAAGGCCGCTTGTTTTTTTCCTCATGCTGCTTGTCACCGCATGCGGAGGCTCGATGTCCGAGTGTTGGGAGGAACTCGCTCTCGAATATGCCGAATTGACCGACCTGGCCAGGTCCGGGAAACTCGACTCGCCAGCCGCCCGGATGTCACGGCGACAGATCGCGGAGCTGCTGAACTCCTGTGAAGCGCTTCCTCCGCACGGCGAAATCGTTGGCGGCATGTTCAGTGGTGTCGAGGCGAACGACTTTACCTTGCTCGATTTTGCTGTGCTCGCCAACGACGTCGCTCTGGTAGAGCGTTATTTGCATCGAGGTTTCGACTTAAAGGGAACGCCCGGAATGGAGTCGGCGCATCTTTCGGACGGCGGCACGACGCTGCATCTCGCCGCTGCCTTCGGCAGCTCGGACGCTACCCAGGTCTTGCTGGCGGCCGGCGCCGACCCCAATGCGAGAACGGCGATGGGAATCACCCCGCTGATGGCCTCGTCCGGACTCAGCGAGACCGGTCGTGGAGCAGTAGAGTTGCTGCTCGACTCGGGAGCGGACCCCAGCGCGCAGGATGGCACTGGACGGAGCGTCCTGTTCCGGGCGATCGAGGCGTACGATCCGGAAAAAGCACGGATTCTGGTCGGGAAAGGCGCAAAATTCTCATCGGCCGGGGAGAAACACAAAGCAATCGAAGCCATTATCGATCGGGACGATGGCAACCTTGCCGTGCTTCTCGAAGCTGCGTCAGTGCGACCCGAGGGTTAGACCGCGCACCGATCCGTGCCTCGCAGCAAAAGCACGTCTTCACTTCCCGCGTCATCTGCTCGCAGCCAGGCGACACGATTTCCTCCATGTTGCCCGGGCTGATTTGAATTCCGGCCTAGTCCAGCAAACGGTAGCCAACGCCTTGTTCCGTGACGATGACGCGCGGATTAGCAGATTCATCTCCCAGCTTCTGCCGAATCGAGCTGATTACTACCCGGAGATAATGGGTATCTGAAACCGACGCCGGGCTCCAGACATCGTGCAACATCTGCTGATGCGTCACCACGCGTCCGGCATTTCGCACCAGCAGCCGCAGAACCTGGTATTCCTTGCGCGTCAGACTGATATTCGATCCGTCCAGATGCACCTCGCGACGGACCAGGTCGATACGCAACCCGTTTTTCTGGAAGATCGCGCCCTCCATCTCGTTGCCGACTTTTGTCCGCAGGAGCACCCGCACTCGAGCCATGAATTCATTGATGCGCACCGGTTTGGTGACATAGTCGTTGGCGCCGGCGTCGAGTGCGCGGACCTTCACCTGCTCATCGTCGCGTACCGACAGTATGAGGACCGGAACCTCCGACCACTCGCGCAACCGGGCAATTACTTTTAGCCCGTCCATTCCGGGCAGCCCAAGATCCAGCACAATGAGTTCGAGTTGCTGACTGGCGGCACAGGCCAGACCGTCCTCGCCGGTTCGTGCCTCGAGGACCCGGTAGTTGTTCGCCTGTAGCGAAATCTGCAAGAACCGACGGATTTGCTCGTCATCCTCGATCAGCAGCACGGTTGCCGGCGTTTCTCTCATGTCAGCTCGCTGCCGGGTACGTTTGTGGCTGGGGGATTCGGATACGAAATATGGAACCCGTCCCTTTGTCCGGAGAGTCTGCTTCTACGTCGCCGCCATGAGCGCGGAAGATGCCGCGACAAATGGTCAGGCCGAGTCCTGTACCGCTCTGGGAGTCTTGTTTGCTGATGCGGTAGAAAGGATCGAAAATTTTCTCGCGTTCACCTTCCGCAATACCCGGCCCTTCGTCTTCGACTTCAATGTGCACTTCTCCATTTTTGCGCATTGCGCGAACGACGATCGTCGCCCTGGGGGGAGAATAACGCGCGGCATTTTCCAGCAGGTTGACCAGCGCCTGTTCGACCAAATCACCGTGTACGTATATGAATTGGGCGGAAGGCGACAAATCAGTTTTGAGATTGACACCGCGAGACGGCAGCCGAAGACGTCGCGAGGCTGCCGATACGAGGTCCAGCGTGTCTTCCCAGTCCCACCGCAGCTGCAACATCCCCTGTCCCAGCCGCGTCATGTCCAGGAGATTCTGAATGTAGCGGTCGAGGCGCTCAGATTCATCGAGCACTGACTGCAACAATTCGCGCTTGTCCTGCTCATTGAGAGTGCTTTCATACGCCACCAGACTCGAAGCCGAGCCGATAATGGACGACAGCGGCGTTCGCAGATCATGCGAAACAGATGACAGCAAAGCGGCGCGCAATCTTTCGCGTTCGGATGTCAAATTGGCCTGTTGGAGCTGGGCGGCAAGACTCACCCGCTCGAGCGCTACCGTCGCCTGGCTGACCATGGTGGCGCCGAAATCAATATCTTCACGGGACAGGCCGCTACAGCGTACGGCGACCCGTCCGCTTACGCCGCGGGTCATGGCAAAAGGCCAGGTCGTCCATGCCACCGAGTCGCACTTCGCCATAAGTTCGTCGAAGCTCACGCTGCCCTTCTTGCCATTCCCATCATTACTCGAGACCCCTACCCGCGCCTCAGCCGCGTCGGCATCGATCATGACCAACGCCTCGGCCGCGAAGATTTCCGCGACTCGTCGCGCAAGGATCCGGGCAATCTGCTGACGCGTTGCCGCGCCTGCAAGGCCCCGCGTCAGGTCGTGCAGCGCGGCCGTGCGTTCTATCGTCTTCTCACGAGTGGCAATTGCGCTGCGCATGCGTGCGGCGAGGTTGCCGCTGAGAGACGCCATCAGGAGGAAAAATACCAGGGTGGCGACATCACCCTCCGCGCTGACAGTGAAGGTGTATTGCGGAGCGGTAAAAAAGTAGTTGAATATCAGAAAACTGAGCACGCTGGCATAAACGCTCGGCCACAGCCCGTATCGCACTGCGACGATAAGTACGCCTGTCATGAACAGAAGAGACAAATTGGCATGCGGCAACCGCTGTAATACCGGCGCAATGATGGCAGCCAGCCCGACGACGGCGGTGGCATGTACGAAGGGCCGAATCCGTCGCCACCGCGTACCAAATTGGGATGCGTTGGTTGACCCGCGCCTGGTTTGGAGAATCGTCCTACTCATCTCGCACCGCTTGCACCCGTGCCGGTTCGCGAAATCAGCACCGGGGCCCGAATTCGCATAAACATAAAGAATTCATAAGAAAACAACAAAGACTTTACGTGCACCCTGTTCCCCGCCGCAAGACAATTCGTCGCAGACACATGACCATGCGCCTGATTCCAACATTGCGGGAAGAGTTTTCATGCATGCCGCACTGGTAAGAGTTCTCGGCCTCCTGTGCACGCTGTTCGGCTTTACGATGCTGCCTCCAGCCGTAACGTCAGTAATCTTTGCCGATGGCTGCGCAATGCAATTCCTCGCAATCGGCGGCGCATCCGCGGTGCTGGGGGGTGCGCTGTTTCTGGTCGCTCCGCGCGAGAAAAAACAGCTGCCAAGCCGCGGCGGATTCCTGATAGTTGCAGTGGCATGGGTGGCGGTCAGTCTCGTCGGGGCGACACCGTTCATTTACATTGCCGATCTCGATGCTGTCACCGCCATATTCGAGTCGGCTTCAGGGTTTACGACGACAGGCGCCACAGCACTGGAACATTTTGAACATCTGCCAAAGTCGCTACTGCTATACCGCCAGGAGATTCAGTGGTTAGGCGGGATCGGCGTCGTCATCGTTGCTATTGCCTTGATGCCAATGCTCGGCATCGGCGGTATGCAGCTAATGAAAGCCGAAAGCACTGGTCCGGCGAAGAGCGACAAACTTACACCGCGTATTAAACAGACGGCACAGGCACTGGTCCGCCTGTACCTCATTCTCACCCTCACATGCGCTCTCTTCTACTGGTTTGCCGGCATGCCCGTTTTCGATGCTATCGCGCATAGCCTGACCACCGTATCTACGGGCGGCTTCTCAATCTACGACGCAAGCATCGGGCATTATCAGAGTCCGGCAATTGAGGCCGTCGCCATCGTCTTTATGCTGCTAGGCGCGTTGAACTTCGCCCTGCATTTCCGCGCCTGGACCGGCACCACCGTCCGACCATACCTGGATAATTCGGAGGCTCGTACATTCATCGGTGCGGTCATCGTGCTGACCGGTTTCGTGACAATCGTGTTGCTGCAAAATGATTATGGGCCACTGCCCGAGGTTTTCAGAATTTCCGTTTTTGAAGTGGTGTCTGTCATCACATCGACGGGCTTCGGGGTAGACGACTTCTCGGTCTGGCCGCTACTGCTACCGGTACTCCTGATTTTCGTGAGCTTCGTTGGTGGCTGTGCGGGCTCGACGGCGGGCGGTATGAAGATCATCCGGTTTTCGATCATGGCGCGGCAGGCAGTTATCGAGATTACTCGCCTGATTCATCCTCGCCTGGTGCGACCGCTGCGGGTAGGCGACGACGTCATCCCGGACTCGGTCGTGCGTGCTGTGTGGGCATTTTTTACCGTCTACGCGTTCGTATTCGTCATGCTGATGCTGGCAATGATGTGGCTCGGGCTGGATCAGGTATCGGCATTTTCAGCTGTCGCGACTTGTCTCAACAATCTTGGCCCCGGTCTCGGCGATGTAACGGCAAACTTCGCGACGTTAACCCATGAGATGAAACTGCTGGCAGCGTTCGCCTGCATTCTCGGTCGCCTCGAAGTTCTTACTATTTTTGTATTGTTCACCGCGGAATTCTGGCGCGACTAACTATCCCATGCATCTTCGACAGAGTTTCGCTACTCGGGAACCGGCGCTGTCATGAAGTCCTTGCCTATTGCATCTTTCAGAAACGCCGAATGCGGTTTAGTCCAATTTGCCGCGCCGTCGGTTCGCGGTCACCGTGCAGAGCCTGTAGGCCTTGATCGTAAAGGCAGCATTTCCGTCTCAACCCCCCGATGAGATGCTGCAGGCAGGGAAGCCTTTCCGGCGAGAGGTAAGAGCACCCGGCGACGGCTGTCGTCGTCAGCCACGCTGCTTATTGCTGGCGATCATACGATTGCAAAGGCGATGCCGTCGCTGTCTTCAAACTCATCGCCGACACCCCCCGCCGTCGTGTCGATTGGGGAAGGGTCGCCGGTTTCGTCCATCCAGCCCGCGAAGCAGCTCCAGCCCAGGCTGCGAGGAGCCGCGAGCCCGGCCGGATCGTTGCCCTGCAGTGCGAGATGGAACTTGCCGAACAGGGCGGTCTCGTAGCCCCGTTTCTGCAGCAGCTTCAGTGTCGTCGTCTCGAACGGGGAAACCATCGAGTTGGCACGGTCCAGCGGACCGAGAGCGCCTTCTACGTTGGTCCGGAACGGGAACCGTCAAGTGAAGAATACCGCCCGACTGGTCGGGCACGCCGGCATCGACCACGCGTTGCGGAATCTGACGCCCGCCTCGGAGATCGACGCGATATTCGGGGTTTCCGGTATCTCATCCCCTATGTCTTCGAATCCGTCGTAGAGAGTCTGCAACTGATCGATGCCGATGTCGTCCACCACCACGAACAGGATGTTCGGCTTGGAGGGCGGATTCAGAGAATCCCGCTTGGCGTCACTCGGAAGCGCCATCAGCAGAAGTCCAAAGAGTCCAACGGAAATCACCATGTAGCGCAGCATGAGCCAACCCTCCCGCATTTTTTATTGTTTGACACACTTTCTCAAAGCGGTCAGGTCTGAGAATTTCCATTCCTTGAAAGAAATGAAGACATCATTTACCCAACTCCGCGCAACTGGGCGCAATACATCCGGGCGAGTATAGCCGCACATTTCGATAATGTTGGCCCGTCGCTGTGAAAGGCCCGTCGCGGTTGCAAAGGCAGCCCATTCAAACCGTCACGCCGGCGGCTGGATACCGCCCTGCTCGTCCAGCCGAGCGGGCGAGAGGACTATCGCCAGAGGAGCGGCGGGTTCCGACAGCGGATGCAAACGTATCAAATCGGGCCGGCGTTTCGATTATTGAGCGTCGATGGCGGCAAAAAGCAAACCGACGGACACTCTCAGGAACCCTTGTTCGGCTCCCGCTGCCGGCACAAAGCCATCGCTTTCAGAAAAGCCGGGTTGTCGCGCAGCCGGTCGAAACTTGGGTCGATGTCCGCATACCAACAACGGCGCAGGCCAGCCGCGAACGCGGCGCGAAGCTCTTCCAGCGCAATCTCGTGATCGCGCTGTAGCGCGGCTGCGGAAGCTCTGCAATAACTCGCTTGCGGTAGACCCAGCCCTGCGCTCTGCATGTCCTCGATAAACTCTCTCGTTGCCGCGGCGACCTCGCCCGCGTGTGCTATTTGCCCGGCTCCGCGTAATGCCGCTGCCTTGATCGCGCCGAAACAGACTCCGTAGTAGATATCCCAGGAGTTTTTGAGTGCTGCTTCGCTTCCGGGCAGTCCCTCGGCCTCCGCGAAATGCCGTGCTGCCGCGTCGAGGTCACCTGCCAGTGCAAGCAAAGCCGCGCCGCTCGTGATAATGAATGGCTGATTCGGGTTCTTTGCGATCAAGTCGGTTGCATAGAGCCGCGCGTCCTTGCTCTTTCCGGCTGCGACGATAGCGAGGCCTCGCGCGAACACTGCGCCGGCCCACTGCGGCGCAAGGGCTACAGCACGATCGAGCCAGTCTGACGCCGGAACCGGCTGGTCCAGATCAAGATATACGACACCCATCTGGGCGACAAAAACGGCGCGATCGGGATCACGATCAATCGCATCAAGATAGAACGTGATCGCCTGCTCGAGCTCGCCCCGCGTCCATGAGACCAACGCCCGACCCCAGTAGCCATTGGGATGCGAGTCCTCGATACGAATGGCAGCCGCGAAGCGTTCGTTCGCTGCGTCAAATTCGCCACGCAGCCAATGGTTGACGCCGGCGCGATTGTTGATCTGAAACGAAAGAGGATCGAGCCGTCGCGCCCGCTGCAGTAGCGGCGCGGCCTCGTCGAGGCGGCCCTGGTCCTCGAGTGTTATCGCGAGCCACATGTGCGCCATTGCATCGTTCGGGTTGAGCTGAATTGCACGGGTCAATGCCTGACGCGCGCCACGATAGTCGCCTTGGCTTTTGAGGAGCAGGCCGAGCGACGCCTGCGCCTCGCCAAGCCCCGGGTCGAGTGCGAGCGCCTTGTCGATGGATGTCCGGGCTTTGCCACCTATGTCGGAAAATGTGTTGCTCGAATAGTCGGGCAACAGCAGATAAGCGTCAGCGAGACCGCTATATGCGGGCGCAAACTCAGGGTCGATTTCGATCGACTGGTTGAACAGCACGATAGCCCATCCGAGGTCGCTCTCCGTGCGTTTGTGCAGGCTGTGGCGACCACGAAGATACAGGTCGAACGCTCGCATATCGGTGGTTCTGGGCGGGCTGTCGGCCTCGGTTGTGAGGTGCTGAGTCAAATCACCGGCAATTTTCAGCGCGATCTCGTCCTGTATTGCGAACAGGTCATCAACGGACCGATCGAAAGTCTTGGACCAAAGGTGAGCGCCGGTGTCGGTGCGTATCAGCTGGGCGACGATGCGCAGCCGGTCTCCCAGCCGTTGCACGCTGCCTTCGACCAGCGTGGCCACGTTGAGCTGCTGGCCGATTGCGCGGGCATCCAGGATCTGACCCTTGAATGCGAATGAGGACGTTCGCGAAATGACAACAAGCTCATCGATATTCGCGAGCCGGTCTATCAACATATCGCTGAGCCCGTCGCTGAAATATTCGTTTTCCGGATCGCTGCTCATGTTCACGAACGGCAACACGGCAACCGAATTAGGCATCGGCGTTCCGGCCATGTCAGCGGTCTCGTTTTCTGTGAGCGACTCCCTCAACATCAGGAAAGCGAGCGCGAGCGTGCCGGCGAGCAACAGCAGCACGCCCGCGACGACGGTGACCGTGCTGGCTGCCGGGAGCGCCTTTGCCCGGCGCATCCCGCCCGGGGTGAAGTCGACGAACCAGGCGACAAGCATCGCAATCGGGAAACCCACGACGAATGCCGCGGCAATGCCGGTGATGACGGCGCCGGGCGCGTTTACCCGTTCGAGCAGAAAACCGGCTATTTCGACCGCACCCCATGCCGCGGCAGCGTAAATAGCTGCCGCGTGGAAAACGCGGCGACGTCGCAACTCGACGAGCAACTGCATATCCGTCCTTACGCGCGGACAGGTCTGGTAAAGAGCATACCCCATGTCCGTCGGGCCAGGTGATATGCACCTGCGGCCAAAAGGAATGGTCGCGTCCGCGGCAGATGCGTGGCCGGGGTGTTGGCGGTCTTCATCGCGCTCGCCCTTGTGGCTGAATGGTTGGCGGCAGTTTTCGATTGTGCCAGTCGGTTGTCCTGGCGGTCCGCACAGATACCTGTCGCAGCGACCGGCAACACTGCGGTCGCCGGTTATCCTCGAGAAAATCCGGATTCGCAATGCTCCCGGGCCGAACCGTTTCCGGCTTACGAATCCCTGCGAACGGGGCAGGCGCTGCAGGAGTGCTTGCCGCAACCGCGGCAGGCAAGCACGTCTCTGTCGCCGGAAGACGGTGGCAGTTCTCGCCTTGCAAGAGCCTGGACCCCGAGCCACAGGCCAAGCAGCCCCAGCACGATGGCGATGGATACAGCAAGGTGGGCGAGAATACTCAACTACCCATCCCGGCAAAGCCCATAAAGGCCATCGAAAGGACACCGGCGAGAATCAGGGTGATCGCAGCGCCCTGCACCACTGAAGACACGCTGGAGAGCTCCAGCCGCTCTCGCAGACCGGCCATCAACACGAGGGCGATGGTGAATCCCACGCCGGCGCCGAGCGCAAACGCCAGCGATTGCACGAAATCGTATTCGCGGCTGGTTTGAAACAAGGCGACCCCGAGAATGGCGCAATTGGTCGTGATCAGCGGCAGGAAG
>Ga0316191_10003905_pt1 | contig 11076 bp, 8 predicted proteins | sample Eddworburr2cm_MG_FD_204928 | JGI IMG/M metagenome (GOLD analysis project Ga0316191, IMG submission 204928) | Coastal sediment microbial communities from Maine, United States - Eddy worm burrow 2 cm | ecosystem: Environmental > Aquatic > Marine > Coastal > Sediment | place: USA: Maine | collected... | reverse complement strand
CATCCATCAAAGCCTTTTCCAATGGCCGGAAGGCGTAATCGTGCTTATGGTCGCGGCGCATCCACAACTCGGAGGGGTTGTTCATAGGCGGGGTCAGCATCTCGGCCTTGTCGTACCAGTCATCCGGGTACGGGAATTCGACCAGCTCAATGTCATCCATGGTCATGTCATGCAGCATCAGCATATTCTCGATAGCCATGTGCTCCTGGACGCGCCACCAGTCATTTTTCATGGTGTTGAGGCTCTTGGTGATACCGACCTTCTTGCCCTTCAAATCCGTAACGCGAAAGATCTTGTCGCGGGCTCGCACCTGCATCACCCCACCCTCGTAGACCCACGTCGCGCCCAGCAGCACGGTAGGACGACGGTCGGCGTGCACGTCGATCGCCGGGTTCAGGCCGCCAAAGCGAATCAGGTTGTCGAGATTGTGTATGTAGTGTGGGTACCAGTTGTTCTCGGGCGCGGAGCGAAAATAGGCATAGTCGACGCCAATCTTCTTGAACTCCTCACGACACCAGCCCAACTCCTGGTCCACATTGTTGGCGGACACCATCGGACAGTTCGTGAACCACACTTGCGACCAGTCCAAAGGCACGGTGGTTGATTTCTTCACTGTTTTGCTCATCGTCTGTACTCCTGCTGTAGCTGATTGGTAGGTGGTGTCCGACCCGGAGGCCGACAGGATTTTCAACTCCCTTCAATTGTAGACACCATCTCATTTTGCGATGGTTTATTTTTTGACACAAAATAGATAATTTTGGACAAGTTCGACTACACTCTTTGATACTGATCAAGCAACCGCGGACAACGACATGGCGACGGCCAGAAAGGGAACAGGCACGCCCAGGGACATGCTCCGTATCGGTGCCACAATGGGCGTGCCAACGGTGCTGCGCAGCCTGGGGCTGGTCCCCGCCGAGGTGTTGTTGGCAGGCGGGTTCGACCAGGGGCTCTTTGACGACCCCGACAATTTGATCTCCTTCGCCGCACGTGACCGGCTGCTGGAAAATTGCGCCGCAATGACCGGATGCGAACACTTCGGCCTCCTGAGCGGGCAGCAGGGCGGGCTGCATTCCCTGGGCCTGGTGGGATTGCTGGTTAAGTACTCGCCGGATGTGGGGGCTGCCTTGGCCAACCTGGTGCGATATTTCCATCTCCATGCCCACGGCGCTACATTGAACCTGGCAGTACAGGGCGGCACCGCTATCCTGGGCTACCAGATACAGGAGGGCGGGGCCGGCACCAACCGGCAGGTTGGTGATGGCGCTATCGCCGGCTTATTCAACATCCTGCGTGAGCTGTGCGGCCCTGGATGGAAGCCAACAGAAGTCTGGGCAATACACCGCAAGCCGCGAAATATCGAGCCTTACCAGCAATATTTCAAGGCGCGCCTGCGGTTCAATGCCGAGCAAAATGCCATCGTCTTTCACTCCTCGTGGTTGACCACCCCCCTGCCCGAAGTCCATTCCGATGTACGTCGCATGGTGCAAAAGCAAATCGATGCACTGGCGTCCCGGCATCGCGACGATTTTCCCGAGCAGGTTCGCACTCTACTGCGGGCTGCCCTGCTCAGTGGAGATGCCAGGGCAGATCGAGTAGCCGCGCTACTCTCGATCCATCCACGAACGCTCAATCGCCGCCTGAGTCTCTACGGTTTACGCTACCAGACACTATTGGATGACTGCCGCTTCGAAATGGCGCGGCAAATGCTGAAAGACTCCGACCTGAAGATCAGCGAAATCGCGTTGATACTCCATTACGCCGATGCGCGGTCCTTCATCCAGGCGTTCCGGCGCTGGAGCAATACAACACCCGCGCAATGGCGAGCCACACAAAAACAGCAGCGCAGGACTTCTGTCCGAAAGGAAGCTTCGTAGACTAAGATCGCCTGCCTGCTGGCAATGATCCAGCAGATAGGCCTGAGCCAGGCGGCACTGGCCTGGTTGGTACTGCAACTGGTCTAGTTGGACCGCACCAGATCGCCGGTATCGAAATCCACTTTCAGGCTGAACTGAATACGATAATCCGAACCGACATTACCGGAGATATCCTCGCGCTGGCCCCAGATGAATTCGGTGCCCAGCATGACGTGTTTCCTGGGGTAGTGCAGCAGGTTGATCTGCGCGATCTGGCCGCGCTCAAATTCACTCTGAGCCTGCCCGTCACTGGTATCCAGGTCAATCATCGACCAGCCGACAGAGGTGGACCACTTGTCGCTCCAGTAGTGGTCGTAGTAGGTGCTGATACCCAGGATCGGCACGGTTTCGGCCCCCGCCTTTGTGATATCAGCGGAATCAGGGGCGATGTCCAGGCCACCGTCATTCATGTAGTTGCCGATACCCTCGCCATACACCAGCTGCAGCTTCAACTGGTCATTGCCCCAGGTAGACAGGCCTGCGCTGGTGTTGATACCCCAGCCGATCTCATAATCCTTGGAACCGGTGTCGAGTCGCTCGTAGCCGAGTTTTCGCACGATACCCGCCACCTTGTAATGCCCGAAGTCACCACTGCCGAGATAGCTTGCGGTGAGGTCGGGCAGGTCATTATAGGACTGGAACACCTCCGAAGCCGTAGAATCCGTGGATTCACATTCGGGAGGCGCGCTGGGCAGGTCACAATTATCCGTGTCCCGAAACTCGCCTACGCTCAACGCCGTACTGGGATCTTCAAGGGTGAACACCAATGCGTTATCGCCCATGGGGAAGGTATACCGCGCCTGCTTGTTGCGGTAGAACACCATGCCGGTAGGGCCCCAGTAATCGATAGTGTTGGGGAAGATCCCTATGTCCATGAAATTGGACCAGTACTGACCCATACCAAAATCCTTGTAGGTAGCCCAGGCATGCCTCACGCGCAGGGTAGTCTGGCCCTCGTCTGAGCCGACGCCAAACAATTCGCCTTCCAGGATGTAGGTTACGTCGTCGCCGTAGCCGCCCCTGATGCCGAGCCGCGACTGGCGCACGCTGAATACAGCATTGCCGTCATTACCATAAGCACCGCTCTGGGTAGGAACCGTTGTTACCCGCAGGGTATCCTCCCAGTTCGGGTCCACCCGCTTGAAATCGTAAATGGCGTCCGCCATGGCGAAGCCGTAAACTTCCACGGAGAGCTTGTCCGATGTTTCTTCGGCCGCTTTGGCTGTGCTCGCCGTTGCCGCCGCCGGGTCTGAACCGAAGTCCTGAGCCGGGACCGGTAGTTCCGTTCCTAAGTCTTCCGCTGTGGGCGGTGATCCCGTTGCGGCTTGCCCGGTTTTCAACCGCTTGAGCTCAGCGTCCATGGCCTCCATCATCCGCTGCTGTTGCTGCATAGCAGCCTTTTGCTGTTGCAGTTGCTGCTCCAGCGCGGAAATTCTTTCCGCGTCTGTGGCGGCAACGGCGTTGAGCCCGTAACAGGCGCACAGAATTGCCAATGGCAGCAGCGCTTTTCTGGTTTTTAGCATTTTGCTTTTCCTTAATTTCACTGCGGCAATCTTTGTCGGTGCTACTTCACCGGCGTCACAACGTAGGGATTGCCGCCGAGCGCATTGGATATATCGGCAATCGCCTTCTGTGCGCGCACGCTGTTACCGGCCGGATCCAGTGGCGGTGAAATAACTGCGATGCCGAATTTCCCCGGAGAAACGGCGATAATACCACCGCCGACGCCACTTTTGGCAGGCAGACCAGTAAGGTACAACCACTGGCCGGAGTCATCATAGAGACCGGCAGTAGCCATCACCGCGAGCACTTCGGGAACATTTTCTTCTTTCATCACCTGCTCACCGGTGAGCGGGTTGCGGCCGCCATTGGCAAGGGTGGCAGCCATAACCGCAAGATCACGCGCATTCACATTGACCGAGCACTGTTCGGTATAGATGTCGGTGGCCTGATCAGGATTGTCCTTGATGCGGCCATAGGCGTACATGAGTTCGGCGATCGCCTGGTTGCGCTGGTTGGTGGCCGCCTCGGATTCGAAGACTTCCTGGTTGACGGACAGTTCGCGTCCGGCAAAGGCATTGTAATAGTTCAGGATCTTGTTCCAGATTTCTTCCCGGGTATTTCCCGAGACCATACTTGTGGCGGTGATGGCACCGGCGTTGACCAGGGGGTTCATCTGCGCCCCCTTGTATTGCTCTATGGCGACAATGGAATTAAACACCTGGCCCGTGGCATCCACCCCCATATTGTTATTGATCGCCTCAGGATTTCTCTCATCCATGACCAGGGCCATGGTAAACACCTTGGAGATGGATTGGATCGAAACCTCCGATTTGACATCGCCCTTGGTGTAAATCTTGCCCTCAGGAGTCACCAGCGCTATGCCGTAGATATTCGAATCTACCTTGGCCAGCGCCGGTATGTAGTCGGCATTGGCCCCTTCCTGCAGGGATTTGTATTTGGTATAGGCGGCGTCCAGCGCTGCCTCGACGTCTCCTTTGGGCAGGGATTCGCGACCCTGCAGTCCCGCGGCAAACAGGCACACCGCCAGCACCGTCACGGCTCTTGAGAATGATAAGAAACCCATAGTTTTAACCCTTCAAGTCAGTACCTTGTGAAATTCCCTTCGCCAGCAAGGGAGACATTGCAGTTGCGCCGGATGGGCAACTAACAGCACCTTTAACTTAGACTATGGGAATTACACAGGCAAAACAACGCAAGCACGTGGTTTAAATTGATACCAGTCAATAAAGCAAGCGATAACCATAGGCTGCCAGCAAACCCGTCTGGTATAAGACAAGGCCAATAGAGAGGCGCCGATGCTATTTGTCGAGCTGAGTATTCTACTTTTGTGCATCGTCATGGGTGCCCGCCTCGGCGGCATTGCCCTGGGCACCCTGTCCGGCATCGGGCTGGTGGTGTTCGTCCTGGGGTTCGGCATGCCACCGGGAAATCCCCCGGCTGTTGTGCTGGGAATGATTCTCGCAGTCATCACCGCGCTGTCGATGATGGAGGCCGCCGGGGGGCTGAACTTCCTGGTTGAAACAGCGGAGAAGCTGCTACATCGCAATCCCGCCCGCATCACCGTGATTGCGCCGCTGGTCACCTATGTGTTGATTTTCGCCGCCGGAACCCAGCACGTCATCTATTCGCTGCTCCCCGTTATCGCCGAGGTATCACGCAAGGCGGGGATCAGGCCCGAGCGCCCCCTGTCGATGAGTGTCATCGCCGCCCAGCACGGCCTGATTGCCTCCCCGGTGTCCGCTGCCACCGTCGCACTGATCGCCGGCCTGGGCGGTCTGAACGCGAGCTTGATCGATATCATGCTGGTGACTATCCCCGCGACCCTGCTCGGCGTCGTCGCCGGCATTCTCTGTGTAGCCCGCAAAGGCATGGAGTTGGAAGACGACCCACAATACCAACAACGTGTGTCCGCGGGTATCGCGGCTCCAGCCCCGCGGCAGGAGCCACTGGCGGGCGTTGCGCGTCAGCGCGCAATGGGATCATGCGCGGTATTTCTTGGCGCGGTGGCCCTGGTGGTGCTGCTTGGCCTGTTTCCCGGCCTGCGCCCGGTCTACGAGATCGGCGTCGGCCAGGGCGTGGTGTCCGGTCAGGCCGAAATGGGACAGCTGATTATGATCATCATGCTCGCGGCCGGAGGTATCATCTCCCTCGCGTTCAAAGCCAGCCCCGCGGACGCCATCAAGGGCAAGCTGATGAGTGGCGGCCTGGTGGCGATCATCTCCATTCTCGGCGTGTCATGGCTGGGATCTTCTTTTTTCACCGCCAATGAGACAGCCATTGTCGGCGGCATCAGCGCACTGATCGAAAGCTACCCGTGGGTATTCGCGCTGGGACTGTTCGCTCTGTCCATCGTGCTGTTCAGCCAGGCGGCAACTATTGTGATACTGGTACCCGTGGGTGTCGCCCTGGGTCTACCACTGCACATACTGGTGGGCGTCTACCCCGCGGTAAACGGCAATTTTTTCCTGCCGACCTACGGTACGGTGCTGGCGGCGGTTTCCTTTGACCAGACCGGCACCACCCGCATCGGCAAATACCTGCTCAACCACAGCTTTATGCTGCCCGGCCTGGTGACCACTGTCACCGCGACCCTGGCCGGCCTGTTTATTGGCAAGCTGCTGCTTGCCTGACCTGTAAAAGCACCCGGAGGCACTAATGAAAAAGAAATCCCTTGTCCTGGCCATATCGGCCCTGAGTCTGGCCGTGGCCAGCACAAACCTGCAGGCACAGGCCGCGGCAGTTACCCAGCCACAAAATGTGCGCATCGAACATGACTTGCTGGGAGAGAAGGAAGTTCCTGCCAGTGCGCTGTACGGTGTGCAAACTGCCCGCGCCATCGAGAACTTCCAGATCTCCGGCACCACCCTGGTTGACTACCCGGAACTGATCAATGGCTTTGCCCAGGTGAAAATGGCCGCGGCCATGGGCAATACCGATGCCGGCAAAATGAAGAGCCAAACCCGCGATGCCATCATCAAGGCCGGACAGGCTATTCTCACCGGCAAGTACCACGACCAGTTTACGGTAGATCCCTACCAGGGTGGCGCCGGCACCTCCACCAATATGGCCGCCAACGAAATCATGGCCAACGCCGCCCTGCTGGAGACCGGGCGCCAGCTGGGGGAATACGAGATCGTCGAACCGCACGACGACCTGAACATGTCGCAGTCCACCAACGATTCATACCCCACGGCGCTCAAGGTCGCCATGGTCACCAACAACGACCTGGTGGTTGAGCAAATTGAGTTGCTGGTGGCTGCACTACGCGCCAAGGGCAATGAGTTTATCGACATATTGAAAATGGGCCGCACCGAAATGCAGGATGCCGTACCCATGACCGTGGGGCAGGAGTTCCATGCCATGGCCGCTGCCCTGGAGGACGAAATTACCTTTATCCGCGCCTCGGAAAAGCCCTTGTTTGCCATCAACATGGGCGGAACAGCTATTGGCACCGGGCTCAATGCGCCAGCCGGCTACGCCGAAAAAACGGCGGCACACCTCGCCAATCTGACCGGTAAACCCTTCTGGAAGGCAGGTGACCTGATCGCAGCCACCTGGGACCAGCATGCCTTCGTCGCCGAATCCGGCGCCATGCGCAGCCTGGCGGTGAAGCTGTCGAAAATCGCCAGCGACATGATCTTGCTGTCCTCCGGGCCCAGGGCCGGCCTTGCCGAAATCAACCTGCCACCGGTGCAGCCGGGGTCATCCATCATGCCCGGCAAGGTCAACCCGGTGATGCCGGAACTGGTAAACCTGGTGTCCTTCCGGGTGATCGGCAACGACCTGACTGTCACCCTGGCAGCGAGAAACGGCCAGTTGCAGCTCAATGCCTATGAACCGCTGGTAGCGATCGCAGTACTGGAGTCACAAAGGTTACTGGCCAATACCATGGCCACCTTCCGCACCCGCTGCGTGGACGGTATTACCGTGAATGCGGATACCCTGGAGGGCTACATTGAGCGCACAGTGGGCATCGTGACGGCACTCAACCCGGTCATCGGCTACGAGCGCGCCACCGAGTTGGCCAAGGAAGCCTACCGCACCAACAAGGGTATTCTTGAGATCGTGCGCGACAAAGATATTCTAACTGACGCCCAAATTGAGGAAATCCTGAGCCCTGCGGCCCTCACCGGGCTCAACAAGAAACAGTACCCGTGAGCGATATTGAGTAAGGCCGTTAACGGCGCCTGAAGCCGGCGCAGCACTGATTAAAAGGGTGCTGCGCCGCCTAACCATTAATACTCGTAGAACATTTCCTGGATGCGCTTCGGGTCGCTGGTCTGGGTCAGTGCCAGCTGCAGCAGCACCCGCGACTTTCCCGGGTTGAATTCGCCGGAAGCGACAAAGCCCATTTCGTCATCATTGACTTCATTATTGCGCAACACCAGGCCCTCGGGCAGGCGTGTGCTGCGCACGATAACGACGCCGTTGGCGGCGTGCTTCTTGACCGCGTCCAGTGCCGGGCTGGTCATGTTGCCATCGCCAACTCCGGCAATGACAATACCTTGCGCACCGTTTTTGACAGCCGCGTCGATCAGGTCCGCACTCATATTGGCATGGGCATAGATCACGTCTACGCGGGGCAGCTTGTCCAGCCTGGCCACATCGAACCCGGTTGCCTTACCCAATTTCTTGTTCATCGGCTCGAACCATTCGACGGTGCCCGTGTGCACCAGGCCGGCGGGGCCGCGGTTGACGCTTTCGAAAGTCTGCAGGCTGGTCGTATTGGTTTTCACGATATTGCGCGCATAGTGGAACTCGTCGTTGAGGCTGACCAGCGTACCCTTACCGGTCGCCTCAGGACTGATCGCCACCGCGACACTGTTGTAGATATTACCCGGGCCATCGGCGCTAACCGCAGTTGCTGGGCGCATTGAACCCACCATCACTACCGGTTTGGTGCCCTGTGTCACCAGGCTGAGAAAATAACTGGTCTCCTCCAGGGTATCGGTACCGTGCATTATTACGATGGCATCCACATCGTCGTCGGCCTGCGCCGCAGCGACGCTTTTGGCCAGCTTGAGCCAGACCTCATCGTTCATATCCTGGCTGCCGATGTTGACGACCTGCTCGCCGGTAATATCGGCAAGCTTGTCCAGGTTGGGTACCGCGCTGATCAGCGTATCGACGTCGTAGGCGCCGGACTTGTAGCCGTAATCCCCGGCGCTGGCCTGGGCGCCGGCAATGGTGCCGCCGGTGGCGATCATCCGAACATTCGGCAGGTCTTGCGCGGCGTTAGCGCCGCCCACGGTGAAAGTCGCCAGCAGCCCGAGGGCAAACACTGTGGATTTCATTGCGGTTATCTTTGCGGGTTTCATGATTGATCTCCTTGCGGGTGAACCCTGGTGTCGTACGGGCCAGGAAGTGCGGACAACAGCGGCTGCCGATAGACTATGAAATTTCCAATTACATAACAACGTAAGCGCGTGGTTTATATTGATATCAATCAACATCACCGATCTGGATAACCATATTCCGCTATACTCGAACCTGAATTCGTATTATCACTTAACGACAAGGGATAACGACACAGTATGCAGCCATGATCGATGATTCCATTTCGAGCCGCGCACGCTCACCCAAGGGCAAGCGCACCTTACAGGCCATTCTCGACGCCACCTATGAGCTGGTCAGCTCGGGGGGAATGGCCGCCGCGTCACAGGAAGCCGTAGCCAGCGGCGCCGGCCTTACCCAGAGTGCGGTGCGGCATTATTTTCCAAAAAAGGAAGATCTGCTTGATGCTTTCTTTGAGGCCGCGATTGAGCGAATGGAGCACCAGTTTGAGGCAGAGTTTGCCAGGGTAGATAAAGACCCGCGCTTGCGCCTGATCAAGCTCGCTTCCCTGCACTACGACCGAATTCTTGAAAATGAAGATGTGGCTTTTTTCGAAATCGCCTCCGCCTGGGCGCGCAATCCCGAATACCGCAAGTTCCGCGATAACTGGTGGCAACGCATCAACCGTTATTACTTGCAACTCGTCCGGGAGATACATCCCGATTGGAGCAGGAAGCGCTGCACCGCCACGGCCTTCCAGATCATGACCCTGGTGCTGGGTGGATGGGTTACCATGGGCAGCTCGCATCCACTGCACCATCGCCTCCGGCGCAAGACCCTGAAAGCGATGCTGATTGACGGTATCGAGCGGTTGATCGACTAGCCTGCTGATCCCAATGACTGGTTTTGTCGGCCATACCTTCGTCACTGAAGGTGCACTGCCAGCGCTCGCCGCTCGCTTGTTGACAGAATATGAACGCAGACATCGACATCAGCTATTGCTCAGAGAGACGAACCCTTATTCCGCCGCTTTATAATCGATAGCTTACAGTCACTAATTGGACGTCAATTGAAACAACTTAAACCGTGGTCTGTCCCCGATTTGCCCCCCTGTCGGTACACAGCAAGGACAGCAGTCCGGGCAAACGCAGCAACAGTCAAAATGGGTACCAGTCAATGAAGTCATCTGCAATTCGCAATCTAGCCGGCCTTATAGGCCTCACCCTGCCTTTGTTCACGGGGCGTGTGATGGCTGCCGAGATATCAGTGCAACTGGAAAATCCTCCTTCTTCCGGGACGGTCGCCCTGGCCCTTTACGGCTCCGCCAATACATTTGGAGACCTGCGAGACCCTGTCAGGCTTGAGGCCTATAAGGTGGATGGGCGTGAAAGTTACGTGTTGAACGATATCCCGGCCGGCGAATATGCCCTGCTGGTTTATTACGATGAAAACGCCAACCTTGAGATAGACAAGAACTTCATCGGGATTCCTACCGAGCCGCTGGGTTTTTCCAACGACTACCGGCCAAAAGGGCCGCCCAGCTTCACGCGAGCGGCCTTTACCCTGGCGCAGGACGAGCAGCGTCAATTCAGGGTCGGGCTCTATCGGCCGCTGGGTAAGCGCGGTCGCCTTGGTGTGGGCGTGGGTGCGATAAGCCGCAGCAGCCCTTACCGTGATTATGACGGCAGCGTGACCCAGGTGATTCCTGCCATTACCTATAATGGTGCTCGCCTGCAGATACTGGGGCCCAAGGTCAGCTATGGTCTAGTGGGGACGGGTAAGCTGAGACTGGCAGCGGCCGGGACTTATCGGCAGGGTGTCTACGATGAAAACGACAGTGACTATCTCCAGGGGATGGGAGATCGCGACAGCACCTTTATGGCCGGCCTAGCGCTGCAGGCGGAATTGCCAATGGGCTTCGATATGGCCCTGAGCTACCAGCACGATGTGCTCGACAGAATTGGCGGTGGAGAGGCAAGGCTTGCGATCGACAAGTCGTTCCAGGCAGGTAACTTCAGGTTTTCTCCGGAACTGGGTGTCAACTGGCTGGCGCAGGACCTTGCCAATTATGATTTTGGGGTACCACAGAAAAAGGCCCTGGCCGACCGGCCCGCATACCGCCTGGATTCGATTTTTACAGTGGATGTTGGGGTAGGCATGCTGTACGAGATAACGACGGAGTGGCTACTGGTCATGAATGTCGCTGTGGAGTTTTTCGATAACGAGATCACTGACAGCCCGATCGTCGATGAAGACTATGTGGTGAAGGGTTTTTTCGCCGTCAATTACGTTTTCTAGAGCAGCAATCGTGCTGACAATCCAATTGCCCAAAACGGGATAATGCGGTGATCAATAGATGCCG
>Ga0316191_10003903_pt1 | contig 11079 bp, 13 predicted proteins | sample Eddworburr2cm_MG_FD_204928 | JGI IMG/M metagenome (GOLD analysis project Ga0316191, IMG submission 204928) | Coastal sediment microbial communities from Maine, United States - Eddy worm burrow 2 cm | ecosystem: Environmental > Aquatic > Marine > Coastal > Sediment | place: USA: Maine... | reverse complement strand
GGCCCGGGAACGTGTGGCGGAATTGCTGGGGTTGCCCGCTCACCTGGAGGTGGAAGCCATAATTGCCGTGGGGTATCCTGCGGAAGAAAAGGCGCCTCATCCGCAAGAGTTTCTGCCGGTTGAAAAAATATCTTTCAACAAATACGGAAACCGAACCCGGTCCTTTTAATTCATGGTTGAGTTGCTTTGCACCTGGGAATTTCTGGCGATGGCCACCAGCGGATCAGCGTCGGTACTGGGCCGGGGGGATACCATCGGGGTCGCATAGATAGCTTTTAAAACCACCGTATCAACACGACGCCACCGACCAGCAGGCAGACACCCAGTATTCGCATTCCGCTGAGGGGATGCAGTTGATATCCCAGCCATCCAAAATGGTCCAGCACCACCGAAGCCGTCATCTGACCGGCAACAATCAGCGCGACCATGGACGCCGCCCCCAGCCGCGGGGCAAGTACAACCGTGGAAGCAACCAGAAAAGCGCCCAGCAGCCCGCCGGTCCAAATCCACCACGGGTGCCGGGACATGGTGTCAACCGCCGGCCAGGGGATTCTTAAACACAGGGCGTAGACGAAAAGGCCGATGGTTCCCACGGCAAACGAGATGGTTGCCGCCAGAATTGCCGATTGGCTCCACTGGTTCAGTTGGGCGTTGATGCCGGCCTGGGTAGGGAGACAGAACCCGGCAGCTAAGGCCAGCAGAATGAACGGCCAGATCGAATTCATTTATTATGTTCCTTTCCCGGCTGAAGGCCCAAGTTGGATAAACAGGGAGAAAACCATCATGAAAGTACGAAAGGACCCAGTACGATAGTGCCTACCTGCGGGGCAGGCGAAAACATGAAAAATAATAAAAATGATCATAGGTAAGAATAAAACAGCTGTCAATCTCGATCTGAAATGACCTTAGGATATTTTTCCGAACATCAGGGCAGGCTTGAGTCCCCCATGAACAAAAGGAAGGGCATCAAGTTTGAAGGGCATCTTTTTGATAAATTTTTTGTTGGGGGCTACCAGGACCACCTTCCAGCCCTTATACGTCCGGTTTAGTTTGTCAACGATCGCTCCAAAAAGTTTTTCACTTTTTTCAAAGCTTCCCAACCGTATTCCGTAAGGCGGATTGATAACGACCAGCCCTGTTTGATCGGTCAACTCGCCCGGCAGAAAATCAAAAAAGTTTTTCCGGGCAACGGTTATGATTTCTGATAGATGGTTTTGCTGAATACAATTTTTAAGCTGACTGCAGACAGATGGATCCTGGTCAGAGGCAAATATCATCGGCTCTCGAGGATCCTTAAACAGGGTTTCGCACTGACGTTTCAAATAATCCCATCGCTTGTGGCTAAAGGATGGCCAGTGCCTGAATGCAAACTCTCGAAACCACCCCGGGGGTATGTTTTTGGCCATCAAAGCAGCTTCCAAAGAAAAGGTCCCCGTGCCGCACATCGGGTCTATCAGAGGTTCTTTTCCGCTGTAACCGGCCAGCAGCAAAGCAGCTGCCGCCATGGTTTCACGCAGCGGTGCCTTGCCGTGATGGCGTTTCAGACCGCGCTTGTGAAGATGATTCCCGCTGCTGTCAACCGAGATCGTAAACTGATCATCCAGGCCCCGGACAAAAAGAGTTGTATCCGATAGCGGTAAATCTATTTCTTCCGTGCTGTAATTATTATCCGGCAAATGCTTACGGATGCCGGCTAAAAAGCGTTGGCCTACAGCATCGGTATGATAAAGTCGGCAGTGTTTTGTGGTGACATGAATATGCGGCAACCCCTTGGGCGGCAGGTAAAGTTCCCAGGGGATCTTCGCCACTTTGTTTTCAAGTTGCCGAAAACTGGAGGCTGTCAATTTATCGATCCGCAAAAGAATACGGCTGGCCGTGCGCAAATGCAGATTGGCCTGATAACAATCCAGCAGTCGCCCGCTGAATTCAACACCGCCGTCAACAATCGAGGCATCTTCAATTGAAAGTTCGAGGGCCGACAGCTCCTGATGGCAAAGCGCTTCGAACCCGGGCGAAGTGGCAGCAAAATAGGTGCGTTGGCGTCCGGTGACATGCCGTTTGATACGTTTGGAAAGGGGGCTCTCGGGGGGCATGGTTTGAACCTCGTTACTCGATGTTGGATTCTCGATACAAAGCGCATGGCGCACAGCGTCTAATGCATAGCGTTCGAGTTCTCTGAGATTTCCGAATTGTACGCTAGGCACCATGCGCCTTGCCCTAAGCACTCTATACCACTAATTTCCAGAAACCACCAACCAGCAGCCAGCATCGAGCGACCAGTGACCAGAAACCAGTCACCAGCCACCAGCCACCAGAAACCAGTATCCAGAATCGAGCATCCAGAATCGAGTAACGAGTATCGAGCATTGACATCGGTGCAGTATTGCGGTATCAAAAAGCCTAAATAGCATCGGCTAGATCATAGTGTGCACAGACAAAAGATATTGTCTTTTCTCTATTAATAATATCAAGCAGTTATAAAAATACGAACGACAAAGGTTATTGTCCAAGAAGTCACTTTCAATTTTTTTAGGACAATAACTTTTGTTTTTTTAATATCTGAAATTGTGGTTCATCTCCGGTTAGTTGGAGCATTTAAAGTTCTCCTATCAGTTCCCATTCCCCCAATATATTGTATAAGATTCAGACAAGAAAACGTGGACTTTTAACGTCAATCCACGCTTTCTGATTCTTAGGTCTGATTGAACAATGATAGCCGAAGTCTTAAGTTGAGATCGCATCAAAAAGTCCAGTAAATGGTATCATAGGTTCAATTATTGGGTATTACATAGGGATCTATTGGATATTGCAGGTTTAAAACTACCAGGAAAATCGAATAAATCATGGGTCTGTCATTAAGGGGTTGGTATTTTCAGAGTTGGTACGGCATTCACACAAAAGCTTCTCTAAACCGGTTTTCTGTTTTAGTGAAATGAATATTTTTTCATCTATTAACCATCCCAAAGATAAATCATTAAAATAAATTACAATTTTTTTCCCAACCATTAATCGGACATCCTTTCAAATAAATTCTTCATCCATATTTTCAGATCAGTAGTAATCTCAAAAATTTGTTTAATCACAATATCGTCAATTTAATTTTTCTCTTTAGCTCTAATTAATAGATTCTTGAAACCTTTTTCAATAATTGTTCCGCAGCAATATATCAGGCGGCAAATCTATGTCGGTGCCTGCCAATAAATATTAAGTTTCTCTTATTTTTTTTGGACAGCGAATTCATTTGCTTTTGGAACACATCAAGACCAAAGGGGTAGATTTTATTAAGGTCGCTGGTATCGATAAACACCTCATAAGAACCCTCACTTTGCTTTTTTAAGGCATTGATCAATTCGTGTGCAGACATTCCATCAAAATCACCATACATATGCAAATGAAGACTGTCTCTGTTTTGATTAAAAAAAACCTGAAAATTAGAGGCCATTAGAAATTCTCCTTTTTCTGAACAAACGCACGATCTGCATTGCAGGACTTTTTTAATATTGAATATTTTTCCCCATCGCTCCTTATTTGATGATTCTTAAATTTATATTGCGGCGTTTTCTAAACAATTCGATTCCACATCCCTGCTTGTTACGCCACATGATTTGGCCCTTGCACTTAATGTCCTTACCATTTAAATGCGGCAAGGCTATGGTAATGATTTCTCCCACCAACAGATTTTCTGTTGTCTCAATAAATAAGCCATGACGACTGAAATTTTTTAGCCTACCTTCATTGAACCCCTTTTTTGTAGTGAAAAATATATTTCCTGAAAAAGGCCTTCTTGGTTTTGTTCTTTTATCTGAGCTACTTTTATTACCGGTGACAGGCATGAACTATATTCCTTTCCGAAATTATTATGATTTTATGGTCACTTTTCGACTGACAGCTGTTTTATTTTCTCGGCAGGTAAGATGCTTTGTTAGCAAAAATCGTGCAATATTATTACGATAAAAAAATACTATCAATTACTGATAGTTAGGATGAGAGGTATTTAACTTCCCAACTCATTATGGTAAAAAAATAGATAAAAATTAGGAAATTAATTTCATAGTAGGGCGGCTGCTATATCCAGCGGTAATCAAACAATGATGGAATATATTTTGGGGAATTCAATAGAATGACCAAACACCGACAAAATTGGACACTAAACTAAATATTTAAATTTATTTATAAAATTTTTTAACAGGTTATAAATTTTTGACACATTTACTAAACTATCGTTTTAAATAACCGATTGAAATTAATAGTATTTTGGGTTTGTATTCCTTTTGGTTCAAATTTTGCATTTCCAAATCTACATAAAGTGGAGCTTAATTCTAAACATTGCCACCCAATTTGCTCATTTGAACTTCAAAGGAGATGGATAAAGTTGAGTATGCTGAAAAAGCACCTGATCGCAAACCGCAAAGGATTTACTTTACTTGAATTGATGTCCGTATTGGTCATCATGGGGGTTTTGAGCTCGGCAGGGGTAAAAAAATATGACCTACTATCTGATACTGCCGATATAACTGCCTTAAATGCAGGAATACGGGAATTGAATACACAGGAAACCCTTGTCTGGACGGAAATGAAATTATCCGATACGGGTTGGACATCAGATGTTGATGTTTACAACGCAATTGAAAAAAATCTTGGGCCGGGATACAGTTGGAATCCAGGTCCGACTATTACCGGCGGAACATTACACTATAAATCCCAATCTGTTGCACTTGTGAGAACTGTATCGAAAAGAAATGACTTGGGCTCTTGGAATTAATTCAATTTAGAATATCGATGATTGTAAATGGTGTATAAAAAGACAAGAATTACGGTGAAGAGATGTTCGGTTGTACACCCCCTTTCAATTTAAGTCGATAAACCGCTTCCGGGGTAGATATCTCTTTTCCTTCTATCATTTCCTTTATTGCTGGGGTTGCCTTTCTGTAAATCTTGTACAATCCATTCATAAGTTCTATTTCAGAGATCTTCTCCCACCTATCCCAATTATGATATTTCACCTCATACTGAGGCATTGAGAACATCATTTTCTTCCTCCGCTCTGTCTCCGTTCCATTCAGAAATCAGTTTGCAAATCCGGTATCCGGCACAAAATCTTAAAAAGTGGTGTATTCGATATTTTCCAACTCGGTTTCAGGTATATCTATCAAAACTGAACACTTGCCAGAATCACCATTAATAAAGCCACGGCCATTTTTTATGAATGTAAATGGTATTCCACAAATAATCCGCTGTGGAATATCGAATTTTGAAAGCCTTAGTGTGCACTATGCAAATTATTGATACTTTTTGAGATTATGCGGATATCGCAGGCCAATATCAAATAAAGCTTTTAACCGAGACTTTATTTTACATTTATTTTAAGCTTATCATTTTTATAACCAAATTCGGTTAAAAGCGCTTTTGCAGTTTTCACGATTTCATTCGGGGTCAACTTAGTTTCAACATAAATTTCTGTTTTCTCAATTTCTTCCGGGATACGTAACTGGTCAGCGTACCTTGAAAAAAATGTTTTATTTTCTCCGGACACCCATAACACTTTCTCGAAGTCTTTTTTATGTTTCACATAAAGTAGTTCACACAAAGTTATAAGTACCTCTTCCCATTTATCTATTTTGTATGTATTATCATTAAATTCAAAAGATTTGATAGCTGTACCTTCATAAGTATCCGGCTCTTTTTTCGTCTTTGATTCTGTAGTTAAAGAATCCTCGGAAATAGTTACTTCCTTTACCGTCGGCTCGGATCTTATTTTTGCCGGGGGAGTCACAATCGCCTCAGAAGCATCTTCAATAATTAACTGTTCAAGATGGTTTTTTAAGTATTTTTCTATTAAGGAGGATTCTACTTTATAACCACTTAGTTTTTCTGTTGTATCGCTCAATAGCTCTACAAAGATTTTATTGGGTTGTGAAATAATTTGATTCCATGCATGAGGGATAAAATCCCGTGCAATTTTCTGATTTTTCTTTTCGTGTAAAGCCTCGGCAGATTTTAGGGCTTGGCCCTTTGAAATTTTATCTTTAGCGAGTAAATCTAATATTTTATCTGCAATTGGGTCTGGCTTTTGTTTTAAAAAATCTATAGAAAGAAACCATTTCTTTTGCCAATCACCTTCAGCTGAGATTAAATAAAACCACCAAACCAACCCGTTGGTTAGAATAGCAAGATTTACACCTTCTTGAGAGGTAAAGTCGATTAAGTCTTTTTGATGTTTATCTAATTTTGTCTGCACCCTTTTAACTTCAATGAAAACTCTGTGCGAGTTTTTTATTCGTAGTGCATACGAAACTTTGTTGGAGTTAACAGAATAATCAGGGCAAACCTCATCGACATCAAAGATGTCCCAACCGAGAATAGACAATAACCGTAAGGCTCCTGGGCATATAAAAGTAATACGCCCCATACGTGATGGCGTTATTGCCGATTTTGATGTTACCGGAGCTATGTTACGCCAATTCATTCGCATGGTTCATAAGGGAGGACTACTTGCACGACCAAGAATTATAATTGCAGTACCCTCCGGTATTACCCAGGTTGAAAGGCGTGCTGTTGCAGAAGCTGGTCAAGCCGCAGGAGCTCGTGAGGTGATTTTAATTAATGAATCGATGGCGGCTGCTATCGGAGCAGGATTGCCCGTAACTGAGCCCACATGCAATATGGTAATTGATATTGGCGGAGGGACAACAGAGGTTGCCATCATTTCTCTGGCAGGGGTTGTGTTCAGCAGGACTATTCGCGTTGCTGGGGATCATATGGATACTTCTATAGTTCAATATGTCAGGAGAAACTATAACCTTCTAATCGGGGAAAGAACTGCTGAAAATATCAAGGTATCAATCGGAAATGCATACCCTGAACATAAGAAGCTTGAAAACATAGAAGTTAAGGGGCGAGATTTGGCGACGGGCATCCCTAAAATTTTGACCATTGATTCTGAGGAAATCCGAATCGTTATCTCAGAGCAAATCGATGCGATAATAGAAAGTGTTAAGTTGGTTTTGGAACAAATTCCCCCAGAGCTGTCTGTAGATATCATTGAAAAAGGAATGGTATTAACCGGTGGGGGTGCTTTGTTAAAGAACCTTTCTAAAATCCTCAGTGAGGAGTGCGCAGTCCCGGTATCTGTGATTGAAGATCCATTGTCATCCGTTGTACTCGGAGCTGGGAAAGTAATCGAAAATATTGAACTACTCAAGAAAGTGACACCTGAATAGCTTTTGAATATTAAGATTCAATCAAACTGTTGATGTACTATATCTGGTTTTAAACAGGCAAATAGGAGATGCAATTTATATTACTTAAGCCATTTATCGAAGAGGATAGATCAGGACTCTGAAATATTTTTGATCTGCCTGGCATCAAACTAAAGCAATGAGGGTTGTCTGCGCTGCCTTTTAGTACTAAATCCTAGTATGAAACCAACAAAGAGAACACCTGATCCCGCCAGAAACCATTTAATGTAATATGAGACTTCAAGGTCAGATACCTGTTCTTCTAATTCAATGGCCTTTTGAGTTTGCTCAGACAGCTGCTTAGATACTTTCTCATGATTTGATTGTAAAGTTAGAAATTCCGCTGAGTCGGCTTTGAGGGATTCATAATTGCTACGAATTTTTTCAAGCTCTTTTTTTGTATCGGAGAGTTCTGAGCCCAACTTTTTATTTTCAGTTTTTAATTCAGAATTTTCATCAAAAATGGAACTGAATTTTGCTTTTAGCTTCGAGTGCTTTGATTCTAATTTGACCAGTTTTATCTTATTTGTTTCGTCTGATATCATATATCGATTTAAAATCCAGCCCTCGTTACCATCATCAAGTCTCACTAAACTCCATTCCTGTCCAGGCTCTATCACCTCAATTTTTTGCCCAGATTCAACCATTTTGATAATTTTATTATCTGTACTCGGTCCGGTTCGGAGGGTGACTTTAAGTACATCGGTTACATACATGGACTCAGCTTGTGCTGGTAGAGTAGAAATAAGAATAATTAATTGTATAAACAAGGCATATCCAACAATAGATTTCATTAGCAAAATTCTCCTAAGCTCTTACTTAAAATTGAATGTGCTGGATTCTATAATAGTGAATAATTTATAATACAATGATTTTTTTGGATTATTTTAAAAAGTAAAAGATTTCGAACAAACAACAATGGGAAAGGTGGAGATTTTTACAAAATTGATCGCATCATTGATATATCAAACCTGAACACTATTTGCCATAGTGTTCAGCCACTACCCAAAATCACCGCTTATTCTATAATACCTCTCTAATGCATGAATCTAAAACGAAAGGAGGTGATTTTGGTGCTCCAAATTTGCATGAATAAAGACTGTACCTCTCCATATTTCAAGCCTCATCAAAAAGTTCCGAACCAGCACTACTGCTCCAATCCAGACTGTAAGAAGGCAAGGCGCAGGATTTGGCAGAAAAAAAAAGATCAAACGATGAGGATTATAAAAAAAACCAGACTGCGGCTCACCTTTAGATATAATTTACAACAGGTATAAAAGTGCAAAGGAGAGCAAAAATTTAGACAGAGCGTATGCAAGATTAAACAGAAGATCTCGTTGCCTTTATGTGAGTAGTTCCAAGGGACTAATTTCCCGAATAAAGCAGCATCTGGGATATGGTCCAAAAGGAACTTATGCGATACAACTTTGTCACTGGTGTGATATGGATTTAGGCATTGACCTCAATATATACGCATTTGATAACGATATAAGCACAAAGGCTTTTCAGGCATTTGAAGATGGCGCTTGGAGCTCCTTAAAGCCAATGCTTGGAAGGCAGTGGAAGAAATAACTTTCAGAGATCGTATCTCCAATGGTGAAATCGAGGTCTATAACGAATTTAGTCTGCAGCACGAATTAGGTATATTTCTACGCAACTATTTCCAAACTTACAAGGTTCAATTCGAACGAAATGTTTTTTTCTTTTTCAATGAAAAAAAGAAATTTACGAAACGAGAAATTGATATCTCTATTTTCTCTCCTGACAAGAATCAGTTATTCTGCTCTTTAGAGCTGAAATACCCTCGAAATGGCCAATATCCAGAACAAATGTTTAGTTTTTGCAAGGATCTTGCTTTTGTTGAGGAAATGAAAACATCTGGTTTTGAGGAAACATATGTACTGATACTTGCAGAGGACCATTTATTTTACGAAGGCAATGGTGATGGGATTTACGGTTTCTTCAGGTCAGGTAAAAAATTGAATGGTTCCATTAAAAAACCAACAGGAAAGAAGGACTCAGCAGTATATATAAAGGGAAATTATACGATTATTTGGGAGCCCGTATTGGATGAACTTAAATACACATTAATAAAAGCAAACAACAAGTAGCTGACAAGTCATTGGAGAATTCACAGAATGATTTAGGGAAATGATTAAAAAAGTGTCGCAATAACTAACTATTGTGATATTTTTTAATTGCTTTTTGTTAAATATCGCAATCGGAGCGTATTGTGAAAATTCATTGATTAAAATTCAAAGTTGGGATTCCCGGTTTTATTCCTATTTGAAAAATTGGATTTTGGTTTATTTTTTTGAAATGTACTATTCTTGAGTTTGATTTTTTTTAATAGAAAGGATATGGTTTCATTCTTATTGCATAGGCAGATAATTTCATTTAACATCCGTACTATTATTATTAGGCGATCTCAAATTATGTGCTAGTGTTGGGCTGTAAAAATTGCAGCTTTTAATTAGGTCCGTATTCCAAATCATTTTATTAAATGACTTGGATTTTTGGTTAAAAATATAAAATATGTCCTTAAACAATAAGGCGATGAATATCGATTAGTTTATGAATGGACGTTAACTTAAGCACCAGGACACTAACTTTTGTTTATGGACGTTAACTTTTGAGGTTAAACAACATAGGAGGTGAATATGGCAAATGGATTGAATAAAGCTATTCTGATCGGTAACCTGGGAAAAGACCCCGAGGTACGGTATACTCCAAGTGGGCTTGGAGTTGCAAATTTTAATATCGCGACCTCTGAGACATGGAACAATAAGGAGGGTACCAAGGAAACCCGGACGGAATGGCATCGAATTGTTGCTTTCGGAAAATTGGCGGAAATCTGCGGTGAGTATCTTTCAAAGGGCAAGCAAGTATACATTGAAGGCCGAATTCAGACCCGGGATTGGGAAGATAAAGACGGAAATAAACGATATACAACTGAGATTGTTGCCAACCAGATGCTTATGTTGGGCAGCAGAGATGCTGCCGAGGCCGCCAGACCTTCTGGCGGAAGAGCTGGAGATTTCCAGGGAGCGCCGGGTCCGGGGCCAGAAGATGATGATATCCCATTCTAAAAAGTGGTTTATTTTGCGTTTTGCGTCGTTCGATAATCAGTAACAGCTCATATTTTATATCCAAACGCCCAAAGGTAAAAATTAGCAGTTAAAAAAGGGCTGTTAATTGTATCTCAAACTGCCCTCAAGCTGCTTTAGATTAATCAAGTCGTGGTCGCCGGTAGCATTAACTGCACGTCAGGATTATTTTTCTTTTTCCTCTTCTTCAATTTTCTCAGGTTCTTTTTTTTCCTCTTCGTCACCGGCGCCCTTAAAGTTCCTGATGGCTTTCCCCATTCCGGCGCCGATTTCCGGCAATTTGCCGGCTCCAAATATTATGAGGATAATCACTAAAATTATGATAAGTTCCGGCATTCCTATTCCAAACATGTTACCTCCTATTCGTCAGGCCCGGTTTGTTTGAGTTCATTTAAGAGCTGCTTGAACTCTTTTGATTTTAAGTACTGATCAACGCTGCTTTGATAATCTATCCATCTTTTCCAGGCATCAATCCAGGCCTCATTATGCCAGTAGCAATCAGGATCGCCTGTGCCTTGCAGCCGTTCGATATAGTCTACATACTCATCTGAGCACTCATCGCAAAAATTGTAGGGGACATTCAGTTTGCGTTGATACGTGTCAGCACCGCTTGAATCGCCGCTAATCTGTGCTCCGCATTTTTCACACTTAAGGGCGCAGTGCGTGCACTGAAAGACTTTTCGAACTGCCTGAACCTTGCGCATTTTTATCAGGCTTGCCTGTTTTTCCTCTGC
>Ga0316191_10003902_pt1 | contig 11081 bp, 8 predicted proteins | sample Eddworburr2cm_MG_FD_204928 | JGI IMG/M metagenome (GOLD analysis project Ga0316191, IMG submission 204928) | Coastal sediment microbial communities from Maine, United States - Eddy worm burrow 2 cm | ecosystem: Environmental > Aquatic > Marine > Coastal > Sediment | place: USA: Maine | collected... | reverse complement strand
GTGCCTCAACCTTTCCTCTCAGCTCTAACATCATCAGCATGGCGGAGACAGCCCCCGCCGTCAATCCACTTTGCTCAATAATCGCATCGACCGGCTTGGGATCAAAACCCAGGCAAGACCAGACCCGGCGATACTCAGGACCAGTCAGTTGGGGGTCGTCAACCTCTTTGTCAAGCGGCTCTGATTGCTGTTCCTTATCGTGGAAATCCAGCTGTTTCTTCAACTCGACGGCCAACTGGCCGGCCATGGGAGCGAGTTCCTGCATGATTTCATCGGCGGTTTCCACCAGCTTGGCACCGTCGCGGATGAGGCGGTGACATCCTTTTGCCATGGGATTGTGAATTGAACCCGGCAACGCGAAAACATCTCTTCCCTGGATTCCCGCCATTCGCGCGGTAATCAGGGTACCGCTTCGCAGACCCGCCTCGATGACCAATACACCCAGGCTCAATCCGGAAATAATCCGGTTCCGGGAAGGAAAATGCGACCGCTTGGCGCCGGTGCCGGGCGGAAACTCGGAAACCAGGACACCCTGGTCACGTATACGCAGCGCCAGGTCCTTGCTGCTCGAGGGGTAGATGCGGTCAAGTCCGGTCCCCATCACCGCCACCGTCATTTTTCCGGCATCCAGTGCAGCCGCATGGGCTACCGAGTCGATACCTGAAGCAAGCCCGCTGGTAATGGTCATTCCCCGACGGCACAGCTCACCTGCAAAATCCCTGGCATTGTCTTTTCCGCCGGCGGTCGGATTTCGGCTGCCGATAACGGCAATCTGGGGCTGCCAGAGAATATCAGGGTCGCCATCGACATATAGTGCTGCCGGCGGCGACGGAATATCGCGGAGAAGCGGGGGGAAAAGCTCACTGCCCCAGGTCAGAAGATGGTGCGAAGGTGAAGACAGCCAGTCAAGGTCGCTTTCGAGCAAGGCCTGGTCGGGACTGTGCAACGCGGCGATCGTATCTTCGGCGAGGCCGGCTCGCTGCAACTCTGCTTTGCTGGCCGAGACCAGCTGTTCAACCCCACCGAGATGATCCAGAAGCCGAACGAAGCGCGCGCCCCCAAGATTGGGAGCGCGAAGTGCAATCATCCAAGCTCTGTGCTTCGTAGCAGTAACCCCTTGTCTGCAAAGCCGTGCACCCGCGGCACGGCCTGCGGTTTCTGCTATAGCCGTTCGTCGGGGTGCCTCAGCATGTCGTATTCCGTAACGACTCTTTTTCCGCCCAGGACCATGCCATAGCTGATGTCATCGAAGGTCCGGAAGACCATCACCAGGCCGTTATATATGTCCGGCAGGCGAACTTCCGCTTCCTTGGAAAAACTTCCCCAACGGTAACCGACCTCGTCATCAACCTTCTGCCCCTGCTCGAAAGCAGAAAACACGTTACCGGCCTCGATGCCCTGGTTGGTTCCGCCGTTTATGGACACGATCTGGTACAGGCCCACGCCGCTTTTCTGTCCGGAAGTACCCAGTATCCTGAGTCCCTCAGGCACCTCGTCCATTGCGCTCGGATAGAACGTGCTCAGGTAACCCATGTCACTGACTGGAAGTATAACGTCGCCTGGCTTAACTTCTGCCCGGTCACGGATGATTTCCATGACGGAAATCTCCCCGGCCTGCGCAACGCGCACGCGGCTGACTTCGTACAGCTCGTATCCGATCGGATTCTTCGGTCTGCTATCCCAGGGTTCCACGGTGTTGTACATGTGCTGGTCCCGATCCCAGACATTCGCCACCTGTTTCCAGTGGTCCTTGGGATTTACACGCCTGATTTCCGGCGGTGAACCGAAGCTGTCGTAGATGTTTGTCAACCGGGCGACAATGAATTCATCACCGACCTGGGCGTCGAGCCCGCGGACATAGGTGATGTCACTGTACGTGGCGTTCATACGCTCTTCCTTGTTGGCGACAACATACGGCAGTGCTTCAAATTCTTCCGGACTGACAATCCGCAGGTCTTTGATGAACGGCTCGATGGAACTGAACGGTATGGCCGTTATCGCATCCCGGTCCGTAACGCGAATGGAAGGGCTGAGCCGAACCGTATCCGCGCCGCCACGGCGAAGTTGAAGTTGGGGAACACCGTCTATATATACCAGTGACACGACGTCGCCGGGATAAATCAGGTGGGGGTTTTCAATTTGCGGGTTAGCATGCCAAATCGCAGGCCACTGCCATGGTTTATCCAGGAATCTTCCCGAGATATCCCAAAGTGTGTCGCCTTTGACCACGACGTATTCGTCGGGGTGATCGGAGCGTACGGCCACGTCCTGCGCCATAGCAACTCCTGTCAGCATAATAGCCGCAAAGGTTAGGTGCATGAGTCTTCTGATCACGTTCCTTCCTCTCTAGTAGGCATCCAGCCATCTGTCAGATGCGGTCAGTTTTTACTCTGGCGAACGGGGTCCGCCATTGGCTATCATAATAAATACGGAAGCAAAGTTCATCTAAATTATTTTATGCGCGTGTAAATATATGGCTAAACTGGAAATTCTTGAAATACCTGATATCCGTCTGAGGACGATCGCCAAGCCAGTCAAGGCGTTCGACGCCGAGCTGGACCAGCTGGTCTCCGACATGACAGAAACCATGTATGCCGCAGCCGGCATAGGGCTGGCGGCAACGCAGGTTAATGTCCACCGGCGATTACTGGTTCTTGACGTGAGCGAAGCCCAGAATCAGCCTCGCGTGTACATCAACCCAAAAATCATCGCATCAGAGGGCAGCGAAACCTGTGAAGAGGGCTGTCTGTCCGTGCCTGGAATCTACGCGGAAGTCAGCCGGGCTGAAAAAGTCCATGTCTCCGCCCAAAATCCGGACGGCAGTTTCTTTGAAGAGCATCTCGACGGTATGCACGCCATCTGCCTGCAACATGAAATCGATCACCTCGACGGGAAATTGTTCGTTGATTACCTGTCCCCGCTGAAACAGCGCATGGTGACCAAAAAGCTTGAAAAACAAAGGAAAATTTCCGGCCAGAAAACCACGCGGAACGTTCTCTGACTGCGATGAGCCATTCAGCCGGCATTCGAATCCTGTTTGCAGGCACACCGGATTTTGCGGTTCCTCCGCTACAGCGGTTGATTGACGAAGGCGTTCCGCCCATTGCCGTGTTGACCCAGCCGGACCGCCCCGCCGGCCGTGGCAGGCAACTGGCGGCCGGGCCCGTTAAACAGGCTGCTATCGCGTCCGGGATTCCGGTGCACCAGCCTTCCACGCTAAGAAATCCGGCGGCCCATGATCTCATTGCGGGCCTGCAGCCTGACCTGATGATTGTCGTGGCTTATGGCTTACTCCTCCCGGCAGAAATCCTGCAGCTGCCCAAACACGGCTGCTGGAACATCCATGCCTCGCTGCTGCCGCGCTGGCGCGGCGCCGCGCCCATTCAGCGTGCGATCGAAGCCGGCGACCGGGAATCCGGCGTCTGTATCATGCAAATGGACCAGGGACTGGATACCGGCCCGGTCCTGCTGCGCCGCAGTATAAAACTCGACCCAATGGAGACCGGCGGAAGTTTGCATGACCGGCTGGCGGATTTAGGCGCTGAAGCTCTATTCGAGTGTTTGCAGCGGCTTCGGAACGACGAGCGCCTCGACGCGCAGCCTCAGCCCGGCTCAGAAATCACCTATGCGAAGAAACTGGAAAAAGCCGAAGCGCAGATAGACTGGGCTGAATCCGCGGAACAGCTGGAGCGCCGAATCCGTGCATTCAATCCATGGCCGGTAGCCTGGTGTATGGTGGCTTCAGAAAGAATCCGGATATGGAGAGCGTGTTTGATTTGTGAGGACCACCAGGAATTGCCGGGAACCGTGCTGAAAGCTGGAAAACAGGGCATCGACATTGCAACCGGCAAACAGGTACTCAGGCTGCTGGAATTACAGAGGCCCGGTAAACGCCGCATGAGCGCAGCAGATTATCTCAACGCGACCAGGTTGCCGGACAGACTGGATCATAAACCATGAAAAAATCACCCGCGGCCGGTTCGCGATTCGCCGCGCTGAAAATGCTGGAAAGCATTCTGGATTCCGGTCATAACATCAGCGAGGCGGAGACCGAAAACACACTGGCCGACGCGCGGGATCGCGCCTTTGCGCGCCACCTGGTCTATGGCGTTTTGCGCTGGTTGACCGCACTTCAATGGCTGGCTGACCAATTGCTGAAGAAGCCGCTTCGGCAGAAGGACCGGGACATCAATCGCCTCCTCCTGATCGGCCTTTTTCAGTTGTGGAAGGGCGATGGCGCAGCACATGCTGCCATTCATGAAAGTGCTGAAAGCGCCCGAAAAGCAGGCAAACCGTGGGCGGTTTCTGTCATCAACGCGGTATTGCGCCGTTTCCAGCGTGAGCAGGCGGACTGGATTGCGCGGCTGGAAAAACAGCCCGAACGGTTTGCACACCCGATCTGGCTGCTGGACATGCTGCAGGCTGACTGGCCGCAAGACTGGGAAAAAATCGCCGGAGCCAACAATCAGCCTGGCGCACTGTGGCTGCGTCTGAACCGGCAATTCAGTCCGAATGAAACGATTGAAGCCTTGAAAGAAGGGGGGTTCACCGCAGAACTCCACGCTGATGTGGCGGATGCCGTCAAAATCAGCCCGGCTGTTGCAGTAAGCGCATTACCCGGTTTCAATCAGGGTAAATTGTCGGTACAGGACCCGGCTGCACAACTGGCTGCCGGACTGCTGCAGCCTGAACCCGGCCAGCGTGTGCTGGACGCCTGTGCCGCACCCGGCGGAAAGACCTGTCATATTCTTGAGTGCTATGCCGACCTGTCGCTGACGGCCATTGACCTCAGCAAAACGCGGCTGGAACGGGTGCAGGAAAACCTGGATCGTCTTGGTTTCGGCAACCGGCCGGAGGTCAATCTGCTGGCTGCGGATGCAGCCAATCCGGATAGCTGGTGGGACGGAATTCCTTTTGACCGCATTCTGCTGGACGCGCCATGCACAGCAACGGGCGTCATACGGCGCCACCCTGAAATCAAATGGCTGAGAAGCCCGGAACAGGTTGCGGACGCTGTGAAGCAGCAGGCGCATTTGTTAAAGCAACTCTGGCCACTGCTGAAGGCGGGCGGTATTCTCTTGTACGCAACGTGTTCGGTGCTCAGGGTTGAAAACAGCAAGCAAATACAGCAGTTCCTCGAACAGAATCCGGATGCGGAACGGGTGGAAATCGATGCTCAATGGGGCCGGAAACTCGATTCCGGCCGGCAAACCCTGCCAGGTGAACAGGAAATGGACGGCTTTTTCTATGCCCGGCTGCGCAAGAAACCCTAAGGCCGCATGGGTGATCATGCTGCTTACAGCACTGAACCTTGCTGCGTGCTCAGACCCTGCGGCCGAAAGCCGCTTCGTGCTGCAACAGGCTGAAGCGCGCTGGACCAACGGCCGGCTGAACGTCATCAGTGAACAAAAACTCGTCCTGAGTGACGAAGCCCGGGATGCCCTCACTCATGGTGTTCCCCTGTCGCTGGCCTGGGAATTGCGGCTTCGGAACGTCAGCAGCCAGACACGGGTCGCGGAGGAATCCCGGCACTATGAAATCCGCTACCTGCCTTTAAGCGACCACTTTCAGCTCGCGTATTCCGACGAGACGACCGTCAAGACATTTCCCCGCCTGCGCCACGTGCTGGCTGAACTTTCCACGTTGAACCTGTCCATCACAACAGGGGTGTTGCCGGCCGGCGAATACGAGCTATTGGTCCGGATGCGTCTCGACCAGGGCAGAATGCCGCCGCCGATGAGATTACCCGTGTTGCTCTCATCAAAATGGCGCCATGATTCAAGCTGGTCGTCATGGCCTCTGAAGATTGAGCCGGAAGAATGATGCATAAGAACCCGGCCCCCAGGAAAAAAAGCAGGCTAAAACGCCTTGTCTTCAGGACGATGCCCCTGGTCGCGCTATTGGCCGCCCTGTTTGTTGCCTTGCTGCTGGTCAGCGGTGCGCAGACGGAGTCGGTCACGCCGGGAGGGTCCGGTCTTGATAACCGGTTCATCTGGGTCCTTGTGGTCACGATTCTTGCCCTGGCCATCCTGCTGTGGAGCATCGGGGTCCGCCTGCTGGCGCTGGTCCGGAATGTGCGGAATGGTGAACCGGGCGCGCTGCTCTCTGCGCGCTGGGTAAGAAATTTCATCGGCTTGTCGCTGCCGCCGGCGCTGATCGTATTTTTCTTTTCCGCCTGGTTTCTGTCGAGCACGATCGATAGCTGGTTTGACGTCCGCGTGGAAGCCGCTCTTTCCGACTCGCTGGAGCTCGGCCAGCAGTTTCTCGACACCCGCACGCTGGAAGTAAGAAACCAGCTCAGGGATACGTCGCGGGACCTGGCAATTTTGCAGGAAGATGGCGAGTTACTTCGCCAGGCGCTGCTGTCACGGGTTCGTTCAGCAGGGCCCATTGAGCTTTCTGTGATGGAAACCTCGGGCACACTTGTCGCCACTGCCAACATCAACGCACTGACCGGCCTGCCGCAACGGCCGGCTGATTTCGCCATCATGCAGGCCACTGAACAGGGCGAGTACGCTGCCGCGGAGCCAACCGCTGACGGCAGCCTGCAAATTCGGGTATTGCAGTTGATGCCTGCTCCCTATCCCGGGTCCTCCGCACGAGTACTGCAAGCCATCTATCCTTTGCCGCCGGATATCACCACGCTGGCCGGGTCTATCGAACAGGAATATCACCGGTATCAGAATGTCAGTTATCTCCGGCAGTCACTGAAACAGAGTTTTCTTCTGGTGCTTTCATTGGTGTTGCTGCTCACTATCCTGCTCGCCATGCTGGCCGCGCTGAATGCGGCCCGGCGCATGGTTGCGCCACTGTCGTCTCTGTCCTCGGCAACCCGTGAAGTGGCGGCTGGTGATTTCGGCAAGGAAGTAGCGGCCGGCAAGCGGGATGAAATCGGTTTCCTGGTGGAATCGTTCAACCAGATGACCCAGGCTCTGAAAACCGCCAGCCAGGAAGCAGAGGAAAGCCGTGCCGAACTGGAGGCCCAGGGCGAATACCTGGAAACCGTTCTGGGCAACCTGTCTTCCGGGGTTTTAACACTCGATGACCGCGGCAGAGTGATCACCACCAATGCCGCCTGCAAGCAGATCCTGGGGCTTCCCGGCAGGTTTACAACAGATTTCCCGGGGCCTGGTCCCGCCGGCCAGCCACTGGAAGACCTGGCGAAATTTGCGCCGTTTCTTGCGTCGTTCATCGATGCTATTCAGTACCACGTAAAGCGTGGCCGGCGCGAATGGCAACAGGAAATCAAGGTTGACCGGCCCGGCTCGCCATTGGTCCTGCTGATGCGCGGTTCGCCGCTGCCAATGGCTACGCTTGCCGGGGAAACAACCGGGGAAGGGCATGTTGTCGTATTTGATGACGTAACCATTTTGAACAGGGCGCAAAGGGATGCCGCCTGGTCCGAGGTGGCCCGCCGGTTAGCGCACGAAGTCAAAAACCCGCTGACACCCATCCGTCTTGCTGCAGAGCGGCTGCGTATGAAACTGGCCGATAAGCTCGAACCGGGTGACCGGGCCATGCTGGAAAAAGCATCCGGCACGATCGTGTCCCAGGTCGAGGCCCTCAGAAAACTGGTGGACGCATTCGGAGACTATGCCCAGGAACCGCAGCTCAGCCTTGAACCCATCCGCCTTGACGAATTAATCAGGGAAGTGGCCGCTCTCTATCAGCAGGGTGGTGCAAGCATGGTGTTCGATCTGGATCTCTGCCCGGGGCCCGATGGCCTGGCAGCAGACAGTGGTCGTCTGCGGCAGTTGTTGCACAACCTGATCCGTAACGCCCAGGAGGCGCGGACGGAAGAGCGGATTGTGTTTTCTGTAGAGAGCGAGCAGATAAGAACGGGCGGCGCAACCCGGCTGCGGTTGGTGATCAGCGACGACGGCCCGGGATTTCCGGAAGTGGTCCTGGAAAAACCTTTCGAACCCTATATCAGCAACAAAGGCCGTGGAAGCGGTCTGGGCCTGGCCATCTGCCGTAAAATAATATCCGAACACAACGGAAGCATCTCTCTTGCAAACCGGCCAGAAGGGGGCGCCCAGGTCACGATCGAAATTCCTCTCGCGGAAGGTAAATTTCCCGAAGCAAAAATCACGTGATTGGAGTAAGCTGTTGCGCGAAAGCAACAGAGTCTACAAATGAACCAGGCGCACATACTCGTCGTTGATGACGAACCGGATATCCGCGAACTCGTACGCGACATACTGGAAGACGAAGGTTACGAAGTGACCATTGCCGAGAATGGCGAGGCCGCACGCGTAAGCTTCGCTCGCCACAACCCTGATCTCGTACTGCTCGACATCTGGATGCCGGATGTCGACGGCATCACTTTGCTCAAGGAATGGTCATCCGGAGGCGGACTGGAATGCCCGGTTGTCGTCATGTCGGGACACGGTTCCGTTGAAACCGCCATCGAGGCTACCCGGATGGGCGCACATGACTTCGTGCAGAAGCCGATATCGCTGGCCAAATTATTATCCATTGTCAGCCAGGCTCTGGACGCCGGGCGAAAGACCGGTAAACACCAGGCTGTTCCCCCGCCGGCAAACCATGAACCGATCGGCAGCAGTGCATTGATGCAAGTGCTTCGGAGTAAAGCTGAACAGGCGGCTCAACATGGGTTGCCGGTTTTGATCACCGGTGAAAAAGGCAGTGGCCGCGAAAACCTGGCCCGCTTTATTCACGCTGAGGGTAAGCTCGAGGGCGAATTCGTCGTGCTGGATCATTGTGAACTTGAAGCGGAAAACGTCCATGCTTATCTGCTCGGCGGAAATGGCGGTAGCCGCGGCGGAAAAGCCGTGGGCGTGTTCGAGCGAGCCAGGAACGGGACCCTGTTCATCCCGGAGTTGCAGGAGATTCCTGCCGATGCACTGAAAATAATCGACCAAATACTGGAGGCGGGACGCGCCTCGAGCACGGGCCATGCAAACGCACAGGGACCGGGCTGCCGCCTGATCACAAGCGCCGGTGAAAACATTCTTGAGCAGGCAAGCGAAAATGAGCGGCTGCAGCAGGTTTATTATCGTCTCAACGTCCTGCCGTTGCAGGTACCGCCGTTACGCGACCGCCCGGACGACGTGCCGGAACTGGTGCGGTTCTATGCAGAAATGTTTCCCAACCAGGAAAACCTGCCATACCGGCCGTTCTCGGTTGCCGCCCAGAACCGGCTGCGCAACCACAGCTGGCCGGGAAACACCCGAGAACTGCGCAACCTGGTCCAGCGCTTACTCGTATTGGGTGGCGAAGGCGAAGTTTCCGTCAGCGAAGTCGACGAAGCCCTGAAGCAAAATCCGGTTCAGGCGACCGCGGGTACGCCGGATCATCCGCCGTTTTTCAATCTGCCTTTGCGCGAAGCACGGGAACAGTTTGAACGGGAATACCTGGTCTACAAACTGCGGGAAGCCGGGGGAAGCGTGGGCAAACTTGCCGAGTCGGTGGGAATGGAACGCACGCACCTGTACCGGAAACTCAGAGCCCTCGGCGTGGATCCGAAAGCCGCGGCGGAGCCCGGAGAAACCAGAAAATGAAGATCGTTATACTCGGCGCAGGACAGGTTGGTTCAACCGTCGCTTACAGCCTGTCCAGCGAAGAAAATGACATCACTGTTGTCGACACCAATGCCCGGCATCTCAAAGAACTCCAGGACCGGCTGGATATCCGGGGCGTCATTGGGCATGCATCGCACCCGACGGTGCTGGTGCGTGCTGGAATTGAAGATGCTGACCTGATTATCGCTTTGACCAGCAGCGATGAGGTGAACATGACCGCCTGCCAGGTCGCTTACACCCTGTACAACACGCCAACCCGCATCGCACGGGTCAGGTCTTCGGAATACATTGAGCAACCGCAGTTATTCCAACGCGAACATTGTCCCGTCGATGTGCTTATCAGCCCTGAAACCCTGGTTACACAGTACATTGCGCGACTGATTGAATACCCCGGAGCGCTGCAAGTACTGGACTTTGCAGACGGGCGGGCCCAACTGGTCGCCACGCAGGCTTATGCCGGCGGTCCGCTGGTCGGGCACCGGCTGCACACGTTGCGCCACCATATGCCGGCCGGTGCGGAGGCGCGCGTCGCCGCCATTTACCGGAAAGACAAGACGATTATTCCGGACGGCCTTACCGTAATCGAGGAAAACGACACGATCTTTTTCCTGGCTGCACAGCGCAATATCCGCACCATGATGAAAGAACTTCGCCCGCTGGATAACCCGGTCCGGCGCATCATACTGGCCGGAGGCGGAAACATCGGCAGCAACCTGGCACGGCAGCTGGAACGAAATCACCATGTGAAAATCATAGAGCGCGATCCTGAGCGGGCGGAAGCCATCGCTGAGTATCTTGAAAAAGCCATCGTCCTGGTCGGCGACTGTTCGGATGAGGAGCTTTTGCGGGAAGAGTCAATTGACACAACCGACGTTTATTGTGTGCTGACCAATGATGACGAAGCCAATATCCTGTCCTCGATGCTGGCGAAGCGGATGGGGGCTGAAAAAGTCATCACCATCATCAACCGGCCGTCTTACGTAGACCTGGTAGAATCCAGCTCGATCGACATCGCCGTTTCACCGCAACAGATAACCATCGGCGCGCTGTTAACTCATATCCGGCGCGGCAACATGGTTCGAATTCATTCCCTTCGCAGGGGTGCTGCCGAAGCCATTGAAGCCGTGGCGCTCGGTGACAAGCGAAGTTCCAAAGTAGTCGGCAGGGCCATAGAAGACATCGATCTCCCAGAGGGAACGACCATTCCCGCTGTCGTTCGCGGTGAAGATGTGATCATTGCGCATCATGACACTGTGATCCAGGAGAACGATCATGTCATCCTGTTCGTTCCCGACAAACGCCAGATTGCCGCCGTGGAAAAACTCTTCCAGGTCGGCGCCATTTTCATCTAGCACACGATGGGATTCTCCGCCGTTCAACGGGTCATTGGATTCCTGATAGCAGGCTCCAGCCTGATGATGCTGCCCCCGGTGCTGGTATCGTGGTTCTATTCAGACGGAACAGCCGGGCTGTTCCTGTTCAGTGCTTCCCTGCTCCTGTTATTGGGCTTGGTAATCTACCTCCCGGTGCGTAATG
>Ga0316191_10003900_pt1 | contig 11082 bp, 10 predicted proteins | sample Eddworburr2cm_MG_FD_204928 | JGI IMG/M metagenome (GOLD analysis project Ga0316191, IMG submission 204928) | Coastal sediment microbial communities from Maine, United States - Eddy worm burrow 2 cm | ecosystem: Environmental > Aquatic > Marine > Coastal > Sediment | place: USA: Maine... | reverse complement strand
ATCATATCTCATTGGAAGTCGATGATATCCAAGCCGAATTGGACCGTCTCAAAACCAAAGGACTGCAACTTATTAATGAGAAACCTTACCGCAACGCCCATCAGGAGTTGGTCGCCTTTATTCACCCCAAAAGCACCTATGGCGTATTAATCGAGCTGATCCAGTCTAAAGAGAAATAAATCTCCAGAAATCACTGATAGGATGAATTCAAAGGCCGGTAACGGCCGCTATTCAACTAATCCTGCATCAATCTCCGGTAAGCTCTCCATATCCCAATGGGGTCAATATTTTGGATTCCTCGGGGCCGGTAATTTCGTAAATAATCGGTAACCATTTTTGGATTTCGGGATCGGTGAACAGCTTTTCCCGAATTTCTTGAAACTCGTTAAAGTCTTTAAACGCATAAAGATCCGTTACTTCATCATAGGCACCGACACTTGTTTTCCAGGCGCCCACCAGCCGCTGACCGTGCTTTTTCATTGCTGGAAGCAAATGCTCTTCAAAGATCTTGCACCACTCTTGCATTTTACCACGTTGCACTTTTACCGTTACGTGCAAAAATATCATCGTTGTCCTCCTTTGGCTTGAATCTTATGGTTTCAATTTTTTACAGTTTTTCCTGCAAAGCGGATATCAACTCATCCGTATCCATTACTTTGCCGAAGAAGGCCGCCCAGTTTCTCATGGTGTAGACCTGATCTTCTTCAGTAAATGTGGCGCTGGCATCATCGATCATAATGACCTTATACCCCAGATCCCAGGCGCTGCGGGCGGTGCTTCCCACGCAGACATCGGTAGCCGTTCCGACGACCACCACCGTGTCGATGCCGGCCATTCGCATGCGGTGATTGAGGGAGGTACCCATAAATGCACTGCGGGTTGCTTTGGGTATGACCAGTTCGCCCCGCTGAGGCTCGAGTTCTTCAAGGACCTTGAACTCAAAGTCCTCGGTGGTAAAAGCCGGGACTTCTTTGAGGCGTGCCTGTCTGAGAGGATGCAGGTCGCTTCCATCCAGCAGAGATGCGCCAAAGCAGCCATAAAAGACCCGTATCTTGTTTTTCCTGAAAAAATCTAACAGCTTGGCGCAGTTGGGAATAACAATTTTCAATCGATCCGAATAATATTGAGCGGCTTCCGGATCAGAGTCGATATAATTTTTTAGTACGCCGTAATCCGGGTGGGCCACATAATATTGCATATCAATCACCAACAGGGCAAGGTTTGCGGGTTCCACCGGAAATTCGCCCACCGCCTGAGGGATTCTGTCAAGTCCCTTTTGCCAAGCTTTATTACCACTTGTTGCCATATTTTGTCCTCCTTTGATAAGATGGTTGTCTGCGTTCGAGTTTATCGTTTAGGGGATACACCGCATCTCGAGATAGGGCGGCGTCAGTTCTTCACATCCGGTATCGGTTACCAATAATGTGCTGCAGCAGGTAACCAGTGCCGGTTCGACTTCGACAATTTGCAGGATAAAAGGAGTCCAGGGCTCGATGACGTGCTGACCGGTCATGCCCATATCCACCGGACCGAAAGAAAGGCCCAGGTTGGCTCCGACTCTGCGCCAGTAATCCTGCCCCTTTACAGCGCGGTAAACGCTGCTGGCCGCTCTATATGTGTCTCCTGAAATCGCACCCGGTTTGAGCGCCTCCTTGGCGGCCAGGTACATATCACGCACCAGTTTATGTGCATCGGTGACTTCAGGATTTGGTTTTTCACCCAGAAAAACGGTTGCCTGTGCGCCGGCCAGATATTGACATTCGGTGCCCCACACTTCGACAGTGGCGATATCGTTTGCATTTAATCGGCGATTGACGGCAGTATCGTGCATGTAGCCCCCTTTTGGGCCAGACCATATCCACATTTTGGGCACTTCAACATCGGACTGGCCCGCCTGATACATGGCATGTTGAATCTCTGCGATGATTTCGTAGGGATAAAGGCCGGCGCGGATCAAATTTAGCCCTTTTTGAAATCCGATATTGGTCATCTCAGCCGCCTTGCGATAGTAGGCCACTTCCTGTTCAGACAGTGCGATGCGGATATTCTCAACCAGCCAGCTGGCATTTTTTAAATCTGCTTTGGGCAGGGCGCTTTTCATCTGTTTGAACTGAAAAACCGTCATAAATGCCTCTTCAAGGCCGATGGCACCCGTGGCAACCCCGCAGTCTTCAACGAGTTCTGCCAGCATCGCATAGTGATCTTCATGGTCCTTATAAAATCGGGGATTAGGCGCCAGCTGGGTTTCAGCGGCCGAACATTCGATCACCCGGGTCATAAACCGCATTTCACCTTTCTGGGTGATGATCAGGGGCAAAAGGGGCAGGGTCCAGTTCATTACTGCGGCCCGATATCCGGCCACCCAGTAAATATTTTGAGCCCGGGTGAGGATAATGGCATCCAGGCCTTCCTGCAACATGCGGTTTTTAATCTTTTCAAGTCTTTGGTTGTATTCCTCATCAGAAAAAGGCAAAATACCCATCGATTAACCCCTTGTCACAATCAGTTTGTGGAGAAAAATCTTTGATATCAGCGTCAATTTTAATGCATAAATTAATTAATTTTTGAATTATTTTTATGATAGATATCCAAAATTAAGTCAAGAAAAAAAAGAATGCCGGCGTTCCATTTATGGCAACTATTGAAAATAAAGACTTTTTATATTTAGCGTAGTGCTAAAATTATATAATTTATTCAAATAATTAAAATTTTGATGAACACATCTTATATTTTTTATTTGTTTAGATGTTTTTGCTTGACGAAGGTTTTATATTGAATTAAATATGAAATTAATTTTATTAAATTCGTGTTTACTAAAGGCAGGTTTAGACAGTCTCACCAAAATATGATTTTGTTTTGAGATCCTTCAAAGAATGTATCAGCAACGGTTCCTATGCGCACCATTTTTAATCCGTTAATAAGGGAGCACAGATCATGCATCTAAGGGAGGTTCTGTTAAGAGAAGCCAGGCGCAACGCCGACGTGGATGCGTATATCTATGGAGACCAGCGCATGAGTTTCTCTCAACTCAAAGAAAGAGGGTGCCGTCTGGCAAATGCGCTTTCGGCATTGGGCGTGAGGCGAGGAGATCGGGTCGGAATTCTTCTTTACAACTGTTTTGAATATCCCGAGGTGCTTTGGGCCAATTTTATGCTGGGATCAGTTGCCGTGACCTTTAACTTCCGCCTGGTAGCGGATGAGATTCTATATGCTCAGGATGTGGCGGATGTTAATGTATTGATCCTGGGGGAGGAGTTCATCGAGCGGGTCGAGCCGATTAAAGATCGTCTTGGGATTGATCATTACATCTGTCTTGGCAAAGACGCCTCGCCGGGCATGTCTTTTTATGCAGACTTAATGGATAAAGCAAGTGCAGATATTCCTCCTTTTACGGGAAACGATCAAGACGCCGCTGTAGTTTTGTTTACTTCGGGAACAGCTGCATTTCCCAAGGCGGTGGTGCTCACCCACCAAAACCTTATAACAGCTGGTCTGGTCTGGGCTGCGGATATGGACATTCAGTATGGTGACAATTGTATGGTGGTCACACCGTTCTATCATATCGGGGCTGTGGGCTATCATCTGGCCCACGCCATTTCAGGGGCCAGCACCACCTGTTTTCCGCAACCTTCCTGGGATCCGGAGCTTTTTCTTAAAATCGTGGAAAAGGAAAGATGCACTTACCTGTATATTACGCCGGGCATGTATCGACAGGTGTTTTCCGTACCGAATTTCAAAAAATATGATCTCAGCTCATGGCGCACCTGTATCACCGGTTCGGAACCGGTGCCCAGAGCCACCATCGAAGAGATGGCCGAATACCTTCCCCAGGGTCGCATCTATAACGCTTACGGGCTGACGGAGGCCACCGGACCTGCTGTTTCGGTGGCCAAGCATGAAATGGCCATTGAAAAAGCGCCTTCGGTCGGTCGGCCCTTCGTAAACACTGACATTCGGGTGATGACTGAAACCGGAGAAGAATGTCGGCCGGGCGAGGTGGGCGAAATAGCGGTAAAAGGCGATCAGGTCATGCGTGAATATTTGAATGACCCGGATACCACCAACGCCACGCTCAAAGCGGGTTGGCTCTATACCGGAGACCTGGGTCAGATAGACGACGATGGATATCTATATGTCGTGGACCGCAAGAAGGACATCATCATCAGCGGCGGTGAGAACATCTCTTCGGTGGAGGTGGAATCCACCCTTTACAAACACCCTAAAATTATGGAAGCCGCTGTCATCGGGATTCCGGACGCTAAATTTGGCGAAGGCGTTTGTGCCGTCGTTGTTCCACGGGAAGGCCAGGAGATCGCCGAACAAGAAGTTCTTAGTTACTGCAAAGAACATCTTGCCAGTTACAAAAAGCCGCGGAAGGTGATTTTCACCGATGCCCTTCCGCGGAATCCCTCGGGCAAAGTGTTGAAACGGGATTTAAGGAAGCAGTACGCCGGCAGCGAAAAGAAGGTTTTTACGCGCAATTAAGTGAAATAGAGAATTGTCAAAGTGGTCCAGGAAATAGATCAGTAATAGATGCATAGACGGTCTCGCACATTTTGACTGCCTTAAGCGCCATCGTAAACCGATACTTTGTGAAAGAAAACCCTGTTGAAATCCCACTTCCTCATATTACCCTTATTTGTGGCGGCGATTTTTCTTTTTCCGCTGGTATTTCCTGAATCCTATTGGATCACGGTTTTCATATATGTGGGCATTTATGGTCTGATTGTTGTTGGATACGATCTTCTTCTGGGTTACTGCGGCCAGATTTCCCTGGGACATAACGCCCTGTTTGCAATCGGTGCATACGCCACAGCCATTACAACCACCTGGTTTGGATGGTCTCCGATATTCGGCATCATTGGTGGAATATGCATTACCTGCCTGATCGCATACGTTGTTGGAATTCCGACTTTGAGGCTTCGCGGATACTATTTGGCCATTGCCACGATGGGGTTTGCTTTTATTGTAGAAGCGCTGATCAGGACTCAATACCTTGGGGGGTCTTCGGGTATATCCGGAATTCCTCATTTTTCCGTGTTGGGCTATACCTTCGATTCTGACCGCAGTTATTACTACCTTGTCTGGAGCATTGTTTTCCTGGCGGCCATTGTTTGCCTGCGAATTGGTGAAACTGCACTTGGGAGAAGTATGAAGGCCGTGCATACCGACGAAGAGGCCGCCGGGTGCATGGGAATCAATGTTGCCAAAACAAAAATTCAGGTGTTCGTATTCAGTGCCGCTCTGGCGGCTATCGCCGGCAGTCTATATGCCCATTATGGAACGGTTATCTCTCCCAACAGTTTCAACATCATGCTTTCGGTGAAACTATTGTTGATGCTATTCTTGGGAGGCGCCGGCAGTATATACGGCGGGCTGATCGGCGCTTTAATCCTATTTGCACTACCAGAATTTCTAGAACATATGGAGAGGCTTGAATTGGTTATTGAAGGCCTTGTTTTCATGCTCATTCTCATTTTTCTACCCAAAGGGTTAGTCGGTGGTTTAAATCACATATTGAACTTAAGATAGATAAATATTTGATATAAAAATATAAAAATTTGTTATCTAAATTTACGAACCAAAGACGATTATCACAATAAGATATGGCAAACAACCATCCGCACATTTTAAAAGGTCAATCGATCTCGAAAAATTTTGGGGGTCTGCAAGCGTTGCTGGGCGTAAACTTTGAGGTCGAAGACGGAATGATCTTTGCCATTATCGGGCCCAACGGTGCGGGTAAAACAACCCTGTTCAATTTGATATCAGGCTTTGACAGAGATTATTCAGGAGAATTCATTTTTGAAGATTTGTCCCTGAGCCAATTTCCACCACACGATATAACGTTGGGCGGAATTGCCAGGACGTTCCAAAACGTGAGGCTTTTTAAAAACCTTTCCGTACTCGAAAATGTTGCCGTGGGATGTCATGGATGGGCAGCGCCGATTTATACCCGCGCCATATTCGGTCTTAAGTCTACCCGGCGGGAAGAGCATACCATTAAAGCCTATGCTTCGGAGATGCTGGACTTTGTGGGATTGGCGGATAAAAGAAACAGTGAAGTCGAATCCCTTTCTTTAGGTGAGCAAAAGCTATTGGAAATCGCACGTGCGTTGGCGGCCAAGCCCAAACTGTTGCTGTTAGATGAGCCCGGTGCCGGGTTGAACGATCGGGAGATGGACAATTTAGAGGAGATTATCTTTAAAAATAAGAAAAGTGGAATTACCCAGATTATTGTTGAACACAATATGAAATTCATCATGAGGATTTCAGATGAAATTATGGTGCTTAATTTCGGAACTAAAATTGCACTTGGTCCCCCTGAAATCATTGCAAACAATGAAAGCGTAATTGAAGTATACCTGGGCAAGGAAGAGGATCTTGTTAGAACTGAATAATGTCACATCCGGTTACGGAAAATTTCAAGTCCTAAAAGCGATCTCCATAAAAGTGAATGCTGGCGAAATCGTTTGCGTGGTGGGTGCTAACGGTGCCGGAAAAACGACCATGATGAGAGCGCTTTCAGGTATTATTCCCATCTGGCGGGGTAATAAAACCTTAAATCGTAAAGATGTGACCCGGCTCAGTGCAGCGAAATTAACGAAAGCGGGCATCATACAGATACCGGAGGGTCGATTGATCATCAAGGAACTCTCGGTTGAAGACAATCTTCGTTTAGGTGCATACTCCCATTATTTTAAACTGGGCAAATCCGCATACAGACAAGATCTGGATTCGGTTTATGAACTGTTTCCCATACTAAAAAAGAGAACACACCAGAAAGCCGGTACACTGTCAGGTGGGGAACAACAGATGCTGGCTATAGGTCGGGGTCTGATGGGCAGGCCCAAAATGCTCTTACTTGATGAACCCTCTCTGGGGCTTGCACCGCTGGTGGTTTCCACCATTTTTAAGATTATTGAAGAACTGAATCAGAACGGATTGCCGATTCTTCTCGTAGAGCAAAACGTACGGGCTGCCATGCGTATCTCCAATCGGGGGTATGTGTTGGAAACCGGTTCGGTTGTCATCGAAGGAATGTGTGAGGACCTCTTAAAAGATGAAAAGATCGTGAAGGCATACATGGGTGCATAATCTCTAACGAAGAGGAGGCAATCGCGTCAAAAGGGTGCAATGGATGGGATATGGTGACAAATAAAGACGTTACCATTATTTTGGAACTTATTACCAATGAAAGGAGGACGTAGTGAAACAATCAAAATTATTTGTGGTAGCAATCGCCATTATGGCAATTTTTATCTGCTCGCAAACCGTGTCTGCGGCGGATACGATCAAAATTGGGGCTGCTTATGGCATGACCGGCCGAATCGGCTGGATCGGAGATGATTGCGTCAATGGCGCGAAGTTGGTGATCGAGGAAATTAACGCCAAGGGTGGGATTAATGGAAAGAAGCTTGAACTGGTTGCCTACGATACCAAAAATAATCCCGATTCGGCCAGGACGATTTTTGAGAAATTGATCAAAAAAGATAAAGTCGTGGCGATTATCGGCCCCGTTATAACACAGGCAACTCAAACCGTTATGCCTATCGCCGAGAAATACAAAGTTCCTTACGCAGCGGTTTCGGGTGGCATCCAGATCAATGCCAAAATCCTGCCCGATTATAAAAAGCAGGGGAAAAAAAGTTATACCTGGGCTATGAGTATCGGCACCCCCAGGCAGAATGAAGTCAAAACCATCTGGCTCCAGAAACAGGGATTTCAAAAGCTGGGCAATATCGAACCGCTGTCCCAGATGGGCGAGCTTTCAGCGGTTATGTATGACCAGTGGGCCCAAAAGTATGGCATGAAGGTTGTCGCAAATGAAAAATTTGATAACAAAGGCACTGATTTTACAACCCAGATGTCAAAACTCAAAGCGGCTGGTGCGGATTCCATCGGAACGATGGCTTCCGGTGGCCCGGCGGTGACCCTTGTTAAAAACAGGGATCAGGTTGGCATGCAAGGCTCGCCGATGATGGTTTCCGATGCCAATCTCTCCAAAAAGTTTATCGGCCTGTTAGGGGAAAATACAGGCAACGTATACACCGTTGGTGCGAAGATCAGCTTTCCCCAGCACCTGGGTGCGAGTGATCCGCAGAAACAAATCATTGCGGATTTTCAGAAAAAATTTGAGACCAAATTCGGCAAAGGTCCCAAAAGCTGGTTTTTTGCCTCGGTAGGCCATGACAGCGCTCTGATGTTCGTAAAAGCGATTGAGCAGGTCGGAACCGATGGTGAGAAAATTCGGGATTGGGTAGAAGGTCAGTCGAAATTCCAGGGGGTTCAGGCAGTATACTCCTGGAGTGCCTTGGATCACAGAGGAATCGGAGTTGATCAATGTTCGGTTTTAGGAATTAAAGGCGGCGATTGGGTGCCGGCTCAATAATATTTGTTTGACGGGAAAGGTCCGCAAGAACCGATGGGCCTTTCCCGTTCAGATGCTTTTTCAAGGGATGTAATCCAGGAGACGCGCATTGGACACTTTTTCGCTCTATGTTCAATTTATCATCTCGGGCTTAACCATGGGAGCCATCTATGCCATGGTGGGTATCGGCTTTTCATTTATCTACCGGGTCACCACGGTATTGAATTTTGCCCAGGGTGAATTTCTTATGCTCGGTGGTATGGTGGCCATTACGATGACGTCTGTTTTGGGGACATCTCTTATATCAGCCCTGATACTTGCTATTCTGGCGGTAACGCTAACCGGCATGCTGTTTCATTTGGGAGCTATTCGGGTGCTAGGAAAGGCCGAACCGGTCAGAATGATTCTGATCACCATCGCCGGGTCCATGTTTTTACAGGGTGTCGCTTATCTAATCTGGGGAACGGATGATTACAAACTGCCGGCGCTCGTTAAAGCAGGAACCATCAATATTTTCGGAGCGGCTGTAAACTCTCAGGTAATTCCCGTATTTATAGCCGCAATTTTGATTTCCTTTATATTAAAAATCTTTTTTGACAAAACCATCTGGGGCAAGGCCAGTACATCATGTGCTGAAAGTCGCGAAGCGTCTTTATTATTGGGCATTAATGTTGACCGGATGGGAATGCTGAGTTTTGCGATGTCGGCCGGAATCGGGGCCATCGGTGGTATTTTAATTGCGCCGATTTCCCTGATGCAGTACCAAAAAGGTGTTCCCCTGGCGATTAAAGGCATTGCCGGTGCGGTCATCGGGGGCCTGGGTAACATCTGGGGTGCGTTGATAGGCGGCTTGATATTGGGGCTGGCTGAGGCGCTGAGCGCCGGTTTCATTGCATCTTACATGACCGACGTCGTTGTATTTGTGATTCTGATGCTGGTCCTGTTTGTCAGACCGGAGGGCCTGTTAAAATCCAAATTATAAATACGAGGCTGTCCAAATTTTGGAAATCTCTTTGTCTAGTAAAATAATACAAATAGCTGCTTCAACATGAAGTAAACCAATGGAATAAATATTGCGGGCAGGCAATTCCCTACTTTTAACTTTACCATTTCGAGCATATTAAAACCCATGGCCACGATAAGCAGGCCACCGACGGCCGACATCTGGGTTATCACTTCCGGTGTTAAAAATTGCTTAATAAAAGATGCGCTGACCGTGATGAATCCCTGATACAGAAATACGGATACTGCCGAAAATAGAACGCCGATTCCCATCGATGCAGCAAATATGATGGATCCCAGTCCATCCAGTACCGATTTGGCGAAAAGGGTGTCGTGATTGCCGGTCAGGCCGCTCTCCAAAGCGCCAACAATTGCCATTGACCCGACACAGTATAGCAAACTGGTGGTGACAAAACCTTTTGATATGCTGCTGCCGGGTTTTGCAAATCTTTCTTCCAGCCAGTTTCCCAGATTGTTGACCCGATCCTCAATTCTGACAAGTTCCCCGATGATCGTTCCGAAAGATAGGCTGCAAATAACGATGATAAATGCATCCGTCTTCCAGGCCATCTTGAGACCGATCAATATGACCGCAAACGCCACGGCATGAATCAGGGTATCCGTCATCTTTTTTGGAATGAATCGGCTGAAAATGAGGCCAACTATACTGCCGCCAATAATTGCCATCGTATTGACAATCGTTCCTAACATCTTAATCTCCAGCGCTATGATTTTGTGATAATCTGATTGGCAGCCTTTATTCCAGTGTTAAAACTGGCTTCTAGGCTTGAGATCGGAAAGCTCTCACCTGCAAAATAAATATTTTGCCACCCGTTTTCAAGAAATCCGCCAACGGCATGTCTTTTCGCCAGGTGTCCCGGTGGAAGCTGCAGGGCTCCATGTTCCCACCGATAGATTTTTTGAAAAATCCTTTTGTTTGAAAACTTGGGGAAAATCGCATCCATTTCCTTTAAAACAAGGTTAGCGATCTTCTGATCTGTTTCATGTAACAATAAACGGCTGGCCCTTTCTTGAAGAATGCAAGTCGCAAGTGTTTTTCCGCGTGGTACACGCTTTGAGCCTTTATGCTGGTCGAACACGACATTTCCCAGAATATCGAAGTCGGCTCGTAAAAGATTATTGATCATGGAGGTATCCTTAATTTTACCCTCTGTGGCCGTGGCCACCACAATGGAGGGTGCGTAAACAACGTTGCGAAAATATTTAATCAGCTTTTCCGGCAGGCTCTCGATGAGTCGGGGAACAAGGGGCAGGGGAATTGCCAGGATAATGGCGTCAAACTCAAGTGATCTCGAATCGGTCCCTCCAACTGCGACCTCATATGGGCCCTTTTCACCCATCGCGGTAATTTTGAGTACCGGTGAATTCAACCGAATATCCAGATCCAATTTCAGGCGCTGCGCTAACGTCCCCATCCCTTTATCAAAAGCAAATATGTTGAACTTCGACAGGTTTCTTAATAGGGCAAGAAAGGAAGCCTTCGAATTGCTTTCAGGGGAGCCTAAGAAAATTTCAGAAAAGATGGGATAGGCGATCCGCTCCAGGATCTGCTCATCATAATGAGTGCGCAAATAATCTGTAACCGATTCTTTTTCCAGTTCAAAAGTTTTTTGAGTCGGTTGGTCCAGATTTAGCGCTTTACCGAGTGAGCGGGCGTAAAGGAAGAGTTTGACCATGTTTTTTTTGTT